>Ga0315336_1005945_pt1 | contig 12891 bp, 8 predicted proteins | sample ASW5metaG_FD_204512 | JGI IMG/M metagenome (GOLD analysis project Ga0315336, IMG submission 204512) | Ammonia-oxidizing marine archaeal communities from Monterey Bay, California, United States - ASW #5 | ecosystem: Environmental > Aquatic > Marine > Intertidal zone | place: USA: California...
TAGAGGGCGAACTGGTCGCATCAAGCGCTGCCACGGGCACTGGCCTGCGGGTTGGCGAACGCATTTTCCATCAGAAATTCGGCTACGGTAAAATCCGAACCATCGACGGCAATAAGCTTTCGGTCGACTTCGAAAAAGCGGGCCGCAAGCGGGTGCTCGACTCATTTGTCGAGCAACACTAGGCGGACGCACTACCTGAGCTGATGGACAAGGCTAGTTCTGAGATTCTGATCGTCGGCGCAGGGCCGGTCGGCCTGACCGCTGCGGTCGAGCTCGCCCGGCGCGGCTTCAAGCCCCGCATCATCGATAAGGGCGAAGGGCCGGTGATCGAGTCGCGGGCGCTCGGTGTGAATGCCCGCACCCTCGAGATCCTCGAACCCAGCGGCGCCGCCAAGCTGATGATCGAGCGCGGCCTGAAGATCGAACGGTTGAATTTCTGGGACCTGCCGAAGTTGATTTTCTCAATTCCGATGGAGAAGCTGCAAAACCGCTACAACTTCATGCTGGCCCTGCCCCAGGACGACACCGAGCGGGTCTTGATGGAAGTGCTCGGCGGACTCGGAACAAAAATCGAATGGAAGACGGAACTCGTCGAGCTCCAACCCACATCAAAAGGCGCCCGCGCAAAAATCGAAAAGAAATCCAAGACCAGCACATCGGAAGCCCACATCGTAATCGGTGCCGACGGCGCCCATAGCACGGTCCGCCACGCGCTCGGCATTGGTTTTCGCGGTTCGTCTTACGACCACGATTTTGGCCTGGCCGACGCCATTTTATCCGGGCCCACCAGCGAGCACGAAGTCAACGTCTTCCGGGTGAGCACGGGCATATTCGGGATGATTCCTGCGGGCCAAGGCCGTTTCCGTATGGTCGCCGATCAGCCTGACGTGTTGGGGGCCATGCCCGACAGATTCCATATTGAGGAAATCGTCTGGCAATCGCGCTTTCGCATTTCACACCGTCAGGTGGACACCTACCAAAAGGGCGGCGTGTTTCTGGCAGGCGACGCTGCCCACATTCATTCGCCGATTGGCGGACGCGGCATGAATCTGGGCATCGAAGACGCGGCAACTCTTGCTTGGTTGATCGACGTGGAACGCACGGATGAATATACCGAGCGGCGGCTGCGGATTGGCGCCCAGGTGCTGCGCCAGACAGATCTGCAGACCAAGTTCATGACCTCGCGCAATCCGTTCGTAACCTTCTTTCGGCGCCAGGTGGTGCCGATCTTGATGAAGAGTGATTTTGTACTCAAGCGTCAGCTTCCCGAAATGGCGGGCTTGGCTTCGCCGCGGCCTCCCTGGCTCCAGGAAAAGGCGAGCTGACTTTCGATGTCTTCCCAAGAGTCTGCTCAGACCACCTATCGGGCACAGTTAGTGGCCGAACGAGACCGCGCCCAACGGATTGCCGCGCTGCTCTCCGAAGTGTTGTGGCCCCCAGCCGACGCCGTCGGCGCGTTCGACGCTGGTGGTGGAACCTCACGGGTCGAGGCCTATTTCAACGACCGTCCCGATCAAAAGGCGCTCCAAGCCCTGCTGGCGACGCACTTCGACGCCGCGACCGCTGCCGACCTTGTCATCGAGCCTATCGCCGCCGCCGATTGGATTAGCGAATCCCAATCCAAACGGCCTGCTGTCGCAGCTGGCAAGTTTCTGATCCATGGCCGCCACGATCGCCAACGGATTGGCCATCGCATCAACTCTATCGAAATTGAAGCCGCTCAAGCTTTCGGCACTGGCCATCACGGCAGCACGTTAGGTTCCCTGCTGGCGCTGGACCGACTGCTGAAGCGGCGGCGTTTCCACAGCGTAATCGACATTGGAACGGGCACCGGTGTGCTCGCCATCGCCGCAGCGAAGAGCAGCCGCTGCCCGGTCCTCGCAACCGACTCATCTTATCAAGTTATTGATATTGCGAAAGAAAACATACATCTGAACCGGGCGAGCGCATTAGTGCCGGTGATCCATTGCGCTGGCTTCGAACACCCTACGGTGCAGCGCTGCGGGCCATACGATTTGGTTTTGGCCAACATCCTGTTATGGGCACTTTCCGATCTGGCGCCCGATATGGCTCGGCACATTACGGCTGGTGGCGTTGTCGTATTGTCGGGCATCACTCGCCAACAGGCCGCACCTTTGGCCGCGCGTTACCGCAGTTTCGGTTTCGTCCTGCAGGACAAGCTCAATGTCGGCGAGTGGACCACGTTGACCTTGCGGCGCCAGCACCATTGATCGCCGCTTCTGCGCGGCCTAGAACCTTGGCTCATGTTCCAAAGCTTTGAGGACTTCACCGATCCCACTAAAGGTGCTGAGCGCGTGGCCCTGCTCCGCGCCGAGCTCAAGCGCCGCAAGCTCGCAAGCTTTCTGGTGCCCCACGCGGACGAGTATCAGAATGAGTATGTGCCGCCCGCGGGCGAACGTCTCTATTGGCTCACCGGGTTCTCCGGCTCGGCCGGGCTGGCAATCGTTCAGAAAACCCAAGCCGCTCTATTTGTCGACGGCCGCTATACCCTGCAAGCCGGTACCCAAGTGGACGGCAACGTCTTCGAGGTCCTGCAGATGCCGAATGTCAGGCCCTCCGAATGGCTGGCCGAGCATGCCAAGGAGAGCGATCGCATTGGCTACGACCCTCGCCTCCACACCATGGCCGAGATCGCCCGGCTAGGGCGAGTGCTCGCGCCCACCGGCGCCAAGCTGGTCCCGCAAAAGACAAACCCGATAGACGCTGTCTGGCAGGACCGGCCCGTTCCGCCCATGGGGCCCGTGACGCCGCACGGCCTGGAGTATTCCGGGAAGCCCGCGGCTGAGAAAATTTCGGAGCTCAAGCGCACGCTAAAGGACGCCAAGCAGGACGCGGCACTGCTGACACAACCGGAGTCGATCGCCTGGGCCTTCAATATCCGCGGTTCGGATGTGTCCCACACACCGCTGCCCTTGAGCTTCGCCATCCTGCACGCCAAGAAAAAGCCGGAACTTTTCATTGCCCCGGAGAAGCTCTCCGACAACGTGCGAGGCGTGCTCAAGGAATATCTGAACATCCGCAAGCCCGATCAGCTCGGCAGCGCCCTAAAGGTGCTCGGCAAGGCGAAGGCGAAGGTACGGCTCGATCCCCAATCCACGCCCTGCTGGTTTGGGGATCAACTCGCCAAGGCCGGCGCCAAGATCGTCGAAGGGTCGGATCCTTGTGTGCTGCCCAAATCCATCAAGAACGGGGTAGAGATCGGCGGCGCGCGCGCCGCCCATATCCGCGACGGCGCGGCCCTTTGCAGATTTCTGGCGTGGCTCGACCGGGAAGCACCCAGCGGCAAGGTGGACGAAATCCGTGCTGCCGAACACCTGGAGGCATGTCGCGCCGAGACCGGCCAGCTCAAGGATCTGAGCTTTGATACCATTTCGGGGGCCGGCCCCAACGGCGCCATCGTGCATTACCGTGTAAGCCGGGCCAGCAACCGAAAGCTCGTACCTGGCTCGCTTTATTTGGTGGACTCGGGCGCCCAATATGTCGATGGCACAACCGACGTCACGCGGACCATCGCAATCGGTGCGCCGACCGAAACCATGCGCCGCCATTCTACGCTGGTGCTGAAGGGCCATATCGCGGTGGCCACAGCCCGCTTTCCGAAGGGCACGCGGGGCCAGGATCTCGATCCCTTCGCGCGGCGCCCACTATGGCTGGCCGGGCTCGACTTTGATCACGGCGTAGGCCACGGAGTGGGGAGCTACCTCTCTGTGCATGAGGGTCCCCAGCGCATCTCGCGCCTGGGTCCAGTTCCACTGGAACCCGGCATGATCTGCTCCAACGAACCCGGCTACTACCGCGAGGGCGCGTACGGTATCCGCATCGAAAATCTGGTGCTGGTCACGGGGCTCAAGAAAATCGAGGGCGGCGAGCGGGAGATGATGGGTTTCGAGACCCTGACGCTCGCCCCGATTGATCGGCGGCTCATCGACAGCGCCCTACTGAACCGCGATGAGCTGGATTGGATAAATCTGTATCACGCGCGGGTTCGCAAGGTGATCGGACCACTCGTGGACGAGCAAACGCGGAATTGGCTAGAGGGCGCGACTGCACCCCTCGCCTAAGAACCGTCGGTCAAATCGAACCACTGATCTTCAGACAGGACTTCAGCGCCCAATTCCTGAGCCTTTTTGAGTTTTGAGCCGGCTCCCGGACCTGCCACTAGATAGTCGGTCTTTGCGGAGACCGAGCCCGCAACTTTGGCGCCCAAGCGTTCTGCAGTGGCCTTGGCCTCGGACCGCGACATCCGCTCCAGCGTGCCGGTAAAGACGACCGTCTTGCCTGAAACAGGCGTATCGATCTCGTCCACCTCAAAAGACTCAATCGAGACTTCCTTCAGCAGCGCATCCAGCGCTTCCTGATTATGCGCCTCGGCGAAGAACTCGACGATGGCGTTGGCGACCACCTCACCGATGCCGTCGATATTGTTGAGTTCGGCAAAGGCTTCTCCGTCCCTGTCCTGGGCCGCGGTCATTGCTTCGCGGAACGCTTCGAAGTTGCCATAGCTCTTTGCGAGCACCCGGGCCGTGGTCTCGCCCACATGGCGGATGCCGAGCGCGTAGATCAGCCGATCGAGCGGTATTCGGCGGCGATCATCGATCGCGGCGAACAGGTTGGCGACCGACTGCTCGCCCCAGCCCTCCTTGTCCTCGAGCTTCGATGTGGCGCGTTCATCGCGGGCCTGCAGCGTGAAGATGTCGGCGGGCTTCATCACCCAGCCCTCCTGATAGAAGGCCTCAACCTGCTTGGCGCCCAACCCCTCGATGTCGAGTGCGTTGCGCGAAACGAAATGCCTTAGTCGTTCCACCGCCTGGGCCGGGCAGATCAGACCCCCGGTGCAACGGCGCACCGCGTCCTCCTTGCCGGTTTTGGGATTGATCTCGCGCACCGCGTGGCTGCCGCAGACCGGACAGCGGGTGGGAAACTTGAAAGGTTTGGCGCCCTTGGGGCGCTTCTCCTTCAATACGCTTACGACTTGCGGAATCACGTCGCCGGCACGTTGGATGATCACGGTGTCGCCAGCCCGCACGTCCTTGCGTTTGATCTCGTCTTCATTGTGGAGCGTTGCGTTTTGCACGACCACGCCACCCACGGTCACAGGCTCGAGCTTGGCAACGGGCGTGAGCGCGCCGGTGCGACCAACTTGGATTTCGATATCGTTCAATACGGTGGTCGCCTGTTCCGCCGGGAACTTGTGGGCGACGGCCCAACGCGGCGAGCGCGAGACGAAGCCAAGCCTGTCCTGAAGATCGAGGCGGTCGACCTTGTAGACCACGCCGTCGATATCGTAGCCCAGCGTCGCGCGCTGCTCCTCGATGTCGTGATAGACGGCGAGCATTTCCTCGGCGCTCATGCAGAGCTTTGTCAGAGGGTTGACCGGAAAGCCCCAGCGCCCAAACGCCGCCATGACTTCCATTTGGGTGACGCCTGGGAGTGCGCTCACGTCGCCCCATGCATAGGCAAAGAACTTCAGCTCGCGCTCGGCGGTGATTGAAGGATCGAGCTGACGCAGCGAGCCCGACGCCGTATTGCGCGGATTGACGTAAGTCTGCAGCCCCGCGGCCTCTTGGCGGGCATTCAGTTCCTCGAAATCCTTGTGGGTCATGTAGATTTCGCCCCGAACCTCGAAGCGTTCCGGGAAGTCGGCATCGGTGACCCGCTTTGGAATGTCGGTAATCGTCCGCACATTGGCGGTGACGTTTTCACCTTCGAAACCGTCGCCCCGCGTAGCGCCCAGCACCAATTCTCCATTCTCGTAGGTAAGCGCGATGCCCAGCCCGTCGATCTTGGGCTCGGCCGTCACGCCAAGCTTGTCGTCCGGCTTAAGCCCGAGGAACCGCCGGACCCGATTTAGGAAGTCGACCACGTCCTCGTCGCTAAAAACATTGCCAAGCGATAGCATCGGCACCGCGTGCCTGACCTTGGCGAACTGTTCGGAGGGTGCTGCACCCACCCGCTGGCTCGGACTGTCGGGCCTGACCAGGTCGGGAAAACGGTCCTCGATCGCCTGATTGCGTTGCCGCAACGCATCGTAATCGGCGTCCGATATTTCGGGCGTATCCTGCCGGTAATAAAGCGCGTCGTGGTGGGCGATCTTTTCCGCCAGACGCGCGAGCTCCGTTTCGGCTTGCGGCTCGGTGAGTTTGTCGACGGACTTGCTCTCGACCTCGCCACTCACGCCCGGCCCTCCATCAGACGTTCCGCGGCCGCCCGTGCCTCATCCGTAACGGTCTGGCCCGCCAGCATCCGCGCGATTTCCTCACGCCGGTCGCCGCTTTCCAGCACAGCCACACGGGTGACCACCGACTCGCCGGATTGGCCCTTGGTCGCTTGCTTGGATATCAGCAAATGCCCCTTGGCTTGTGCGGCCACTTGAGGCGCATGGGTGACGGCCAGCACTTGCAGATCGCCCGCCAACCGCGCCAGGCGTTCCCCGATCGCGGCAGCTGTCGCGCCCCCAACATTGGCGTCGATTTCATCGAAGATCAGGGTGGGCGCACTGCCGCGGGCCGCCAGCACCACTTTGAGCGCCAGTATGAACCGGGAGAGCTCGCCGCCCGAGGCCAATTTCATAAGCGGGCCAGGCTGTCTTCCCGGATTGGTTTGGACCCAAAAGCCGACCCGGTCGATGCCGGCTGGACCGCCCTGGTCCTGGTCAATCGTCTCGATTCTGACGTGGAAACTCGCCTTCTCAAGTTTGAGGGGTGCTAATTCCGTCATCACCGCCCGGTCGAGTTGGTCGGCCGCCTGTTTGCGCTTCTCGCTGAGCACTTGTGCAAGCTTCACGTAGCTCGCTTTGGCGGTCTTGGCTGCCGCACGCAGCTTCGCAAGCGCCTCCTCGCCGGATTCCACCGCATCGAGTTCGCTCTCGAATCGCTTGGCAAGGCCCGGAAGCTGGGCAATCGCCACATTGTGCTTGCGGGAGATCGCGCGCAACGCAAACAACCGCTCTTCGGCGCGCTCCAGTTCGCTCGGTTCGAAGGCAGTGGCCCGCAGGGCCGCCTCCAGGGCCTCGCGCGCTTCGTTGGTCTCGTCGAGCACGCGGGCCAGTGTCGCCACCACCGGCTCCAACAACGCGGACGCCTTGTCGGTTTGCCGCTCAAGCTTACGCAGAGCCGCCCCTAGACGCGCAAGGTTGGTCCCCTCGCCCCCTAGTGCATCGAGTGCCTCGGTCAGGTCGTCGGCGATCTTTTCGGCGTGCATCATGATTTGCCGGCGTTCCGCCAGCGCGGCCTCTTCGTCCTGCTTGGGGTCGAGCGTTCTGAGTTCCTCCAAAGCGTGACGCAGGAAGTCCACGTTTTCCTGGGCGCGGGCCATCAGCGCCTCATGCCGGCCGAGCTCCTCGGCGGCCGCCTGCCAGTCAGCATGGGCCTGGGCCAGCATATCTGCTTGGTGCCCAAGACCGCCGAAGGCGTCCAAAAGACTGCGATGGGTGGTGGTGTCGGTCAGGGCGCGGTCGTCGTGCTGGCCATGGATCTCTACCAATGCAGCACCCACCTGACGCAGTAACTGAACGCTGACCGGCACGTCGTTTATGAAGGCCCGGCTACGCCCATCGGGCGTCTGGGTCCGGCGCAGAACAAGTTCGCCGACGGCCTGAACGCCGCCCTGGTCGAGCAGATCAAAAACTGGATGGCCGGGGTCGAGCTCGAATATGGCGCTGACTTGGCCTTGCTCGGCTCCCGGACGCACCAGGGATGCATCGCCCCTCGCGCCAAGCGCTAATGCGAAGGCGTCGAGCAATATTGACTTTCCGGCCCCCGTCTCGCCGGTCATGACGCTGAGGCCCGCACCGAAGTCGAGGTCCAGGCGGTCAATCAAAACGATATCGCGGATCGATAGGGCGGCTAGCATGGCGCGCCCGTCAGTTGGGTCTTATGCGTCCCCAGGTGCGCGTAATCCAGGAGCCGCTCACTTGCTGGGGCTCCAATCCACCTTGCTCTAATAGGGAATATGCGTGGGGGTACCACTTGCTGTCCGGAAAGTTGTGGCCGAGCACAGCCGCCGCCGTTTGCGCCTCATTGGTGATACCCAGGGCCATATAGGCTTCCGTGAGACGCATCAAGGCCTCTTCAGCATGGGCCGTGGTCTGGTATTCGGTCACCACTACCTTGAAGCGGTTGATCGCAGCTAGATAATTGGCCTTCTTAAGGTAATAGCGCCCGACATTCATCTCAGACGCCGCCAACAGATCCTTCGTGATGTTGATTCGGTTCTTCGCCTTTGCGGCGTAGCGGCTGTCGGGATAGCGGCGCACCACCGTTTGCAATGCCTGCAACGCCTTCCGGGTTCGCGTCTGATCGCGCTGGGGATCCTTGATCTGATCGTAATAGGACATCGCGATGATGTTGTAGGCGAGCGCGGCCTCCTTAGTTCCGGGATGCAGCGTCACGTAGCGCTCGGCACTGCTGATGGCTTCCGGGTAGGCGCCCGCCTTGTAATAGGAATAGGCGGACATCACGATCGATTTGCGCGCGAGCGGCGAATAGGGGTGTTCCCGGTCGACTTGCTCGAATTTCTTGGCCGCGTCACCATAGCTCTTGCCATCGAGCAACGTGTCGGCCTCGCCGTACATGGCTTCCGGCGGATTTGGGCTCGTGATGTTGGGTACATCGGGATCGGTGAACGTGCCGCATCCCCCGAGTGCCAGGAGTCCCGACACGGCGCAGACCGGCAATAAATGCCGGGCGAGTCGTTTAATCAGGGGATCGTTCATCGAAACGTTTCCGACGGAACCAGGTCGTTCCGACCCTAACATACCAAGCATCAGCGCTACTGCCATTGGAGCGGCGCCAAGGCCTCCCGAATTGCCACGCCGATGGGCGGTGCCCCTCAGTGGCTCGACAATGCGATATGGCCGCTGCAAGCGCGCTTTACACGCAAGCATTGGAACCCTTGGATTGTGGTGATTTTGTGCCGTAGCCGAGTGTGCTCGACAAGCTTTACCGGGCGTCGGCCAGATCCCCGATCAAACGCAGCGATGGGCAGCAAATCAGGTGCGGTCGGCAGCGTAGTTGGCGGTCGCCAGCCCGAGGCTCAGCTCGCCATGGTCGACTTCAACTGCGCGGGGCGCTTCGACCAAGGTCCAGGCCTCAGCATCCCGGAATAGCGCTTCGAGCACCATACAGTTCAGCCGATGTCCGCCTCGCCGTGAATGATATGCGCCGAGCAGCGGCCCGCCGGCTAGAGCAAGATCGCCGACCGCGTCCAGAACTTTGTGACGCACGAACTCGTCTGGAAAACGCGTGCCTTCCTGATTGACAACTTCGTCGTCGCCAATGGCAACCGTATTGTCGAGAGACGCGCCGAGCGCTAGACCAGCCGCCCAGAGCCCTTCGACGTCGCGCATAAATCCGAAGGTGCGGGCCCGCGCGATCTCGCGGCGGAACACGTTGGGTGTCAGGTCCAACTGCAGACGCTGCCGCCCTATGAGCGGCGTATCAAATTCGATTTCGACATCGAGGTGAAAGCCGTCATGGGGACTGAGCTCGCCCCAGGATTCGCCATCCTCGGCACGCGCGGTCTTAAGCACCTTGATGAAGCGACGGGGACGGTCCAATTCGCAAATACCGGCCTCGTCCACTGCATCGACAAAAGGCATGGCGCTGCCATCCATGATCGGCACTTCGCCGTTATCGATCTCGACAAGCGCGTTATCGACGCCGAGGCCATGCAGGGCGGCCAATAGATGTTCGACAGTCGCAACCGCGCAGCCATTTCCATCACTCAAGACAGTGCACAGAACCGAGTTGGCCACCGACCGGTAATCCGCTGGAATCACCGTGCCGTTGCCAGTTCCATTCACAAGCAGGAAGCGGATGCCGCTGTCTGCCTCTGAAGGAGAAATCACGACTGATGCCGGCGCGCCCGAATGAACCCCGGTGCCGGTAAGCTCGATATCAGTTGCAAGAGTGGTCTGCCGCGCCCCGATAAATCCGACCATGAATTTTCGTCGCCCCTTAGGTCCCAAGTTATGGTCAGGACTTAATTATCCCGAGCCCCCAACGGTTTCAGGGTCCTCGGCGCTTGGCGATATCGGGGTTTTTCTTGTTGCCCTACCCGCTTCGCGCATGCTGGACCAACCAGTACGCAACATACCGTGTGGGCCCACACCGCGACAAATCACGGATGTTTACAGTGTATTACCGATTCACGCGGTCCTTTGGCCGATGCCCGAGGCCGTGGCCAAGCGCTCCCGCAGTGCCCGTTCTAGTTCACTTGACGGCGCAAAAACGCAGGAATTTCCAGCTCTTCCTGGTCCTCCACCGGTTGCGGGGGTGGGGCTGCCTTGGGCGCTTTGGGCGTTTTGGGCTCGATCGCGGCGATCTGAGGGCCGTCCGTCCCGGTCGCCTTCAGCTCGGGCAGCTCGGCTTCAACCTCCGGTTCGACTTCCATCGGCGGCTCTTCCTTGCGGGTGATTCGCGGTCTGCTCGCTGTGCTCGAACGTCCCACACTTGTGAGGCGCTCAAAAAAACCGATCTTTTTCTTCTGCGCCTCGATGCCCAGTTCGGGAGCCTCGCCGTTCTTGGCGGCGATCTCCTTTTGGGCGACGACCGGCAGGTCTTCCACCTTCGGGATCCGACGGGCCGACCGCCGCACAACCGATGGCGCCTGAGGTACGAAGGCTGCGTCAGATGCCTTATCGCCGCTGTCGCCTGCGCCATTTGACTGAGGCGCTTGAACCGGGGCGGCCGGCATTTTTTCGATGGTGACGTCGCCTGGACCCTGCCAGACAGCGTCGTCGGAGTCCTCTTCTGCAGGTTCTTCTTTGGACTCTGGTCCCTCGATGCCGTGGATGCGCTCGGTCAGGCTCGTGGCCAGGGCCTGTATGGGCGACCCATTCACTATCTCGGCCGGCTCAGCGGACTCGCTGGGTTGGCTTTCGATCGAGGTCGCTACCACGGAGACGCGAATTTTTCCGTCGAGGGATTCATCGAACGTGGCGCCCAGAATGATGTTGGCGTCCTGATCCACCTCCTCGCGGATCCGGCTCGCCGCCTCGTCGACCTCATAAAGCGTGAGGTCGTTACCGCCGGTAATCGAGATCAGCAGTCCGCGCGCGCCCTTCATGCAGACATCGTCCAGCAAGGGGTTAGAGATCGCGGCTTCTGCCGCCTCGCAGGCTCGCTGCTCGCCGACAGCTTCGCCGGTGCCCATCATGGCTTTGCCCATGCCCTTCATCACCGTGCTGACATCGGCAAAGTCCAGATTGATGAGGCCTTCCTTGACCATCAGATCGGTGATGCAAGCGACACCCGAATTGAGCACTTCATCGGCCAGCGCAAAGGCGTCGGCGAAGGTGGTTTTCTCATTAGCCACCCGGAACAGATTTTGGTTTGGAATCACGAGCAGCGTGTCGACGGTCTTTTCCAGTTCCTTGATTCCGTCCTCGGCCGTCTGCAGCCGGCGCTTACCCTCAAACTGGAATGGCTTGGTGACGACACCCACCGTCAGGATACTTTCCTCGAAGGCTGCCCTGGCGATCACCGGAGCAGCACCCGTTCCGGTACCCCCGCCCATGCCGGCGGTTATGAAGACCATATGCGAGCCCGCAAGCTGGGCCTTTATTTCGTCGATGGCCTCTTCCGCGGCGGCCGCACCAATCTCTGGCTTGGAGCCCGCACCGAGCCCTTCCGTGACATTGGTTCCCATCTGAATGCGGCGTTCCGCCTTCGAGGTCGCCAAGGCCTGGGCGTCCGTATTGGCCACCACGAACTCGACCCCTTCGAGGCCCGAGGTGATCATGTTGTTGACCGCATTACCGCCGGCGCCCCCAACGCCAAACACGGTGATGCGTGGTTTCAGTTCTGTCAGATCGGGCACTTTAATGTTGATTGCCATGGCTGCACCAATTGGTTGAATCCCTCAGATTTGTTGCTGTTTGCGACTCGCATCCTTACGCGCTTCAAAAACTCTCCCTGATCCACTGGCCGACCCGGGCCAGATATCCGGTCCCCGTGGCCAGTGCCGGTTCCTCGATCCGGAACGCCGTCTCGGCGGCGAAGCGGTCCGAAAAAATCAGCAGTCCGACTGCGGCGGCGAAAGCGGGGTCAGCCGTACCGGGCAAACCTGCCACGCCGCGCGGGCGTCCAAGCCGAACTTCCGCGTCCAAAATATTTGCCGCCAGGTCACCAAGACCCGGCAGTTGGCTAGCGCCGCCCGTCAGAACGACGCGGGGACTGCCCGAGCCGCCCAATCCCTTTGCCGTCAGCCGGTCCCGCACCTGGATAAAAATTTCTTCCATGCGCGGACGAATGATTTCGGCAATCTGCGCCTTGGTCGTGTTGTTGTGCTGGGGCAGGTCGTCATCGCCCACCATGGGCAGAGCAACCACTTCGCGCTCATCCGAAGGCGTCGGATAGGCGCTGGCATAGAGCGTCTTTATGCGCTCGGCGTCCTCCAGCGGCGTCGAAAAGGCGTGAGCCAAATCGAGCGTGATCAGATGGCCGCCCATCGCCAGGGCGTCGGCCAAAATAAATTCCCCATCCGCGAAGACGGCGATTGTCGTGGTGCCTGCTCCAATATCTATGCAAGTGGCGCCAAGCTTGGCTTCATCGGGGGTCAGCGTCGCGATGGCGCTGGCATAGGGTGCCGCGGCAAGTCCGGCGACCTCGAGATGGCACCTTTCGACGCAGAGCATCAGGTTGCGCAGGGGTGCCTCATCGGCGGCAACGCTATGAATATCGACCTGAAGCCGGTCGGCGATCATGCCGCATGGATCGCTGATTTTTGTTCCACCATCGAGATGGCAGCCCGTCGCCAGCGCATGCAGCAGGGTGCGGCCTTCGCGGGTCGCATAGTCTCGTCCGGCGGCCAGCACGCGATCAATGTCGGCACCCCGGACCCCGGCCGATTCGATGGCAACGCTTGCCT
>Ga0315336_1005946_pt1 | contig 12891 bp, 16 predicted proteins | sample ASW5metaG_FD_204512 | JGI IMG/M metagenome (GOLD analysis project Ga0315336, IMG submission 204512) | Ammonia-oxidizing marine archaeal communities from Monterey Bay, California, United States - ASW #5 | ecosystem: Environmental > Aquatic > Marine > Intertidal zone | place: USA: California...
ACCGTTCACGCCTGAACAGAACCTTGCACTCAGACGAATGATTGGCAACGAGAAATAATTCAACCGGTCATGAAGGTGACCAGAAAGTAGAGAACGAAGATGAACATCATTGCAAAACAAGTCATGGCAGCACGGGCGGTCTCAACTCCTTTGATAGCGATTGAAACGCCTGACCCCGGTGCGACGAACCGAGTCCTGTTCGATGCACTCATCACGAACGCCAAGAAGAGAAAGACGAATCCCCCGGCGATGTTCCAGTGGGATATTGCGAACGGTCTTCGACCGCTCGACGAGAACTCGCAAACGGTTCTCGCCTCGCTCCTCGAACCGTTCGGCGGTGACCCAGGTGCCACGGTCGACCCCGTGAACTTGGGAGCCATTCTTCAGAAGACTCCGGCGGGGACGTTCATCGTTGCCTCGAACCTTCATCGCTTCTGGGAAGCAGAGCGATTCAACCCGGCAGTCGTGCAGACGATTTGGAATCTTCGTGACCCGTTCAAACGGTCTGCGCGAACGTTCGTCATGACGATGTCCGACTGTAACCTTCCGGCTGAACTTCGACACGATGTTGTTACGTTTACCGAAGCGATGCCATCACAAGAAGAGTTGTCTCCCATCGTTCTCAAACTTCATGAGAATGCGAACCTTCCCAAGCCTGACGATGCCTTCGTTGCGAAGTCGACATCGGCGTTGGCAGGTCTGGCGAAACAACAAGCCGAACAGGCGGCGGCGATGGCAATCTTCGCTGGCAATGAGAAGAACCTTGAGACTCTCGACCTCGACACGTTGAGACAGCAACAGCAACAGCAAATCGAACAGACTCCCGGCTTGAGTATTTATGACGGCGATGCGAGTTTCGATGCGCTGAAGGGTCTTGATTCGTTGACAGGATTCCTTCGCGGAGTCATCAAGGGCAAGCGACCGCCGAAGGCGTTCGTCTTTGTCGATGAAATCGAGAAGATGCTGGCCGGTGCGTTAGGTGGCGGCAGTGATTCGTCAGGCACGAGTCAAGAGCAACTTGGCTACATGCTGAGTCACATGCAAGACACGAACGCGAGAGGAATCCTTCTCGTTGGACCGGCTGGTACTGGTAAGTCAGAACTCGCCAAGGCTTGTGGTCGAGAAGGCGATTGTTGGACCGTAGGGTATGACGTAGGCGCAACGAAGGGTTCTCTCGTTGGCGAGACCGGTGCGATGACTCGTCGAGCGTTGAGAGTTGTTGAGTCGCTAGCACAGGGCGAAGCGTTTTGGATTGCGACCTGTAATTCGATCAACGCGCTTCCGCCTGAACTACGTCGACGGTTCAGCTATGGCACATGGTTTGTTGACCTTCCAAATCAGTCAGCAAGGAAGGCCATGTGGAAACTGTACGGCGAGCGGTTCGATGTGAAACCGAACGCGAAGGTCGATGATGACGGTTGGACCGGCGCTGAGATTAAAACGTGCGCCTCGATGGCTTCCGATATGAACATCAAGGTCACTGAGGCACAGCACTTCATCAGTCCTGTGTCGAGGTCATCAGCCGAAACGATTGAGAGTCTTCGTCGATTGGCGACCGGTCGTTTCCGTTCGGCGTCTGATGGTGGCTTCTACAAACCGCCATCATCATCACGCCGTTCACAACAAGTCGAACCAAGTCCAGAAGTGATGGTTGATGCTGACCGTCTAATGGATATGCAAGAGTCGTAGTCCTCTCACTATCACAGAAGAGTTGAGCGGTTGCCCGGCAGTCGCTCAACTCTCTTCACTGTTACCAAAAAAGAAAGAAGGACATCATGAGTCACGTTGCGAATGTTGAAGTGGAAATCAATGACCTTGCCTCACTCAAGGTCGCCTGTCATCAACTCGGAGTCGAGTTCAGAGAAGGACAGAAGTCCTATGAATGGTACGGAGAGTTCTTGAACGATTGGAACTCGAAGAACGCCGCCGTCAACAACGGCTATGACTCGTCGACGTTTGGCACTTGTGAACATGCGATTCACATTCCAGGTGTCAACTACGAAGTCGGCGTTGTGAAGAACCCGAACGGTACTGGCTACCGTTTGCAGTATGACAGTTGGGGTGGCGGCGGTTCTGAGGGCAAGGCTATTCAGAACAAGTTGGGTGGCATGCACTTATCAAAGATGAAGACTGAATATAGTGCGGCGGTTGCGACGAAGTTTCTGCAACGGCAAGGCTATCGTGGCGTTGTTCGTCGCGTGTTGGCGAATGGCAAAATCCAAATCAAAGGCTCGAAGTTTTAAGGAAGGATGAAACGATGAAGACTATTGAAGTGTTAATCGATGATGAGACAACCGTGGTGAAGACGAGTGGCTTTACTGGTGCCGAATGCACGAAGGCGACAGCGGCGTTAGAGAAGGCACTTGGCAAGACCTCGACCGACACGAAGACTCCCGAGTACTACAAGGTCGGGAACCAGACACAGAAAGTGGGTCAGTGAATGGCTGACCAAACTATCTGCATCAACAGTGATGGGTCACTCTCGTTCATCTATAGCGACTCGATGGCTGAGTTGTTAGATGAAGGTGAAGCAACGATTCGACGTGTGTCTCACGTTGAACCGGCGACCTCGAACAGTAAACAGTGGACGGCGGACATGGGACCGGTTGAAGGGCCGGTCCTAGGTCCGTTTACTACTCGCCAAGAAGCACTCGACACTGAAGTGCAATGGCTTAAAAAGAACAGAGGCTTGTGATGACTGACAAGAACTATCGAATTCTCAGGAGGTATCAATCGACGAGACATCCAGAGGTCGTGTTCACTGTTCGCGAAGATGTTACTGGCATCGATATACACCAGTCCTACAACAAGGCGGATGTTCTCAACGAATGGCGGTCACGTCTGTCATGTGACTGTGCTGGCTATAAATTCTGCAAAGAGGACGAGAAGTTCTGTCGGCATACGCAAGAGCTATACATGGAACTGAAGTCGACTCACGCGACACCGGAGACACTGTGGTCAACGACGTTGCAAGAGTTCAGGGCGACAGAGATTGGCAAGACTATCTATGGTCGAGCCAGAGACAAGAACACGCCGAAGCGGCGATTGGCTGAGTCTCTGGTTGCGGCTGGCTTGAATATCTCCAACCACGGCTTCAGGAAGTTATTGAGAGAGCTTCGACCGTATCTCCACAACGAACCGTTGCAACGTCGTTCTCAAGTGTTCGTCGATAGTGATGACGTTCTTCGAGTCATCGAGTTCGACAACTAAAACTAACCCACGACAAAAAAGAAAGAAGCGAGGTCACCACGTCATGACTATTGAAACGAAGTCCATCAAAACTCTGTCCGATCGTGCGATGTATCTAGTTCTCGACTGGTCGTTCTTAGGCATCTGGAAACAGGCCGTCACGAACGACACGTCGAACGACGTTCGAGCGTCGAAGCGAATCGTGAAGTCTGAGGCAGTCTCAGATATGAGGAAGCTCAACTATCGGGTTCGGGCGATGCTCTCGAAGTACTCGCTGAACTCGTTGTTCCGTCCCGGTGTCTATGTTGTGCCGATAGAGAACGTCGAAACCGTTGACACGTTCATTCAGGAAGCCATCGTTGACATGGTCGGCATCAGAGAGAAGTTGTTCGGCGAGTGGGATGATGTCATTGCCGATGCCAAGGAACGTCTCGGCGACCTGTTTGATGTCAATGATTATCCATCGGCAGATAAGGCGAGTGCAGAGTTCGACATGACGTATCGCTACACATCAATCGCCACGACACCATCAATGCTTCAACACATCGCGGCTGACATCTACGAACAAGACCTCGAACGCACGAGAAAAGAAACAGAGAAGGAACTTGAAGCCTTCCGGTCTTCTCTTCGAGTGACGTTGTTGGAGATTGTCGACAACATGAGGAAGACACTGATGAAGCCTGATGGCGAGAAGCGCGTGTTCGGTCAACGGTTCTTCAAGCGACTCGATGAGTTCATGGAAGGCTTCGACACGAAGAACTTGAGCGATGACGGTGAACTCGCCGCCATCGTCAAACAGTTGAAGTCAGTTGCGAACGGAACTGATGTCACGGCGTTGAAGAGTGACGAGACTCTTCAGGGTCACTTGAACGAACAACTCGAAGGCATCACTCACGCGATGGCATCGATGATTCAAGATGACGGTCGCATGATTAACTTCGATGCGGTGTAGTTAATTCGTAAACAGGGGAGTCTTCGGACTCCCCGATTGGAGGTCACCATGAAGTGCTGTTTGTGCCACGAAGAGATTCCTGTTGTGAACGGATGGGCTGAAGGTCACAACGCAGACCCATTGGGAACTAGTGAGAACGACCGGTGTTGTTCTGACTGTAACGCAACGAAAGTCATTCCGGCTCGACTCGGTTTTCTTGAGCGAGTCCTAGAAAGTGAGAAGACATCATGATGAACGTTGCCAGAGGCGTTAGATAAGAGAAAGGGAGAGTGCTAGACTATTCCTATGATGAAAGAAACCACCACGAAGGGCAGACCAACACGGTTCCCCGGTAAGCCAAGTCGATGTCATCTCACGGTCTCGCTGACTCCAGCGTGTCGAGCGCAAATCAATAAGCTCGCAAAGAAGATGTCGTGCAGTGCATCGGATGTTGTCGAACACTCCGTCTGGAATGTGCCTTCCCTCGAACCCAAGACTCGTTAACCATGAAAGAAAGAGAGGTCACCATGACTGATGAACAGTTGGCAGTCGTTGAACAGGTTGTCATCAATACGCCGATGCCAATTCACGATGGCGCGGATATGGTCAAGGCACTTGATGCCTATAAAGATTTACAGAACAAACTTGACCAGAAAATGCCAGAGGCTATCGTCACGATACGAGGCAAACAATATCGGACGAAACAGTACTGGCGAACGATTGCACGAGCGTTCAACTTGTCGGTCACAACGGTTGAAGGTACTGACCAACGCATCATGACTGATGATGGCGACTGGGGATACCTCGTCACCTACCGGGCGACCGCACCGAACGGTTCGGCTGCCGATGGGGACGGCGCGTGTATGGCATCCGAAAAGTCTGGCGGTTCTGACACGATTCATAACGTTCGCGCCCATTGCCAGACTCGTGCGTTCAACAGGGCTGTGAGCAATCTTGTCGGCTTCGGTGAAGTAAGTGCAGACGAGATGCCAAAGGATGGCTCTGAGAGGCCTCAGGAGCGTCCTGAGAGTGCTTCTAAGTCACCGAAGATACAACCAGTCAAGAAGACCACAGCGAAGCCCACAAAGAAGGCTTCTCCCAAGGTGTCACCAGAGGCACCAGAGAAGCCGAAGCCAAGTCTCGATGACCTCGACATTGAATTCATCGAGAAGGTCGACACCATCAGAACGCTGCAGTCTGGCACCGTTTTGTATCACGTTCACTCGAACCTTCGGAAGTACACCTGCCTCGACGAGAACGCGAGACAGATGGCCGAGGAATCGATGAACCGGCAGTGCGCCGTGTCGATTGACTACAAGGTTGGCGAGACCAAGAGTGACCCGCCAAGACAGTTCAATGGCATCAACTCTGTCGCGCTTCGGACGGATGTCAGTTATGAGTCAGGAGAAGTGACGGTTGAAGAGAAGGCCGTTGTTGCAGAACTCCAGGCTGATGAGATTCCTTTTTGAGTAGCTGAAGAACACTCGAATGGAATGATGAAGGGAGAGGCGTTCATGATGAACGTCTCTCCTTCTTTTTTACATCAACACAAAAAGAAAGAGAGGTCACCATGTCCAACGAACGAGAGTTGACACGAGTCACGTATCTTCTGCGACGTGCAGGTATCTGCAAGGAGATACCAGACACACCACAACTGAGACATGCCGCGACGCGAGGTACACGAGTTCACAGCCTGAGTGAAATCTTCGACCGTCACTTCGATTCACGGAGTCTGTCGTTGATGGGTCTCGAACTTCGAGGTCGAGAGGCCTACTCGTTGACCAACGACGAAAATGCCGGAGCAATCAATCGCATTGACCGGGGGTTCGACACAACGCTCATTCCGTATCTTAGAGCGTTGCAACAGTTTCGAGTTGAGTTCCCTATTCGGTACACCAGAACGGAAGAACGCATCGACGATGTTGGTCTTGGACTGAGTGGTTGCCCTGACCGTGTCGGCGTTCAACCAGACGGAACGCTCACGCTGGTTGACTACAAGACGGGCAACGAATATCCGTGGCACAAGTATCAACTCGCACTCTATGCGGTGTTGCTCGATCGGATTGGCATCAAGGTCACGCAACGTGTTGATGCCTACCTTCAGAAAGACGGTTCGTCTTTCTTCACTGTTCATGACTCGGCAGTTGATATCGCTGAAGCGTGGACCATCATCAATGAGCATCTGCTCAACAAGTGAGGTCACCATGAAGACTACAAAACAAGAAGCCGTCATAGTCAGGATGCAGAACATTCCAACGTCGCCATCACTCAAGAAGGCGAGAGTACTGGTCGAGGAATCTGGAATGCCGGGTCACTGGTTTCCAAAGCTGAAGCTCGACCTCGAACAACCGTTGAACAAGTCAACGTTCAGCGTGGCGACAGAACTGATTGCTGGCTATAGAGAACTGCGCGCATCAGCGGTGAAGATGTATGACGAGATGCTGAAGCCGTTGAACGAGAAGCGGAAAGTCATTCTCAAATGGAAACGCGAGAACGTTGAGTCGATTGATGATGTTCTCGAACGTGTCACGTTCAGGCTGAGTGAGTTCGAGAAACAAGTTGAACACGAGCGTGAAGAACAGGCGACGAAGGCTCTTGAGACCGCATCAGAACAGGCGAGTCAGGAACAGTCTGAGATAGTGCGAGACATTGAGGATGCCTTGACGTTCGTTCAAGATGACACGGTGCGAGAGAAACTTGAAGCCGACCTCGTGGAAGCCAAGAAGTCACCGCCGCCGTTGGCTGTCGTGATGGAGGCGAACCCTGCCTCGATGAATGATGCGCCTATCACTGGCACTGATAGGTTCTCGTGCAAGGTGATGGACCATGTGTTACTTGCCGAAGCGGTCGTGAAGGGAACCGTTCCACCTGATGCCATTCAGGCGAATCAACCGTGGCTGAACGCCCAAGCGAGAAAAGAGAAGACGTTCTTCTCGTTGCCGGGATGCGAACTGACAATCACTCGTGACTACAAACGGAAAGGAGGTCGGTCGTGAGTGGGCCTCCGTTTGATGATGACTATTCGAGCGACACTCGGTCACCGATTGAAGCCTTGACGAACGTCGAGTTCGAGAAGTGTGTTCTCGGACAGATTCTTGTCTATGATGCGTGGCAACTCTACGCCTCGATGGGTATCGGTCCAGATGATTTCTGGAAAGAGGAACACAAGGGCATCATCAAAGCCGCAGAGGCGGTCCATGCGTCCGGTGTCTCGCCTGACCCTGTTCTCGTTCGTCAACGGGGCGGCGACACCATTGCCATCTCGAACTGCATGGACGGATGTGTCAAGCCGAGAGAAGAGAACGCCAAGTGGATGTTGTTGCAGTTGCGAGAACTTAATCGTGCGCGTTCAATTTACTACCTCACGCAATCACTCGACGAGTCACTCACAAAGAGGGGGCGGTCGGCGCAAGACATCGTGGCTGAACATCTCGAAGAACTCGATGCGGTCGTGCAGAACACGACAGACTCGAACCTAGTGTTGAGTGTCGATGAACAGTTCAGGGCCGTTCAGCACCTTGCCAAGACTCGCAACACTGGTCGGCGCGTCTGGCTTGGTCTCTTGGCTCTTGATACTGTCATCGATGGTCTTTCGCCGGGAGAGATTCTAGGTCTTGCTGCACGACCGGGGATTGGCAAGACGTTGTGGATGGGACGATACATGCACAGCGTTCTTGAGTACGACATCCCGACCTTGATGTTCTCTCTTGAGATGCCAACGGGGCAGATAGTGACTCGACTTCTTCAGCCTCAGTTCGGATGGTCTCGAAGTGATGCTCTGGAAAACCTTGCGAACGACAAGGTGACTATTGAATCGTATCGAGAGAAGTTCAAGGACTTACATATCTGCGACAAGGCTGGTCTATCAGTCACAGAGATGGAAGCCATCACTCAGCGACTCAAGAAGACACATGACATCGGTCTCGTCTTGATTGACCATCTCGGACTCGTTGGCGGTCATGAGAACCTGCGACCATACGAACGAACATCAACCAACAGTCGACAGATTAAGGACTTGGCGAAGAGATGTGATGTCTCTGTTGTGTTGGCTGTGCAGGTCTCTCGTGAGGCAGGTGGCGATGGGTCAACACCGTTGACCTTATCGTCGACTCGTGACTCTGGTGTGACTGAGGAAGTTGTTGACTACCTTGTCGGGTTACATCGACCGGAACGAAACCTCTCAATGCCGATTGACCAGAAGGCGAAGTTCGAGGATGTCGTGATGGCACGAGTGCTGAAGAACAGACACGGTTCTGTTGGCGCAGAGTGTGCGGTTCACATCAATCCGTTGACACTTGAGTGGACCGAACGGCCGAACTTATATCAACCCATCGTTCCAAGGAGTCGCCAATGACAATCATATTCAACGGTCAACGGTGGCTCTTTGGAAACGCCATCGAAGAACGGTTCAATGTGTTTCACAAAGAGAACCCGCATGTGTATCTCAAGCTCAAAGAGTTGGCGTTCTTTGCCAAGGAAGGTGGCGCGAGACGTATAGGCATCGCGTTGTTGTTCGAGCGACTGCGATGGTTCAGTCTGTTCGAGACAACCGGTGACAAGTACAAACTCAACAACAACTATCGCTCCTTGTACGCTAGAAAGTTGATGGATGACGAACAAGAACTCGAAGGCCTGTTCGAGACTCGACGAGGCACTTCGGTGTTCTAACAATCTCCCTATCGCCTCTCGAAGTTTTCTCTGCTTTCTTTCTTCGATGATGGCGACCTTCACCGTCTGACCGAACGGCGGGAGAATCGGTCACTTGCCTCGACAGACTTCGGTCTGTCGGGGCTTTTTTTTTGCGTTAGAGATTGGACACAACTTGGTTATGTCCAACTGCATCGGGGCCGGACTTGTGTAACGGATAGCGGCTCCATGGGTTCCAGGTAAACGTTACGCTAGCCTGACCGTTAGTTCTGGGAACCAGAAAACTGGAGACATGTCGTGATGGTTCACGGTCGAAGATAAGCGTGATGGTTGATGCAAGATGTGAGGATGTGCTAGTGTCGGGTTACTCATACGATGCTGACTAAGTTCGTGGTCTCTGGTCGTGCAAAACCGAAAGGCTCCATGAGGGCTTTCGTTCCGAAGGGATGGAAGCGTCCGATAGTGACAGCGTCGAACACGAACGTGAAGGAATGGGAGAGAGATGTTCGTGCGGTGGCGCAGAACTATTCTGATGCCTACACCACTGGACCCGTCCGAGTGCGGTTGAGATTCTTTCTTCCTCGACCGAAGAGCTTGTCGAGTCAGGTGACCAGAGCGCATACAAAGCGGCCTGACATCGACAAGCTATCTCGTGCGGTTCTCGATGCGCTGACAGGCGTGTTGTGGGCTGATGATTCACAAGTCTGTTCACTGACCTGTCGCAAGTCTTACGCTCTTATAAATCAAGCACCACATGTGGAGGTCTCTATCAACTCTTATGACTGACCAACTCGCAACAATCTCAAACGACGAACTCGCAACGAATGGATTCAAACTTGGCGACCTACAGTTCACGGCGACTGATGTATCGTGGTCGGTCGCGGGTTCTGCTGATGATGACTTCGACCATTGGGAACGTGCTGGTGAATTTATTCGACTCACGAATCAGGCTAGTCAATGGTGGTGGGGTGACTGGTTAAACCTAGGCGAAGAACGCTTCGGCGAACGGGCCTCTCAAGCTCTCGAAGATACACGATGGGAAGCAGAGACCTTGGCGGTGTATGCGTGGGTGTCTCGGAAGGTTCCGAAGGTTAATCGATTAAGCGGTGTGCCGTTCAGTCACTATCTGCAACTAGCGAAGCTCGACATCAGCGTTCAGAAGACGTGGGCAGAGAGAATCAAGTCGAATCAATGGTCGCAACGTCAACTTCGAGTGGCCTTGAAATCAGAGGGAGACAACCTTGAGAGACAGCCTTGTATCTTAATTCGATGCGACAACGAAAAAGATGCTAACAGCGTTGAAGTCCTAATGACCGACAAAGGGTATGCCGTAGAGCATTTGGAACGCTCTAGGAGGCTCTGAGAGGCTCTCAGTGGGGTTCCCGAAGCCTGAGACACGTAGGAAAGAGAAGGCACGAAAGAGAAGGCAGGTTGATGCGTGGAGAAAAGAAGTCAGAGAGGTAGTCATCAAGCGAGACCATCACTCGTGTCGAGCCTGTGGGGTTCCCGATAACGATGAGTGGCCTCTCCATATGCACGAACTTATCTACAGGTCGAAGACGGGGAATCGTCCGATGACAGAACGGTTCAACTCGTCCATCTGTTTGATGTTGTGTTCGAGATGTCACGAACAGGTTCACGCGAAGAAACTTGTGCCACATGTCAGAACTGATGCCAATGGGGTCGTGGAGTTCAGAAAGAATTAGAGGAGGTGGACGGTGACTATGCGAACTAGAAACACGGTGGACCTTCCTGTTCGTGTCATCGAACACAATCGGAGGTCACTCCGGCCTCCTCTTTCAATTATCCGCAGCGGGTTGAGAAAGAGTTGAAGGTTGCACTTCTCATTCTCATCACGTTGTCGTTCGATGGTTGTTCGGGGTGTTCTCCGACTGCGCCAACTGATGACGAACCGGTCGAAGATAGATGGGAATGCGAACGCATGTTGACTCATCCGATTCGACAGACCTATGTGGACCGTTGCGTGAATCAACGCACTGGAGAGATTGAGATTCGTGATGCCGATTGACCGATGGATTGATGTTGACCGTCTTGATGCATACAAGAAGCTACTCGCCATGCCTCGCGAGAAACCACTGCGAGGCATGTTGAGGAATCACATCACTCAGCCCGGTGTCACTGGTGCCACGGTCATGGTCGAACACAAGAACAAGTGCGTGAGGCATCTCATGTATCGGCAACTCGAATTGAAAGGAGACCTGTGAACATCTTGTTGACTGGTGCGACGGGAACTTTTGGTCAGGCGTTTCTCAGATACGTCCTCGAAGATAAACGAGCCAAGGTGGACCGTCTTGCGGCGTTCGCTCGTTCGGAGTCACGCTTGGCACTCTTGACTGAGAAGTATCAACACCACGATGCGTTCCGACCATTCCTTGGAGACATTCGTGACGAGTCTCGCCTTCGAGATGCTTGCACAGGTGTTGACGTAGTGGTTCATGCGGCGGCGTTGAAACGTGTTGACGGTGGAGCCTACAACCCACTGGAGATGCACAAGACGAACGTGCAAGGCAGTATCAATGTTGCTGATGCTGCGAGAAGTCACGGTGTCCAGAGTGTCATTCTCATCTCATCAGATAAGGCGGTCGCACCTATCAACACTTACGGTGCGTCAAAGTATCAAGCCGAGAACTGTTTGCGAGAGTTGAACTCCTACTCTGCGCCACGTGGAACACGTATCTCGTGCGTGAGATACGGCAACGTCTTGGCAAGCACGGGAAGCGTGTTGACGATATGGAATCGACAACGAAACGCACGACAGTCTCTCACTGTTACCGATGGAGAGATGACACGGTTCTGGCTCACGCCGAACGATGCGGTCGAGCATGTGTTCCGGTCACTGAATGTGATGCAAGGCGGTGAAATTATTCTGCCAGTGCTTCAGAGTTCAACGCTCATGACTCTCGCCAAGGCCTACAGTCCTCGGTCGAAGATTATCGAGACAGGAAAGCGTCCCGGTGGAGAAAAGAAACATGAGTCACTCATGAACAGTGATGAAGCCGAACGTGCGATTGCTCTCGAAGGATTGATAGTCGTTCCACCGGCGGTGACTTCGTGGGCAGTGAAGCCGTGGGCGACTGACAACTCCGTCAAGATTCCTGTTCCGTATTCGAGCAACAACAACGACCTCTGCACGATGTCTCCGCTCGACCTTGAATCTCGACTTGTGAGCGTGATGAGTCGTGCCTAGTAAGTTGAACCGAACAGATTCAGGAGAACTCGCATGTGCGTTTGGAACGTTATGGGAAAGCCATTCCAACGGCATCGGATGTGAACAGTGCGACGAATGGTCAGGAGTAGATGATGGGGTTGAAGTCGAAGTTGGCGGCATGGGCAATCGGCAAAGGCATCGGAGATTTCCTCAAGCACAACACAAGAATCGACAAGGTAAACCGCAAGAAGATTGTTGAGGTAACGAAGAACATGATGAAGCCAAAAGGACCGAAGCGTGAACCCGTTCTCTATGGAGGTCTCGTTTCTATACTCGTCGCAGTCGGCGGTGCGTATGGTCTCGACCTCACAGCAGAACAGTTAGGTGTGACTATTAGCACAGTCGTGGCAATCGTCACGTTCTTCCTGCGGCGACAGGTGAAGCCACTTGACTGACACGTTGTTCTCTATCGGCATCGTTGGATTGGGTTCAATGGGGAAGAGATTCCTGGACTTCGCTTCTGAGTCCCTAGACTCCGTTCACGTATCAACGGTCGACGTAAAGCCGGTCCCTCTTGATGCGGAAAAGTATGGCGACGTGAGCTTCTTTCTCGATGTGAAGCAAATGATGAGAACTGAAAGACCGCACGTCGTGTTCATCGCATCTCCAGCAACGTTTCATTTGGAACTGGCGCGAACTATTCGAGCGATGGAGCCAGAGTGTGCGCTGCTAATAGAGAAGCCACTTCTCGATTCACCGTTGGATGATGAGGACTTGCGCTGGTGCGTTGAGAATCAACACCTTGTGTCGGTCGGCTACAACTGGAGACATCATCCACAGGCGCAACGCTTGCGGTCGTTGAGAGATTCAGACGGCGGTCATGACATCAAACATCTTTGGCTTCATGTGGCGAGCAACATCAAGCGATGGCCGGGCGCAAACTATGCTGACCCGT
>Ga0315336_1005947_pt1 | contig 12890 bp, 14 predicted proteins | sample ASW5metaG_FD_204512 | JGI IMG/M metagenome (GOLD analysis project Ga0315336, IMG submission 204512) | Ammonia-oxidizing marine archaeal communities from Monterey Bay, California, United States - ASW #5 | ecosystem: Environmental > Aquatic > Marine > Intertidal zone | place: USA: California...
TGTCATTGCTTACGAGCCGAGCCTATGGGACGACCTGACGGCATTGGCGTGGTCTGTCACAAGCGCATTTTTTTACGCCCTCGCAACCATCCTCGCCCGGCAATTAAGGGAACTGGATTCATACTGTCTCAATGGATGGATGGCCATTACTGCGATACTTCCACTACTGGCCCTGTCCTTGATATTTGAAACGGATCAGATAGACGTAATTCGTACTGCAACCCTGGCCAATTGGTTGACCTTGATCCATGTAGCAGTCGCTGTTTCGTTTATCGCGCACGTGAGTATGTTTTCGTTGTATCGCCATTACGAAGTCGCGCAAATAATGCCGTTTTATGCGCTGACGCCCGTAACCGGCATAATGCTTACCTTGCTTATCTTTCCAGAAGTACCGTCAGCTCAATTCCTGCTGGGTGGGGCTATGGTGATTATCGCTACGTATATGATTGGCCGCCGCCGGGCCGTCTGATGTCTGCGGTCATGCCGGGAGATAGAGCCCGCCGTTAACATGCAGTGTTTCGCCGGTTACGTATGAAGAGTCTTCAGAACAGAAAAATGAGACAACGCCACTGATCTCGTCTGGCTCTCCCATACGGCCCGTGGGGATTTGGGCCTCGGCTTTTTTATATTCCTCGTCGGGTAAAACGCCACGCAAGCGTTCATGCCAAATAATGCCTGGTGCGATCACATTTACGGTAACACCATGCTTAGCGAGATCCTTCGCAACCGAACGGGTATACCCGGTGATCCCGGCCTTTGCGGCCGCATAAGGAGATTGTCCGACACCAGGATCGAATGCGTACAACGACGCAAAATTGACAATACGGCCAAAGCTGCGGTCGACCATCGCCTTGCTGAACGCCCGTGTTAAATAAAACGTACCGTCAAGATTTACCCTAATGACACGATGCCAGGTTTTACTGTCCAATTCCCACGGCTTTGCGTTGCCTTGAATGCCCGCGTTGTTGATCAAGTAGGCAACATCAATGCCGTCGTTCGAGAGCTTTTGAGCAAGTTCATCGACTTGGCCTTCAATGCCAACATCCAAGGGGCAGCCTGTAAACATGGATTTCTCTTCGTCGTTCAACTCGGCGTCAATCCAGGGGCCGATGTCGGCCGCACGCCTGTCGGTGCCAATAACCGGAATACCGTCTGCAATCAGCCGCTTCGTAATCGCTGTCCCCAGCCCCCCAATGGCGCCAGTAACCAGCGCATGACCCTTACTCATAATTGTTCTCCCCTCAATCGCCGTCTTGCAGAATGTAGTAACACTTAGCGCCCGGTGAACACCGGCGCGCGCTTCTCGACAAACGCGCGCATGGCCTCTTTGGAATCTTCGGTTTTGGACAATTCACCGGTCATGTTCTGCTCGAACCGATAGCCATCCCGCAGTGTCATTTCCTCAATGGTGTTGAGCGCATGCTTCGCCAGCTTGATCGCTGCCGGGCTTTTGCCCGCGATCTCGCGAGCAAATTCCATTGCCGTTTCCATCAGTTGATCTGGCGCGACGCAGGCTTCAACAACACCCAAGCGGTATAGTTCGGGCCCCGGCACCCGATAGCCGGTCAGCATCATGCGGCGGGTAAGCGAGTGACTGAACAGCCGCATGGTGTGGCGCCCGCCACCCAATAAGCCGACATTGATTTCAGGAAGACCGAGGCTTGCATTTTCAGATGCCACAAGGATGTCGCAGGACGCAGCAACCGCCAGGCCCGCACCCAGGGCAACGCCGTTGATCGCGCCGATCACCGGCTTGCGGCATTCCATTATACAGTGAAAGCATTCCCGGGCACTGCGGCTGCGTTGCCAATGATCACCGGGTTGGGGTGTGGACGCGACCCGTGATTTAATGTCCGCGCCTGCCGAAAAGGTTTTGCCGGCCCCGGTTAATACAACGACCCGTACGTCATCCAGGTCACTGACACCATCCATCACCGTCATCATTTCGGCATGAAATTGCGGACCCTGCGCATTCACTGGCGGCGCATCCATGGTCACTAGCGCAATGTAGTCCTCAACCATTTCACATTTGATTAGTTCTGTGTCGAACATGCTTATCCTCCCCCGGCTTTGCGCGGATCGCCCCTGCGGTCAACTTACCAAGAATTGAAGTTCCGCGCCCTTTACATCGCAGCGCGGGCTTCGCGGACCATATTGCGGGCAATCACCAACTGCTGAATTTGCGTGGTGCCCTCGTATATGCGGAACACCCGCACATCCCGGTAAAACCGCTCGATCCCATGATCGGCAAGATACCCAGCGCCGCCGAAAATTTGGACAGCTCGGTCAGCGACCCGGCCCGCCATTTCGCTGCCGAACATTTTGCAGCAGGCGGCTTCCGTACTGATGTCTTCGCCCGCATCGCGGCGTCGCGCCGCATCCATTACCATCGTACGCGCCGCGTAAACCTCGGCCTTGCTGTCGGCCAACATAGCTTGCACCAGCTCGAACTCGGCAATGGGTTTGCCGAACTGTTCGCGCTCCACGGCGTATTTGAGCGCTTCCTCCAGAATACGCTCGGACACGCCAACACACATAGCACCCAAATGAATACGGCCCTTGTCCAAAACCTTCATGGCCGTTTTAAAACCCTGTCCCGGCACGCCGCCAATGATTGCATCGGCCGGCACCCGGCAATCATCAAACATAACGTCGGAAATATGCGCCCCTTGCTGACCCATCTTACGTTCTGATTTGCCGACGCTGAGGCCAGGTGCTTCGCGATCAACCAAGAACGATGACACACCGCCTGCACCCGGTTTATCGGGGTCTGTACGCGCCATCACCGTGAACACATCCGCGTACATAGCGTTGGTGATGAAGCGTTTGGTGCCGTTCAGCACGTAGTCGTCACCGTCTTTACGGGCGCTTGTGCGTAGTGATCCCGCGTCCGAACCGGCTTCGGGTTCGGTCAACGCAAACGAACTCACCAATTCACCTGTCGCCAATCGCGGCAGATACTTTTTCTTCTGTTCTTCGGTCCCATCAAGAACGATGCCCTGGCTACCGATTCCCACGTTCGTCCCAAACACCGAACGGAAAGCGGGCGACGTGCGGCTCAGCTCGATCACCGCCAACGCCTCCTCCTCCATATTGAGCCCGAGCCCGCCGTACTCTTCTGGAATGCTGAGCCCGAACAGACCCAGCTCTTTCATCTGGTCAACGATCTCGGTCGGCACAAGATTGTCTTCCGCCACCTGTGCTTCCAGGGGCACGAGCTTTTCCTCAACAAACTTGCGCAGGGTGACGAGGAGTTGGTCCAGTGTTTCCGGGTCCAATGCCATATTCGCGAGTCCTTGTGATTTTATTCTGAACTAGACGACGCGTTTCGCACGCAGGTCTTCGATCTCCGCAGCCGTGTAACCCAACTCGTTCATAATTTGATCCGTGTGCTCGCCCAGCAGGGGCGCCCGGTGACGGATTGTCCCCGGTGTCCCAGATAATCGAACCGGCGTATTCGACAGCGGTGCGGGCCGGTCTATGCCGGGGAATTCCACGTCGGTCATATAGCCACCCGCTTTGACCTGCGGGTCTTCCAAGGCGGTGCGCGGCGACAATACAGGCCCTGCTGGAATACGCACTTTCTCCAAGGCTTTGATTGCTTCTTCAGTGGTGCGTTGCTCGGTCCACTCGGTCATGCGGGCGCTGATGATTTCGCCGTTATCGCCCCGCGCCTGATCGTTAGCGAACCGCGGATCATCACGCCAATGATCTTCGCCGATCAATTTGACCCAACGTTCGAACAGGGGCTGCCCCAAGGCCTGAATCAGGATCCAGCCATCGCTGGTCTTGTAGACGTCGGCTGGCGCCGCAATCTGGCCCCGGTTACCACTGGCGATCCGGTCTTTTTCTGCAACGGCTTGTTCGATCAATTGGGCGTTGGCAAAGGTAAGTGCCGTCCCTAGCAGTGACCCCTGAACATGTTGACCTTGTCCGGTTTTTGAATGCTCCATCAGGGCCGTCATGGTACCGAACGCGCACAAAGATGCGGTGCCAAAATCCACGTACGGGACCCAATTTTTCATGGGCTCATCCGGATAGCCGGTCAAATGCATATTGCCGCTCATGGCCTGACCGACTCCATCAAACCCAACCTTCTGACGATAAGGGCCTTGGGAGCCAAAAGCCGACACGGTGGTCAGGATGATGTCTTCTTTGATGGCTTTCAGGCTGTCGTAATCAAGACCCATTTGCTCCAAAGTTTCATCGGGCAGGTTTACGACCACCACGTCGGCGGTCGCCACCAGCTTTTTGACCACTTCGCGGCCTTCGGGTTTCAACGGATTAAGAGTAAGCCCAAGCTTGTTTCGGCCCACCTGCATAAACAAGGGGCCCTCGCCGGTTTCAGCTATCGGATTGATCAGGCGATCTTCGCTGCCGCTTACCTTTTCGATCCGGATCACCTCGGCACCCATGTCGCCCAATAAAGTTGCGCAATAGGGTCCCGCTATGTAGCGCCCGAAATCAAGGACGCGTATTCCTTCCAGTACACCGCTCACATTTCCCCCAAAGGCTGAGCATCCCCAGCCGGTTTGCTTATCTGTCGCCGCTATTTTACGTATTTACGGAAATTAGGCTCACGTTTTTCCATAAACGAATTGACGCCTTCCTGGCTTTCCTCAGAATCGTAATACAGCTTCAAGGCCTGGAAGCCCAAGCTGCCGATGCCGCGAATATGCTCGCTGTCCGCATTGATCGACTTTTTGGCAATGGCAATGGCGGTCGGGCTGCGCTTGTTCAATTCGTTGCACCACTCTTCAACGGTTTCGTCCAGCTTGTCGTCGGGAACAACAATGTTGACCAAGCCCATCTCCAAGGCTTCAGCGGCGGAGTAGCGCTTGCACATGTACCACATCTCACGCGCTTTCTTTTCACCGATCACATGGGCCAGGTAAGCGGTCCCCCAGCCCGGATCGACAGAACCCATTTTGGGCCCGACTTGCCCGAAGATGGCGCTTTCGGACGCGATCGTCATGTCACACAGAAAGGCGAGTACGTTGCCGCCTCCGATCGCGTAACCCTGCACGCGCGCAACCACTGGCTTCGGTACATCGCGAATGATGGTGTGCAATTCGTCGATCGGCATTCCGGTGGTGCCGCGGCCATCGTACTGGCCATCATGAACCGACTGGTCACCGCCGGTGCAAAACGCTTTGTCACCGCTGCCACCGAAGACGATGCTGCCGATATCATTGTTCCAGCCCGCGCGCTGAAAGGCGGCGATGCATTCTTCGACGGTTTGGCCGCGAAAGGCGTTGTAGACCTTGGGCCGATTAATCGTGATGTAAGCGGTCGCGCCGCGTTCTTCATAAGTTAGATCTTCGAAATCCATGATTTTCACTTCTTCATTCTTGTGATCAGAAATTGTTTAATCGACCGGACAGCCGAATTAGCCGGACATGGTCAGGCCGCCGGACACGCTAATGGTCTGGCCGACAATAAAGCCCGCGTCGTCGCTCGCCAAAAACGCAATAATTCCTGGGTAATCATCGGGCGTGCCAATGCGGCGCATAGGTACGGCCTTGGTCATGGCGTCGATGATCCGTTTTCCGGCCTCACCGGATGTCACGTCGGCCAGCAGCGCTGTATCGGTCGGCCCAGGGCACACTGTGTTCAACAAAATATTGTGACGCACCAGTTCACGGCTTAGGGTTTTCGAGAATGATGCGATGCCGCCCTTGCACGCAGAGTAAACAGCTTCGCCGGATGAGCCCACACGACCCGCATCTGACGCTATGTTGATCACACGCCCGCCTCTCCGCTCGACCATACCCGGCAGAACCGCGTAGTGCATGTTCAGCGGGCCATAGAGGTTGATGTCGATCACCCTCTTCCACAGATCGCGCTCGGCCGCGAGGAAGGGGACAACTTTGTCCCAGCCCGCGTTATTGACCAACACGTCGGTGCCGTGTCCCGCTGCAGCCTCAAATGCGTCGACCCCAGCTTTGACCACATCGTAATCCGTAATATCCACGATGTACGCGTGCGCGGTACCGCCGGCATCATTGATCAATTTAGCGGTTTCATTCGCTGATTCCTCATTGATGTCGAAAACACCAACAATGCAGCCCTCTTCGCCTAAGCGCTGGCAGGTTGCCCTGCCAATTCCGCCGCCGCCGCCGGTCACAATAGCTACTTTTCCTTTGAGACCTCGCATGGCCCATCCTCCCTCAGTTTCATAATCTGGCGCCGAATATCCCATTGTTCGTCTGGTGGAACGTTGTTCAAGATCAATATTTTCCTTGACGGCACCACTTTGAAATCTACCTAGTGATAGTTTGAAATAGGAATTGCAGCAACGGGCAAATGACCGGCGCGTTAGGGGACCAGTGATGGCAGATGTCGGAGAGGAAAACCCAGAATACGGGTTTTCGGACGAGGAATTGGCCGTGCAGCCGACAGTTTTCGCGGACGGCCTGTTTGCCGGCAAAACCGTTATGGTCACCGGCGCGGGCAGTGGTCTAGGCAAAGCAATCGCCTATTTGTTTGCGCGTCTGGGCGCCAATTTGGCCATTTGCGGCCGCAACCCAGAGCGTTTGGAGGCCGCACAAGCATTGTTCGAGGGTTTGGGCGGACAAGTTGTCGCCCAGAAAATGTCTATTCGCGACCCGGAACAGGTGGACGCGTTTCTCGATCTCACTTGGGAAGCCATTGGCTCCGTGGATGTATTGATTAATAACGCGGGGGGTCAGTTTCCGCAGATGGCCATGGACCACACGGTCAAGGGCTGGAACGCGGTGATCGACACCAACTTGAACGGCACTTGGTACATGATGCAGGCCGCAGCAAAGCGTTGGCGAGATACTGGCAGTAGCGGCAACATCGTTAATGTCGTTGCCGATATATGGCGCGGCTTGCCGGGAATGGCCCACACAACCGCCGCGCGCGCGGGTGTCATTTATTTGTCAAAAACTGTCGCGGTCGAATGGGCACCATTGGACATACGCGTTAATTGCGTGGCGCCGGGTTGCGTGGAAACATCGGCGTTCGGACTCTATCCACCGGAAGGAGCAGCCACCTACTACGAAAGCAACCCGATGCTGCGAGCAGGCGACGCCCAGGACGTGGCTGAAGCTTGCGTATACATGGCTGCACCTTCAGGCAAATTTATTACTGGCGAAGTCCTCACCGTGGACGGTGGCCAGCAAATGTGGGGCGACCCGTGGCCACCCGGACGGCCGGACTATTTTAAGGTAGGTGACTGACCCTCAGGCCCAAACAGCTTGATCTGCTGAGCGGCAGGTCCGGCACTCCTCCTCCAAAGTGAGACGAACCCGTACGGCAAAATCGGCAAAGGCGCATTCGTCCATGCCGACCACGGGCACCACGAATGTTATATCGTCAGCGGAAACAAAGCGGGGAATAGGACGGAAGGCCTGTTCAACTGTCCGGTAATTCGAATGTCGGCGGTAAAGCCGCATGGCTTCGCGAAGGAACAAATCCCCATCCATCCCCTCGTCCGGTAATGCCAGTACATAAGGCGGTTTCGCCAACGGGCCCGGTGGGTGAGGATCCAGAATTGTCAGATTATGCCAGACGGCGGCGGGATCAACCCGTGCAGCCTCCCCTTGCGCCTGCTGTTTCAACGCGGCCAAAGATCTGACCACCGGTATTTCCACCATCTTGGGTTTTCGTCTATGACCACACGCTGGCGCCTTCTCGGACATACACTCGTTCCCCTTTGCTTTGATTTCTTCAAGCCCCGCATAAGTTACATCCAAGCGCATATTCTTCTCGAATTACGGGTATTTTGTGGCAACAGTTGGGTGAATTATGTGATTTGGCGTAATTTTCCCCGGTAATCAAACTAACCGGCACTGTGCGTTTTGCAACAATGCAGACGTCTTTTGGTTGCATAAAATATTATTACACTATTATTAGGAGTATTTCTACGCTAAATCCACCGTTATAGTTAATTTTTTCCGCCAATTTTATGAGTATAGAAAATTGACTACGGCGGGGCCGATGGAACCAGAGATGGCTCTAACACCGGCAGCCTGTCGGTACGGGGTCTTGATCTTACTTAGCGTTGATGATTTTGTGGGCTCGTAGGGTCTGGCGGTAGGCGGTAAAGGCCTCGGAAAATGGCCGACCAAGCATCACATGCATGTCGCGGGGCAATCCTTCAGGTGACGTATGCACGCGGAAAACAAGCTGCTGCCCGCGCTCAATCTCTTTTAGGATCGCCACCGCTGCGGGCCCATGCCACACAGCCATGCCGTTGGCGACCGGCGCTTCGTGGGCGGGATTGGCATCGATGCGTACGAACGCGGGCAGGCCTGGTACCGTTGCGTCGCGGATCTCGATCACGACCCGATAAACATCGTTCGATATCTCCTCAACCACCAACACGTTCTGCGGCGCCATAGGGGCGAGCAGTTCGGGCGGCGCACTTAAGCGGCAGGCTTTGTTGCCGCCATCCATATCGCGCCAGCAGGTCGCCGTCCACTCGCCCACTTCTTTATTATAGAAGACGTAGGCCGCCCACGCTGGCATTGCGATCAACAAGGAAAGAGCAAACGCGTAGACAACTTTCAACATGACGCCTCACTTGGTTTCACTCAAACCTTAACCCCTGTTCGCCACAAGTGATAGACTATGCGCACCATGACCCCCCCCATTTATCACATGTGCAGCAAGGACGAGTGGGAAGCCGCGCAAATCAGTGGCTCCTACATTGGATCATCCCAGGACGTGGCCGACGGCTTTATTCACCTGTCGACCGGCGCTCAGATCGTCGGCAGCGCCGCCAAGCACAGGGCCGGTCAACAGGAGCTTCTGCTGCTGGCGATCAATCCGGACGATCTGGGTGACGCGCTCAAGTGGGAGGCGTCCCGCGGCGGCGCGCTTTTTCCTCACCTCTACGGTCCGCTGCCCATGAAGTCGGTCGAGCAGGTGCATGACCTGCCCCTTGGCCCCGACGGCGTCCATCAGTTCCCCCGCCTGGATTGAGGCAATCCACCCGTCTTGCCGGGTTCCAGTGGAAACAGGTAAGGTGTCCGCCTTATTCGATCATTTCCAGGGGAGAAAACATCATGAGTGGCGAGCCGATTATTCCGGAAGGCTATGAAGCGTTCTACAACGATTATCACTTTGCACCGGCGAACAAGGTGGGCGACAAGCTTTATGTATCAGGGCAAATCGGGTTTTCGGAAGGCATCAATGTGTCAGACGACCCGGAAACCCAATTCACAGCGGCGTTCGAACACGTGAAGAACGTTCTAGCGGGCGCCGGCAAAACCATGGCCGATATTGTCGAGATGACCACATTTCATGTGGGCCTGCAGGAACACGCAGGAACCTTCATGGCGGTTAAAGATAAGTACATGACCGCGCCCTACCCGGCCTGGACCGCGATCGGCATTACCGAGCTGTTCGTGCCCGGCGCCTTGGTTGAAATCAAGGTCATTGCGACTGCGTGATATTAAATAGATATCTGGCTCGTAGGTTTTGAGCCAGAAGGCTGTGACTACGGCCCGCCGACTTCATTTGTTTGCCGCGCGACGCGTCGGCGGGTATGGCGCGCTTTTTTTTGGGAGAGAACATGAAACCTCTTGAGGGACGAGTCGCGCTGGTAACCGGCAGCGGCCGGGGCATCGGACGCGCAATTGCGGAGCGCCTTGCCGAACTGGGCGCGGACATCGCGATCAATTACCGGCGCGACGAAGAAGCCGCCCAAGAGGCCGTTGCCGCCATCGAAGCCAAAGGTCAAAAGGCCAAGGCCTACGGGGCCTCGGTCGCCGACTGTGATGCCTGCGAGAAAATGATCGCTGATGTGGTCACGGATTTTGGCAGCCTTGGCATCCTGGTCAATAACGCGGGCATCGCCAGTCGGGGTAACACTGTTGAAGGCACCGACCCCAAGGAGTTCGAGCGGGTTGTTCACACTCACGCCTTCAGCGCTTTTTACCTGAGCCACTTTGCATTGCCTCATCTGCGGGCGGCTGGGCGCGGTGACATCATCATGATCACCAGCGTCGCGACCCTCAAGATGTCCCCGAACGGCGCCCCTTACAATGTGGGCAAGGCAGCCATGGAAGCGCTCGCCATGACCTTGTCAAAAGAGGTCAACCAGGACGGTATATTTGTGAACATTGTGGCCCCCGGCCTGACCGTCACCGAGATGGGGGATCGCCTCGCGCAGGCAACCACCGGCGTCGCCAGCATCTCGGAGCTTGATGCCCGCAGCGCCTTTGGTCACGTGCTGCTTCCTGAGGAAGTCGCAAATGTGGTCGGCTTCCTGTGTTCGCCCGACAACACCTATGTCACAGGCGAGAAAATATCCCTGGATGGCGGCAATTTGTGGGCCGAGGACTAGCCGCCACGGGGCTGTGCGTCAGTCCAGAAGCGCGGCTCCCTGATCGATGGCGCGCTTGCCATCGTGGGTCAGGACCTCGTAGCGTATGATATTCGGGTCGCTCGGGTCGGGCGCGTGGCGGATCGTGATGTCGGTACCGGGAATAACCATGCCAACAAAGCGCCCGGTAAAGCGCTTGAGGGCACACTCCCCATCCCGATAACTTCGCAGGATTTCAAGCCCGGCCAAGGCCCAGGTGGCAGTGCCGTGCAAAATAATATCGGGCAATCCGGCCGCCAATGCCTCTGCACGTTCGGTATGCACCGGGTTCCAGATGCGCGCGCATTCGGTATAGACGTGGGGCATTTCGCGCGGGATGTGAACCGTGGTTTCCGTCGCATCCACCGGCAATGGGACGGTTGGGTCAATCGGCAAGGGCGGAGCCGTTTCCAAACTTATCGGTTCGCCCGCCAATTTGGTTTGCCGGTAAATGACCGTCGACCACGAGGTCGCAATGGGCTCGCCGGTCGCTTGATCGGTGGTCATGACTTTGTTGACGGTCAGGACCCCAGCCCGGTTTTCACGCGCTTCGACCACCATGCCGTTGGCCTCCACCACGTCGCCCGCCCGAAAGGGGCGGTGAAAGATGCTGTCTTGGACCGCGTGAACCTGACGGCCAACTTCTTCGGGGCTGAGGCCGGTCTCGTTCGCCGCGCGTTCGGACACCACCACCGGCCATTCAAGGGAAACCGTCTGAAACGGCAACGCCTCGACACCGCCCGGACGGGCGTCGTCGAGGTATCGCGCGTCGGTCGCGCCGAGCCCCGCGCTGTACGCGAGAATGTCGCGGGTGGTAAGCGCCGTGGTGAAGGGCCCGATGGGATCGCCCACCCGTGACGCTAAGTAAGGCATAAGGCCTATTTCACCCGATAGACGTCGTAGACGACCCGGCTTTCGTCCAGATAGGCCTTGCCGACGCCGACGCACACGGCCCGGTTCATCCACAGATAATCCGGGTGCGACGTGCGAAACATCGGTGTCATGCGGATGTCGAGGCCTTCGGGTGGCGGCGGATTGCCCGCCAAAAATTCCGCGTAGCCGTTTTCGCCAAGGTCGATCACGCCATTGTAGGTCACATAGATAAGTGCGCCGTCGTGGCTTTCAATGGTTGCCTTTACGTCCAGTATCAGCACACCGTCGGTGCGTATGTTCAGCCAATCCGCACCCACCGGGCGCAACTTACCTTTTAATTTAGGGCCATCCACGGTGCCGCCGGTTACATAATAGTTGGCGCGGTAACCTTCGGCGGTTTCGCCGATCACTTCGGGCGGATCCAGGGTCGCCTCATAGGAAGTTACAAGTTCAAGTTCACAGGGAAGATTATATCCGCTCATCATTTATACCTTTTTATTGTTGGAGTTTTCTTGAGGGGGCAAATTTTAGCTCTTATCGCTGCGGCCCATCATGTCAATACCGTCGAACACATCAAAGTTTGCGGGCTCGTACAGAGCACGGGTTTCCGGATCCATGGCGGCCACATGCTTTTCGGCTTCCTCGGGCGGCACCATCTCGACGCTGCCGTCCGGGTGCTGAATTGCGACACCCGCGTTTTGTACGCTTTTTAAGCGCCGCTCCCGTTCTTCCGGGTCGGCCGCACACACCAGCATGCAGGCGCCGCAAGACAGTTGAACGTCTTTGTGGGTCGATTGATAGAGCAACGGTTGCTGCAAAGTATGACCCTGCATATAGGGACGCTGTGCCCAGGCGCGCACTGCCGGCTTCACCACCGGCCACAAATCTTCGTCGTTCTTCGGAACTGGAAAGCGCCCCGGTGACCAGGTGGACCAGCGCCCGGACGGGTGCAAGCCCGAGTACCCCGCACATACGTAACTGCAGCGATCATAGTTGCGGCGCAACGCATAAGTGAACGTCTCGCCACCCATGGTGACGGTTTCTAGCTCGTCCTTGCCCACATGCATAAACGCGGACGGGCAAACGGCGACGCATTCCTTGGTTTCGCACTTGCACAAATTCTCTTCGGCCGGTAGGGCGTCAGTAGGCTCCAGCTCAGCCGTTGTGACCATGGTGCACAGGGTTGTGTTCGCACCAAATTCTGGAACCATGACATTGCCCGAATAGCCGAACCAACCGACCCCACTGCGCACCGCAACCAGACGATGGGACAGATCGGGCTTCATATCCCGCAGCCTGACCCCGTCTTCGTCGCGGTATACTTCGTTTGAAATGACGCCGACCGACGGATGCCCCAGACTTTCGAAAAAGCTCGCCATCTGGAATGCAATACCGGTCGCAAGAGTATTCTGATGGTTGTAGTCGACCTGATGACCGTCCCTGTCTTTCTTAGCCAAATAGTCGCGGATTTTGTCCTGATCGAGGGGTAGGGCGAAACTCACCGCCGACTTCGCGCCCGGTAATACGTATTCCAAATCGGTCGACGGCGGACCGCCCGCCAAGGTATCGACCGTCGCGATACCCACCTGACAGGCCCCCAGGTTGAGCGCAAAGCTTTTTGCTTTTGCGGTCAGTTCTTCGTTGCTGAGCGTTCTGGACAGCCGGCTACGTTCCATGTTCA
>Ga0315336_1005948_pt1 | contig 12889 bp, 11 predicted proteins | sample ASW5metaG_FD_204512 | JGI IMG/M metagenome (GOLD analysis project Ga0315336, IMG submission 204512) | Ammonia-oxidizing marine archaeal communities from Monterey Bay, California, United States - ASW #5 | ecosystem: Environmental > Aquatic > Marine > Intertidal zone | place: USA: California...
GAATGATCGGTGTGTCGGCCGCCCAGAAGGGTATTTCGGTGCACAGCCAATTCACGGTAAGCGACTTGCCTACGGTCAAAGTCGACTCCTTGCGCTTTAAACAGGCCCTTCTTAACTTGCTGTCGAACGCGGTCAAATACAATCGAGTCGGAGGCGAGATTGCTCTTGAGTGTCATTCGGGCGCGAACGGCTCACTGCACATCAGCGTGTCGGACACGGGCCCTGGTATCCCTGCCGATCAACACGACAAGGTGTTTGAGCCGTTTGACCGTCTGGGTGCTGAATCTTCCGATACGCCTGGTACAGGAATTGGCCTGACTGTCACAAAGCAGGTGATCGAATCCATGGGCGGAACCATCGGTTTTGAAAGTACCGTCGGCGATGGAACGACGTTCTGGATTAATTTGCCAATGGCCCGGGCCCAAGTACGGGCAACTAGCAAATTAATCGAAACAGTGCCGTAGTCGAGAAACTAATGAAATTCAGCGTGAGCGGATCGTCCTATATCCGCGACGGTTCAGCAACGGGTCTCGACAACGAACGTGGCGATCTCCCACCGGTCTTTTAGCTGTGCCATGATTTATCCCTCCTCTGTGTTTCCGACATATTGCCGGAAATGATACGCTACCAGGGAATAACCGGAAAACATCTGACATTGGAGGGGTAGTAATGGATTGGGTAGTAATAACAAGTGTGGCGGAAGCGGCGACCTGGACACTCTAATCGGAGGCCGGGTCATGTCGGCCGATCTGGCCGCCATGATGGTACTAAATTACGTCAACTTAACGCGCACGCAGGTGTATTGATTGCCGAGTCCAACGATTAGCGTAATTGTCCCCACTCTGAACGCCGGGGATTCATTGCAACTCTGCTTGGACAGTGTTTACGCGCAAACATATCCAAATGTCGAATTGGTGGTCATTGATGGCAAGTCTAGTGATGATACCGTCCCGATCATACGAGCCAATCAGGATCGGCTGGCTTACTGGGAATCGTCCGCTGACACCGGGGTATATCACGCGACCAACAAGGGGATCGATCATGCGAAAGGTGATTGGATAATTTGTCTGGGCGCAGATGATTATCTCCTTCAGCCGGATGTACTGCAAAGAATGTCAGACCATCTCGCCGCCGCCTATCCCACGCATACGTTAGTCTTGGGAAAAGTCGCTTTGATAGACACCAAGGGACAGTTCGTGAAGGAATTCGGCGGCGCGCCATGGGCCCGAGTCAAGAAACTCGCTTACACAAATTGGGTATTTCATTCCCAGGCAGCGTTTCATCACCGCACCATCTTCGAACGCAGGGGCAAATACGACGAATCGTTTCGATTAGCCGCCGATCTTGATTTGAACTTGCGCGAGGCACTGCTTAACGATCCCGTCAATGTTGACATAACTGTTTCCGCATTTTGCCGGGGAGGTTTGTCCACGAGCCCTGAAAACATTCTGGTGCTACTCAGGGAAATTCGGCGGGCGCGGCTAAAAAATGGGCTCGTGGGCGCGAAAGAACATGTCGGCGGTACTTACCTAACTTACTCTGTGTACAGAATTCTTAGGCCAATTTGCGGCAAAAAACTTGCCGCCCGTGCGTCGCACGCGTCCCTAAGTTTGGCCCGAAAAGTCCGACTGCACAAAGTGTTTGGCAGTAAAACCGGAGTGTTCGACTAACGGTGGCGGGTCGAGTGCGCGAAGCTGATCAAAGACGGCGACGGCTTACTCGTTACCTGCGACGCGATCCAGAACTGCGCCCTTCGGGAAGCAGGTTTAGAGTAAATCTATAGGTCCGGCCTCCGACGTGAAACTTGAATGACACCATGTCCGCTTTGGGTCAAAAGCGGACATTGTGATGACCGGTGGTGATGTCCGCTTTCGGGGGCAGAGTGGACCTCCTGTCGGCCTCTACAATCCCCTAATTCACAACATTTTCTTCGCGCGCCGCTACTTCCCGCCTGACATCATTCACCACGCCGTGTGGCTCTATGCTCGGTTCACCTTGAGCTATCGAGACCTGGAAGATTTACTCGCGGAAAGTGGCCTGAGTTGATCACACCTACTTGAAAGAATAGGAATTATGGCGGGTTCCCCAATTTCCGCTCTTGGGGGTATAGCGGACATGGTTTAGCAAGATCCGAGAGTCCGCTGTTAGCCATAAGCGGACATGGGAATCGGGAAGTATGGCAATACTACAGAAATGTCGCCATGTCGTTTGCTGGAGACGGGACCGTTCCCTAGAGAGCTACTTTCCAAGCCGGCGTACGGCTGGGATGGTGCAGAACTGCTCGTAGGTTCGAGGGTCGTTGACGCGCGGGCCAAAGCCGCCGTCGATCTGCCGCACCGGCTGTACAAGGCTAATCGAATCTGTTTTGGCATTGTGGATCGTGGATGTGCTCCAACCCCAGAACGGATCGCCCTTCTCAGGCCAGCGCAGGCCTTCCCGGGTTTGGTAATTGCCAACATTGTTAATGTAGTTCTTTATCAGCTGCCCCTTGCGGTCAAAGATCAGTGCAGTGACCGGATTCATGCTGCGCGGGTCGTACCAGACTCTTCTTTTTCCGTAGGGCGCCTCCGGGTAGCGAATGGGTTCCATGTCTATCACGTAGCATTCCGGGATCAGTTCGACCGTCGTACGGAAGAACCTTTGTCCCGATTTTCCCCCGACGCGATCCGCGAACCAATTGTCCTTTTCTCCCCACCATCGGTCCGATACCGCGGCCAGGAATGGCACCTTTCCGACCAATTTGAAATTGCCCCAGGTCAGCGCCGGATCGCCCATCATGAAGGTATCGGTCGGGTTAAAGTTCGACCCTGGCAAACTGGGCTCGAACCGCTGGCTGGAGGTGAACCGCCGGATGCGCTTGAAGTCGGGCAGGAAACCGAAAAACTCAGGCAGTTTCGACTGGTCGTAGTACCAGATATTCAACACCGATGTGCCCTTAACCGCCTGTGGCGCGGTCAATAGGAACGTGCTGTAACGCAACTTGTCGCCGTAACTCGGCATATAGGGTTTTGGGTCCAGTACCGTACGCGCGACCGCCATGTATTCCAGAAAAAGAAACTGGTAATGGAACTCTACGTTGTCTTCCGCATCCAGGTCCCATTCGTTAAGGGTAAAGAACGACACGTCGTGGCGCGCCCAATTGAGTGCGTGCCCGATAACAACTTTGAAAGCGCTTTCCCCGTCCGGGAACGGATGGCCGCCAATCCACGGCTTGCCATCGCCCGTGACGACATTGCCGATGGTATCAAGCGAGGCTTTTCCTCGATTGCGTAGGGTGGCTTCGACATAGGCCCGGGGACTAAGCCGCATGATGTCGGTTTCAGGTTTTTTAACGTCCAGAACACGTCCCTGTTGCGCGATCTCCATGTAAAGCACGGGGTCGATCAACTCTTTCACCGAGTCGACGTTTGACGCGTCGATAACGCCGCCCGATTTCACGGCACCGTTGCTGTAGTGTTCGATCGACATGGCTTCTTCGGGGTAGGCTTTTTGTACGTCTCCGTCGCGTGCGATGACGTGCCACAAAGGGCCAAGCATGCCCGCACCGATAAACGACTTCCCGGCTGACGCCATTATGTGCCGCCGGGCAAATTGTCGATCAAATTTTATGATGTGCATTGTTCCACCCTCAGTGCCGTTTCAGGCCGGCGGCGCCCGACACCGCCGCTTCATTGGCGACAAACCACTCCTATAAGGAATTTAGCCCGTCCAATTCACCATCCCCTCATTGCCGAAACCGGTGCCGAGTATACTAGCGCCAGTCGTGGACTTGGTGGAGTCCGCATTCAAATGCAGCATTGAAACCGACGTCCGCTTTCCGGGGCACAGCGGATATACGGCCACGACGCCCGGCAGTGTGCTTTTGGCCAAAAGCAGACATTGGGATCGATGGAGCAGTGACAGGCAAAATTCTGTTAACACTAGAAGGCTAAATTCAGAGGAAGTAATCAGATCGGAGTGTTCCCGACATGCGAAGGTACGGTAACAGAGTCGGGAAAACGTTTGATGATGCGGTGCGCAGTTTCAAAACTGCGGGACCGTTGCGCACGGCCCAGCGTGCCCTTGAACGCTTTGTTCCGGAGAGGGTTCTAAGTTTCAACCAGATTGTGGCCGTAGAGGGGTCAATTGCAGCCGTAATGGAGGCGTGGCAAAACGAACCCCTGAACAACCAGTATCACCATCGATGGTCAACCAGGGAAGATCTCGATTTGTTGACCCGAGGGGGGCATACGCCCGAGAGGGTCCTTGAATACTTTGAAGCCGGGGCACGAGCCGTAATTACGACTTTGGATGGCGAAATGTTGGGTTATTCCTGGCTGGTCCCCGACGGCTGGATTAGTAAGGGTTGGCTGCGGGTTACGCTTGGTCCAAACGAACTCTGGGGTGGGTATGCCTACACCGAGCCGGAGCATCGCGGAAAACGAATCCTGCCCGAAGCTCGAAAATTTGCCTACCCTCAACTGATCACAGAGGGATGTGAGCGGGTACTTGGGTTTGTAGATGCCCTCAATCGCAGCTCGCTGCGCGCTGGATCGACACCCGCGCGAAAATATGTGGGCCGGATCTTCTATATCCGGCTGCTAAGTTTTGTGATTTATCGCGTCGACAAAAAATGGGGCGCCGGGTTCTGGAACGAAAAGCGGCCCTATGAACTCAGCTTTGATGTGTTCGACCGCGCGGGGCCTTCTCAACCGCCCTCGGCTGCAGTGTCTGAATACAAGGGGCCTAGGAATTACTGAAAGCGAATGAGTGACCGAGACAGCGAAGGTCCGCTTTTGGGGGGTAGAACGGACTCTTGGGAGGATCGGCCAAGGGGTCTGCTTTTAGCCAATAATGGACATTAATTTCGGCGGCTAATCCGACAAAAATGGGGTCGACAGGGTTATCAACAAATCGTTGAAAACCTCCGGTTCCTCAAGCATCAGGAAATGCCCTACCCGCTCCATCTGCATGATCTCAATTTTACGACTTAAACGCTCTTCTGACTGGGGATCTAAGAACGCGGCGGCACTGATGCATTTGACCGGAACAGAACATGCCGCGAGTGCCTCGTCCACATCCCAGCGAAGAAGAGCGGCGAGAGACGCCAGAGCCGGTTTTTTGGGCGAGCGCGCCATTTCCACACCAACCCACGCCTTTAATTCTTGGCTCGCTTCCGGTAAGAAAAAAGTTTCCACGGTTTCGCGCATGGCCGTGGAAAAGTTCCGACGAAAGGGTTCAATGGTGTCTTCAATATCGGCTTCGGACATACGTTGGTAAAAGCCATCATAGGTGAAGCAATCGACGCCGATCACAACTGAAGTTCGTTCGGCTTCTATTTTCGCGAGTTCAAGGGCGACAGCGCCTCCCATCGAGTGCCCAACCGCTATCCATTCTTTGATCCCCGCATGGTCCAAAACGGCGACAACATCCTGAGCGAAGTTTTCCATCGATCCTTGACGTTGTGCGTATCCGGACTGACCATGACCTGCGAGGTCAAGGAGAACGATGTCAAATCGTTCTGAGAGTCGTTCTTTTTGGAGCTTCCAGAATTCTTTGCTGCACGACCAACCGTGGATAAAAACCAAGGTCGTTTGGCTATTTCCAAGGCTCGTCTCATACCGAAGAATTGATCCGTCAAACGATCGAACAGTTGCTTGTTTCATGACGAGATGTGCTCGGTGCGGCTCACAAAAATCCTAAGCTGATAGGTTCTTACATAAGCGACCATTTTTGATCACTATGTGGACGTTTTCTCCGCCAGCGGTAAACAGTTTCATGTCCTCAAGCGGATTTCCATCAACCACGATTACGTCAGCCAGCGCACCTGGTGCGATGCACCCAAGTTCAGCCTCGCGATTTAAAATCTTGGCGTTGATCGAGGTTGCCGACCGTAGAACATCCACGGGGCTCATAACTTCACTGCGAATGACAAATTCCTCTGTTTGATAACGATGAAGAGATCCCAAGAGATCCGTGCCAAAGCCAAGTTCGGCGCCGGCCGCCTGACAGGTTTCCAGGGCCGCTGTGCCGGCATCAAGGACTTTGTCATTCTTTCTCATTGTCTCGTCGCTCATACCAAGCTCTCTGCCTTCCTTCTGAATGCCCCAGTAGGTGGCAAGCGTGGGTACGACAAAGGCCTCATTCTCCTTCACAATCTGAGCAGCTTTATGATCAATAAGGTTCCCGTGTTCTATGGTTCGAACACCAAGCTTGACGACCCGGGCGATCGCTTCCGCGCTATAGGCGTGTCCCATAACGTAGGTCCGGGACCGCGTCGCTTCGTCGACAGCCGCCGCTATTTCATCGTCCGAAAATTGAAGCATCCATATCGGATCGGATGGCGAGGCGACACCGCCCGATAACATTAATTTGATCTGCGACGCCCCCAACCGCAATTGATCGCGAACCATTGCACGAACCTGATCAACGCCGTCCGCAATTTTGCTTATGCCGCCAACGTACGTGCAAGCGCACGCATCATACAGGTGTTGATGTTTATCTCTAAAATCCCCGTGCCCGCCGGTTTGGCTAATGGCATAACCTGAGCAAAAGAGACGGGGCCCCTTGATTAGATCTCGGTCAACCGCATCGACCAAAGTAAAATCGGCGCCACCAGCATCTCGCAACGAGGTGAAACCACGCTGCAAAGCACTTTCCATAAAATCCTTAGCAAAGAGGATCGCCGCCGTTCGCGACGTGTTGTCGTTGTTGGTAAGGTTAACTTGCTCGGCCATCACGTGAACATGCGCATCGATTAGTCCAGGCATGACTGTTTTGCCGCCGACATCGATCACGTGAGATGCGCCACTGGGGGTTTCCGAATTTTCGGTAATGCCCGCGATGTGCTGCCCTTCAATGACGAGCGACCGATTTTCTAACAACTCTTCACTGTGGCCGTCGAAAACGCGGCAATTTTTGAGAACGAGTGGAATCATGGCTGCTCCTTATTCGAGTAATCGCACGCTACACCTTTCAAAAAATCAGCGATACTTTGAAATCAGATACTCCTCAAACTATAGGTACTTTGAAACAACACGCCGAATGGCAACGCCCGACACCGCCGCTTCATTGGCGACAAACCACTCCAATAAGAAATTTACTCCGTCCACTTCACCATCCCCTCATTGCCGAAACCGGCGCCGAGTATACTAGCGCCAGTCGTAGGCTTGGTGGAGTCCGCATTCGAATGCAGCATCGGAACCGACGCCCGCTTTCAGAGGTAAAGCGGACGTGCTGTGGTGCAGCCCGAGAGTCCGTTGTTAGCCAGTAACGGACATATGGGTGGCACCAACACTGCGTCCGCAAACACGTTCATGACATACTGGTCTGGTAATTTTCCTGGCCTTTTCAACCACTACAATTAGGCGTAGCCTGGACGGGCGACCGGGGGGTACGCATTACAATGCCTGCTGAGGAAAGACTGAGAAAGCTCGCCGCGATTTTGGTGTCTGATGTCGTCGGCTACAGCCACCACATGGAGACCGATGAGGCGGGCACTCTAACTATGCTCGAGGTGTACCGCCGAGAGCTGATCGACCCGACAATCGCTCTGCACCACGGCCATACGGTCAAGCTCATGGGCGATGGGGCGCTGGTCGAATTCACGAGTGTTGTCGATGCCGTCAACTGCGCCATCGCCATCCAGACCGGCATGTTTGAGCGCAACCACGGTGTGCCCGGCGACACCCGCATCGAACTCCGAATTGGCGTCCACCTGGGCGATATTATCGTCGATCACGAGGATATATATGGTCACGGAGTTAACCTTGCGGCGCGTCTGGAAGGCCTAGCCGAGCCCGGCGGCATTTGCCTGTCGCAACAGGCCTACGATCAGGTCGAAACCAAGTTGACCCTGAAGATTGAGGATCTTGGTCCGCAGCAGGTCAAGAACATCACCCGGGCCGTGCACGCCTATCGCGTTTTGCTCGACCACTCTGACCTGCAGCCGTCCAGCGATCGAATTTCAGCGCAGGTTGACGATCCGATCCTCAGCCTGCCGACGGCGCCGTCCGTCGCCGTCTTGCCATTCGACAATATGAGCGCCGACCCCGAGCACGAGCATTTTGCGGATGGCTTGTCCGAAGACATCATCACCGGGCTTTCGCGCTTCAGCGACTTGTTTGTCATCGCGCGCAACTCGACCTTCCAATACAAGAACAAAGCGATCGATGTGCGCCAAGTGGGTAAAGAACTGAACGTACGATATGTGGTCGAGGGCAGTGTACGCATCGTGGGCGACCGGGTGCGGGTAACAGCGCAACTTCTCGACACCACGTCGGGCGGCCACCTGTGGGCCGATACCTTTGATCGAAAGCTCACCGCAACCGATCTGTTCGACCTGCAGGATGATATCCGCGAACACATCGTCGCCGAGGTCGCCGGCGGCTATGGCGCCATTGCACGAACCATGATTGCCAAAATGAAAGCGCACCGACCCAAAGACCTCGACACCTATTCCTGCATACTGGGTGCCCGCAACTACTACCGTGAGTTTTCGGCCGAGACCCATCTCGAGGCTCGCGATAGTCTTGAGAAGGTTGTCAGGACATCGCCTGTTGACGCCGAGGTACAAGCTTGGCTCGCACTGATGTTGCTCGACGAGTGGCGCTTCGGATATAACCCGCGCGCCGACGTTCAGGAACCACTTGAACGCGCCGTCGAACATGCCCGCCGTGCGGTGGCGTTAAACCCGGACAGTCAGGACGCCCAGTACGCGCTGTCCAAGATCCAATTCCACCGCAAGGAAAAGGATCAATTCTTTACCCACGCCGAACGCGCCCTCGCGATCAACCCTAATAACGCGTTCATCCTGGCCGATGCCGGCCTCTACATGGCATTGGCGGGTAAGTGGAAGCGCGGCGTATCTCTGGTGAGCAAAGCCGCCCAGCTTAATCCCTCCCATCCTGGCTGGTATCATATTGTATTTTTCATAGACCAGTACCAACAGGGCCAGTACGAAGCAGCGTTGGCCGAAGCGCTGGAGATCGAGACCCCTGCGGTATTTTTTAATTTTGTTTTTCTAGCTGCCGCCTATGGACAATTGGGGCGACGGTCGGAAGCGCAGGAGGCGATCGCCAGTATTCTCAAGGCTAACCCAGACATCCGAACCAATCTGCGGGAAGAATTCCGCAAATACAATGTTCCTGAGCCCTTGATCGAGCATATCGCGGACGGCCTGAAAAAGGCCGGCCTCGACATTCCGGAAGAGGCACAGACAACCCCCAGATGAAGCCGCAAACGTGGCCTGATTATGGGTGCCCGGTGCTGCTGTGGTTTACCTATGAGCGCAGCTGCAGATGTCTGCTTTGGGTCAGAGCGGACATCACGATGGCTGGCTGTAATGTCCGCTATCGGGGGTAAAGCAGACATGAAAGTCATTTCAAAAAAGAGGCGACGCATCTCGGCACCGCCCCTCTTCCCAAATCCGAAAGCTCAATCCTTAGGGCGCACTCGCGCAAATCATAACTTTTTGACGTTCGCAGGCGGCAACCCTGTGGGCAAAGGCGGTGCGGTAGCCCGCATCTGTATACAGCCCCAGAAACGCGTCTAAATTTGGATAGGCGCCAATGGCAACAATATCCCAGTTTTCGTCATCACCCAGGAACGTGCCCACATAGGGACCCGCGTGCAGAAAGGTGCCGCCAACCCGTTCCATGGTTGGCATGCTGACCGACGCATAGCTGTTGAACGCGTCCATCCCCGACGCGGACGCATCGGCACCGGGGTCGGCGGAAGCGTTATTTGCCGACGTGTTTTCTGGCGTATCATAGTGCGCCTTTTCCCTCAGCTTGAAGAAATTGATGAGGGTAATCGGCCGGTCCACCGGCCGGTCCAGAATGCGGCTCCACTGCTCGGGTGTCGGACAAGAACCATCGCTGCCGTCACCATACCAATCGAGTAATTTCTGCACTTGCTCATTCATATCCGTTTGACTTTCATGCGTGTAAATTCATATTGTTTACACATGTAAACTATAAGGATACTTTACACGTGTCAATCAAAAAAGCCGCCGGGGTAACCCGCAACGAAATATTAGATGCCGCATGGCCTTTAATCGGACGAAAAGGTGTCAATGTTTCCATGAAGGAAATAGCAGGGGCGTCGGGCGTCAGCCGACAATCGGTCTACTTTCATTTCAAGACCCATGGCGGTTTGCTGATGGCCTTGGTCGAACGGGCGGATCAGCGTTTTGCGATCAAGGAAGCGTTTTTGGCGGCCATGACGTCCAAGTCGCCGGTGAAACGCCTGGATAAAAGTCTCAGCGTTTGGTTTGATTTTGTCGTCAAAATTCAGCCGGTGGCGACCCACCTCATTCGCTTGCGCAAAACCGATGAAGATGCGGCTGCCGCCTGGTCCAGCAGAATGGAGGATTTGTGGCTGTGGCAGCGGGAACTGGTGCGGTCACTGGCGGCCGACGCGGCACTTGCCAAGATTTGGACGATCAATGACGCCACCGATTTTTTGTGGACGTCGTCTTCGGTTCAAGCGTGGGAGCTGTTCACTAGCGACCGAAATTGGAGCGCAGAAAAATGCTCAAAAATGCTCCGCAAAACCATCGCGCGCGCATTATTGACGTAGGTTGACGGCAGCTGGGTCGGTGTCAGTGGCAAGATTTCGTCATCCATTGTTAATCCACAATAAAAGAGGCGACGCGCCCTTGCACCGCCCCTCTTCTCAATCTTAAGATCAGCCGCGCGGGGCGACAATACGGTCCCGCATTTTCTGGCTAAGTGAACTTTGTGCCTGGCCGTCGGCGCTGAAATTATTATCGCCCAACCAAGCCGAGATGATATCGCGAACAGCCGGCCAATCACTGTCGAGGATCGCGTACCACGCCGTGTCGCGGTTCCGCCCCTTGAACATCATGTGGTTGTAAAAAATGCCTTCGTATTTGAAGCCAAGCCGCATTGCCGCGTTTCGGGACTTCTGGTTCAAGGCATTACAGCGCCACTGCATTCTGCGATAGCCAAGATCGCTCATCCCGTAGTCGAGCATCAGAAACAGGGCTTCGGTGGCGGCGCGGGTGCGCTGCATTTCGGGCGCAAACCAAATACCGCCAATCTCGATGACACCCTGGGTTGGCTGCACATCCAAGTAACACGCCATACCCCAAACCTCGCCGCTCGTTTTATTCCGAAGCGCATACCAAATATGGTCGGAATTTCCGGCGCAGACCTGCAGCCAGCTTTGAAATGCGTCCTCGCTGGGCCAGGGCCCGAACGGTAGATATTCCCAAATCTTCAGCGCCAGTTCGCCGTTGTGCGACACTTGATAAAGCTGAGCGCCGTGGTCGGCCGGTTCCAGGCGCTCCAATTGTACCGAAGCGCCGTCGAGAATTTGCCGCGACGGTGCCCGTCCGCCGGGCAAATTGCGCACAGGCTCGCCCCAGATTTGGCGTTCAAATACGGGCTCATGTTTTTTATCCATCGAGCTGAACTTTTCTCCGGCGACCAATGGTCACGTTTTAGGTAAGAGGCCTCAGGACACCATCATTCAATTAAAGACGGGAGCCTGTCAAAAAAAAGCTCCCCCCACAAAAAAGAGGCGGCGCATTCCTGCACCGCCCCTCAAACTCAAACTCATACTTGAAACTTAAAATCACGCAAGAAATTACGCCGCGAAATCCGCCGCAAACATTTGAGGGGGCTTGTGGGTTGGGGGGGGAGGCCTCTGTATCCCGATTTCTCAGCGAGCACCACTGACCGACAATGATGTCGGCTATAGGGAGTAAAGCGGACATGATGCGCCGCTGCCCGAGAGTCCGCTTTGAGCCATTTCCGGATACTGACAAGCCGTTGTTGCTCGCCACCACCTTCACGGCTCAATCGTTACTTCCCTGCCGGGCGGCGGGCCTGCCAACCGTAGTCGAGGTATTCCCATTCGACCCGGTCGCGGTGGAGTGTGATTGCGTTGAAGCCCTCCTCGGTGCCGAAATAGGGACCACGCCACCACTTGCCGCAGATCGCCCCCCCGGTAATAAAGGTGGTGTTTTGCCAGCGCAGTAGTTCGCTCACATGTAGATGGCCTTGCAGCACGAGAACCAGGTTGTGCTCCGCGAAGAGCGCCAGCACGTCAGTATTGTTGACCACGACCCGGTTGGGCTTCGCCTGAAAAGTCGCGCCGCTGGACACGTTGTAGAACGCCGTCACCAGTGGAATGTGGAGAACGACCACGATTGGTGTCCCGAGGGGGATACGCGACAGATCCTCTTTGATCCATTCTCTTTGCTCCAGAGACACCCAGCCATGATATTTGTACTCGTCGCCTGAGATGCGTACCGAATCGAGCAGCATGACATGATAGCCGAGCGCATCGAAGGAACGGTAAGTGCGCGTCAGCCCAAAGCGCCGTTTGAAGTCCAGCTGCGGATCGCCGGCGGGGGCCGATCCATCCTTGGGCAGTGCGCCCACGAGGTCATGATTGCCGATAGCGACATGGTGTTCGCCCTCGATCGCGCTGTGCATAGCCATGTAGGCATTCCAGCGCGGCGCGACTTCCTCGGACGTTGACTCGAAGCCATCCGTAATCAGATCACCGCCGCCCAGGACCAGATCCGCCTTCTGGGCATTGATGGCATCGGCGGCCTTCAAGAGGGCGGTGGGCGTCTCCCATTCCGTGCGGGCATGGACGTCGCTATAGAAGACGATGCGCAGCGCGCCGCGCTCGGATCCCAGGATGGTCCATGCGGTCTGCCCCAGGGCCGGCGGTGACGCGATCAAGGCACCACCGGCGCCCAGAGTCCGTAGGAAGCGACGCCGGGAGAGTTTGCCGATCATCGAGTGACTCCGTGTTTGCGTGGCCACCTCCTAACCGTGTGCCCGTCTGCCGAAGTGGCCTCCCAGCAAGAATAGCCCAAGCAAGGCGCTCACGAAAAACCAAAAGACATGCTGCTGGTTGTAGGTGGTGA
>Ga0315336_1005949_pt1 | contig 12887 bp, 8 predicted proteins | sample ASW5metaG_FD_204512 | JGI IMG/M metagenome (GOLD analysis project Ga0315336, IMG submission 204512) | Ammonia-oxidizing marine archaeal communities from Monterey Bay, California, United States - ASW #5 | ecosystem: Environmental > Aquatic > Marine > Intertidal zone | place: USA: California...
CTCGTGGTCCTCCAGCGCGCCCCGGCTCTCGCCGATGCCGCGCGGTCCGGGTTCGCCCCGATCAGGGCGCCCGGTCTCCAAATGGTGGAGGCCCGACTCCCAGTCGGCGGCGGCCCTTCACGGGTCCGCTTTCGCATGGAACCCGATCACCGCGCATTGCTGTTGGCCACGATCATGCCAATCCCCTTCGGGCGCCGATCGCCCGTCGTACGTCCCGCAACTCTAGCTCTGCCCGGAGAGCCCGGTCAAACCCGCTCGGACGGGTTGCGCCTGGTCGGGTGCTTCCTCGGGGTGGTCTGGAACCACGAGGCGCCCCGCCTGGTGGGTCAGACCCGGTCGGTGGGGGAGCAGGCCCGCACGACCCGCATCGCCCTGGAGCCCCGGTAGGCGCCCAACTCGGCCAGGAACATCTTCTCGCCCTCGACCGTCAGAACCACCGGCTCGACCGCCCGCTTCTCGGTCACAAGCAGGTCCCCGACGCTCAGGCCCAGCAGATCCCGGAGCGTGATGGTCGTCTCGCCCAGCACGCCCCCGACCGCTAGCGGCGCCTGCCCGAGATTCTGCTTGAGCTGCATCTCGAGATCGTCGGCGTTGGTGTTCCGTGTCGCGGCGAACCAGCTCTGGGCGGAAAGCTCTTCCATCACCGGCTCGATGACGTTGTAGGGGATGCAGAGGTTCATCGTGCCGGCCCGGTTCGACATTTTCAGCTCGAGCCCGATGACCACGACGACCTCGTTGGGCGGCACGATCTGGACGAGCTGGGGATTGCTCTCTGAGGCAGCGATCTCGAAGTCGAGCTTGCGGACGCTCTCCCATGCCTCGCCGAGGGCCTCAAGGCCACGGTTGGTCACATTGCCGATGAGGCGAGACTCGATCTGCGTGACCGGGCGCTGGGGAATAAAGAGGTCGTGGTTCGTTCCGCCGAGCAGGCGGTCGATGATCGGATAGATGATCAGGGGCGAGATCTCGAGGCACATCTGCCCCTCGAGCCCGTCGGCCTGGATCAGGTTGAAGCTCGTCGGGTTGGGCAGCCCGGAGATGAACTCGCCGTAGGTCATCTGCTCGCAGGTCGCGACCTTGATCTCGACGATCGTCCGGAGGAAACCGGAGAGGGCGGCGCCGAAGTTCCTCGCGAAGGACTCGTGGAGCGTCTGCAACGCCCGCATCTGGTCCTTGCTTACACGCTCGGGACGCTTGAAGTCGTACCCGCGGATCTCGATGTCCTCAAGATCCGTCTGGCGACGGGTAAAGATCTGGGCGGAGGACTCCTCCTCCTGGACCTCCCCGGTATCCACCGAGGCGAGAAGGGCGTCGACCTCATTTTGGTCAAGAACGTCAGACACGCTTTCCGCCCGCTTAAAGCCCGCTCTGGGCGCACGACCACCGCGCAACCGTTGCGTTTCGCTCCTGTGCTATCGGACAGTCCGGCGCAGGGCCTTGAAGCACACCGGTGTTCACCTGATTCTCCGCTCCAGAGCATCCCTTCCCGCTCGCGGGAGGAACAATGAGGTGGCCCGGGGCATTCTCCCGGGCGAACCGGGGCTGGTGGCCCTGCCCCGATGGAGACCGACCGATCATGGACCGACCGCTCCGAGTTGTTGACCTGCTCCGCTCCCCGCTGGCGTTCGTGCTGGCGGCGATGGCGATCCTGGTCCAGACGGCCCCCGCCCAGCCCGACTTCAAGAACCCATTCGGCGACCCGTTCGGCGGGGGCGACGACCCTGAAGTGAGGGTTGAGATCAAGGCCTCGCAGTCGGAGGTCTCGCCCGGCGATCAGCTCGCGGTGGTGGTCGTTCTCGACCATCGCGAGGGGTGGCACTCGCAGGCGAGGGCGGAGGAAATCACTGTTGGCGGTCTCGTGGCAACGAGCGTCATGGTTCGCGCAGGTAACGGCGTGATCGGACCGGTCCAGTGGCCCAAGAGTCACGAGATCATGTTCGACCTCGGCGAGGGTCCCCAGGCGATCAGGGTCTACGAGGGGCGCACCACCATCTTCGTGCCCGTGCTGATCCCCGAGGACTCGCCGGTCGGGATGGATCTCTCGCTTGAAGTGACCGTTGAGTTCCAGGCGTGCGACGATCTGCTGTGCATCGCCCCGGACCAGAAGACGGTGACCATCGTGGCGCCGATCGTCTCGATCGATGACAAGACCGCGTCCGAGGCGGACCCGGACTACAGGGCGTTCGATGCGAGCGTGTTCGCGGATAGGGCGCTCTTCGGCGCCGAGACGGTCTCGACGACGGCGGCTACGAAGCGTCCGAAGTTTCTTGGGATCGAGCTGCCAGAGTTCGACGGGGCGATCGGCCTGGCGGTTCTGGCGCTCTTCGCGGCCCTCGGCGGCCTCGTGCTCAACCTCACCCCGTGCGTGCTGCCCGTCATACCGATCAAGATCATGACGATCAGCCACCACGCGGGCTCTCCTGGCAAGAGCCTCTACCTCGGCCTCTGGATGGCGGTCGGCGTCATCGCTTTCTGGGCACTGCTGGGCATTCTGGCTGTCGTGTTTACGGGCACGCTGTCCGACCCGTCGAGGCTCTTCGGCTACTGGCAGTTCACGCTGCCGGTCGGGCTTGCGATCGCGGCCCTGGGTGTCGGCAGTCTCGGGGCGTTCTCGGTGAAGCTGCCCCAGGCGGTCTACAAGGTGAACCCGAAAGCGGATTCGGCGCTCGGCTCGATGCTCTTCGGTGTGATGACCGCGATCCTCGGCCTGCCCTGTTTCGGCTTCGTCGCCGGCGCCCTGCTCGCCGGTTCGGCCACCATGCCCTCGAGCATGATCCTGACCATCTTCATTGCGATCGGCGTCGGGATGGCCTCGCCCTACCTGGTCTTGAGCGCTCGTCCCGGGCTTGTCGCGAAGATGCCCCGCACCGGACCGGCGAGCGAGCTCGTCAAACACGTGCTGGGTCTGCTCATGCTTGCCGCGGCGTCCTTCTTTCTCGGCGCGGGTGTGCTTGCCCTGCTCGGTGGTCTCGATCGGTTCGCCGCGGGGCTTCCGTGGTGGGCCAAGAGCGTTCACTGGTGGGCGGTCGCGATTTTCGCGATCGCCTCGGGCGGGTGGCTCCTGATTCAGACGGTTCGGATCACGAAGAAGCCGGTTCGGCGCCTCGTGTTCGCGGTCGTCGCGCTCGTTCTGGCTGGCGGGGGTGTGCTCGCGGGCGTCGATCGGACCATGCACGCGTACCACAACATCTGGGTCCCGTACACGCCCGAGGCGTTGGCCGAGGCGCTCGAGCAGGGCCAGGTCGTGGTGCTGGACTTCACGGCGGAGTGGTGCCTGAACTGCAAGTCGTTGGAGGCCGCGTTCCTGAGCCGGGCGCCGGTCAAGCCGCTGCTCCTCGAGGACGGCATCGTGCCGATGGTCGTGGACGTGACAAGCCAGGGCGCCCCCGGGTGGGACAAGCTCGACGAGCTGGGCCAGACCGGCATCCCGCTGCTGGTGGTCTACGGGCCGGGCCTGGAAGAGCCCTGGCTGGCGAACAACTACACCGGCAGCGTCGTGGTCGAGGCGATCGAGCGCGCCCGCGGGGGCGGTGTGGTCGGGCTGGCCCCCGAGGGCGTCCCGGGCGACGAAATCGGACCCTGAACGCCCCCCGATCGGTCGGAATCCGGGCGCCGGGCAGATCGAACGCCCGCATCCCGTTGACCAACGCCAGAAAGTGGTCTACCTTCACCCCTGCACGGGTCTCTTCGGGCCCGGGCGACACCCAGGCGGGTGTAGCTCAGTGGTAGAGCGTCACGTTGCCAACGTGAATGTCGACGGTTCGAATCCGTTCACCCGCTTTGAGACCCCCGGCGCCAACTGGCGGCGGGGGTTGTCGTTTTTGGGGTCGGGCGAGGGGTTCTTTGCTTGTCGATCGGGCATCCGTCGCGACAATACCGGCGCCGCACGCTCGGTCGGTCAGGAGGGTCGACCCGGGCGCCCGAGGCCCTCTCGCTATGATCGAAAGCCGACGCGTTCGGCGCGATCGACGGGGCCGCAAACTCATGATTACACGACGTGTCTCAACCGAGCAGATCCTGGCCCGCCTCACGGCGAAGGTCGAGCAGCGCTTGCCGATCATGGTCTCGAGCGCCGGGAGCGGACTGGTGGCCCAGTTGCTCGAGAGCGCCGGCGCCGACTGCATCAACACCTTTCCCGGGGCCAGGCTGCGGTCCAACGGCATGGGCACGATGTCGATGATGTGGCCGATCCTCGACTCCAACCGCCAGACGCTCGACTACACGCGCGAGGACATCATGCCGGCCATGCGGGGGGACGCCTTCGTCTGCGCGTGCCTCAACGCGAACGACCCGCTCAAGGACATGCGGATGGTGCTCGACGAGTGCCTCCGCATGGGCGTCAACTCCGTGAGCAACATCGGTCCCTCGATCAGCTACGTGGACAAGGACAGCGAGATATTCCGTGTGATGCAGAGCGCCGGGATCACGCTGGACAACGAGATCGACATGCTCCGTCTCGCCCGAGTGGAGATGGGCATGGCCGCGATCGGTCTGGCCTTTACCATGGAAGATTCGATTGCGATCGTCGAGGGCGCCCGCCCGCAACTGTTCTGCTATCACGCGGGAACGACCAAGGGCGGCATCCGCGGCTACGACGCTGGGCTGAGCATCGAGCAGACGGCCGAGCAGACCGAGGCGGTCTACGAGGCGGTTCGGAAGATCGACCCCGACGTCATGCTGCTCGCCCACGGCGCCGCGATGGAGAACCCAGCCGACGCCCAGTACATGCTCGACAACACCTCCGGGCACGGCTTCTGGACCGGCTCGTCGACCGAGCGACTGCCGATCGAGCGGGCCGTCTCTGCGGCGGCGGCGGAGTTTGCCGGGCTGCGGTTCAAAGGTCCCCGAGGTTGACGCGGGCGTGTGCAGGAGTTTGACGTGAAGAAGACAGTCGCCATCCTGGCCACGCTCGACACCAAGGGGGACGAGGCGGCGTTCCTCCGTGACCAGATCCTGTCCGGCGGCGGTCGACCCCTGCTGATCGATCTCTCGGTCATCGGTGAGAGTTCGGTCGAGGCGGATGTGCCGAGCTCGGAGATCGCTGAGGCGGGCGGGCGATCGCTTGCAGAGCTGCGCGCGTCAGGCTCTCGCCAGGACTCGGCCCCGGTCATGGCGTCGGGCGCGTCCTCCACGCTGGCTCGATTGATCGAGCGTGGAGAAATCCACGCGGTCCTGGGCCTCGGAGGGACGCAGGGTACTTCGCTTTGCGCCGAGATCATGCGATCGCTGCCCTACGGGTTTCCGAAGGTCATCCTCTCGACCGTCGCTTCGGGTGATACCTCGCCGTTCGTGGGGATCAAGGACGTCACGATGATGTTCGCAGTGGCGGACATCCTCGGTCTGAATCCGTTCATGCGGAAAATGCTCGCCAACGCCGCGGGCGCTGCGCTGGGGATGGCTCAGAATGATCTCTCGATCACACCGGACGGCACGAGCAAGGGCACGATCGCGATGACCAATCTCGGGGTGCTCACCCAGGGGGCGATGCACGCGATCGATCTGTTCCATGAGGCGGGCTACGAGGTCATCACATTCCACGCGATCGGCGCGGGCGGGCTCGCGATGGAGCAGATGATGCGCGAGGGCCTGATCTCGGGTGTCTTCGACTATGCCCTGGGCGAGATCGCCGACGAGGTCTTTGACGGACTCCGGGCCGCGGACCAGAGCCGCCTCACGGTTGCGGGCTCTCTCGGGATTCCGCAGGTGATCTGCCCGGGCGGGGCCGAGCACATTGGCTTGCTGCTCCAGACTCCGAACGAGCCGCCCGAGGCGTACAGGGACCACAAGCACGCGTTCCACAGCCCGGTCGTGTTCGCGCCGCGACTGAACGCGGATGAGATCACGCGGGTCGCGCACGAGATCACCCGCCGGCTCGCGAGCAGCCGAGGGGACACGGCGTTCCTCGTCCCGACACGCGGCGTGAGCCGGTACTCGATCGAAGGGGCGCCCCTCGAGGACCGCGAGAGCGACGCCGCGTTCTTCGAGGCGCTGCGATCAACGATGCCCGAGGGCGTGACGTACCGGGAACTCGATTGTGCCGCCGAGGATGAGGCGTTCGTCGAGGGGGCGGTGAAGATGCTGATCGGGCTCATCGGCTCCAAGAACGTGCGAGCGGACGCATGAAGAGCCGCTGGAACGAGACCGAAGCGGCCCTGTTCGCAGACGACGACCTGGCGATGCGCGTCTACACCTCGAGGCTGCTCGGCGCCGACGAGGGCCTCGTCATGCACGGGGGTGGGAACACGTCCGTCAAGGTCCGCGAGCCGGACTTTTTCGGCGACCCGGTCGATGTCCTCTACGTGAAGGGGAGCGGCTGGGACCTCGGAACGATCGAGAGGGCGGGGTTCGCGCCGCTGCGTCTGGGCGACACACAGCGCCTCGCCACGCTCGACACGCTGAGCGACGTGGACATGACCCGCCAGCTCCGGGCGTCCCTGCTCGATCCCGGCGCTCCATCGCCCTCGGTCGAGGCGATTCTGCACGCCATCCTGCCCGCAAAGTTCGTTGATCACACGCACGCGGACGCTGTGGTCACGCTCTCGAACACGCCCAGCGGCGAGTCCGTGATCGGGGAGCTGTTCCCGGACTGCATGGTGCTCGGGTACGTCATGCCGGGGTTCGTGCTCTCGAAGCAGGTCTACAACGCCATCGCCGGGGTCGATCTCGGGTCGTTGCGGGGGATCATCCTGCTACATCATGGCGTGTTTACCTTTGCCGATGACGCGCGCACCGCGTACGAGAACATGATCGGGCTCGTTGACCGTGCGGAGCGGTACATCGCGGAGAACGGAGCAGCGGAGCACTCGACCGCGAGTCACGGTGTCGATCTGTTGGAGTTGGCGAAGGTCAGGCGAGGCGTGTCGAGCGTGCGCGGACGGGCTCAACTCGCGGTGCTCGACCGCTCGCCCAACTCTCAGGGGTACGCCTCGCGAGAGGACATTGGATCAATCGCGACCCGCGGCCCGATCACGCCCGACCACGTGATCCGGACGAAGCGAACGCCCGTGATCATCCCCGCGGACCCGGGCGAAGGCGTTCCGTCCATTGGCGCGTTCGTCTCCGACTACGAGCGGTACTTCGAGGAGAACGGTTCTTCGGACCTGAGCATGCTCGACCCGGCGCCGCGGGCGGCGGTGTGGATTGAGCGCGGGTGCATCGCGTTCGGCAGCAACTCACGAGAGTGCGCCGTCATCACGGACATCGCGCGTCACACATGCTGGGCGGTGCAGACAGCCGAATCGCTCGGGGGGTGGGAGGCGCTTTCAGAGCGAGAGCTCTTCGAGCTCGAGTACTGGAGCCTCGAGCAGGCCAAGCTGGGCGCCAGGGGCGCCGGCGCCCCGCATCAGGGCAAGATCGCGATTGTGACAGGGGCCAACAGCGGGATCGGGCGGGCGGCGTGCGACGCGCTCGCCGCCGACGGCGCCACGGTCGTCGGCCTCGACATCTCGCCCGAGGTGGTCGAATCGCTCGGCTCGGCCGGCATGACCGGCATGCCATGCGATCTCCGGGATCGTGGAGCGGTCGTTGAGGCCATCGAGCGGACGGTGCTCAGCTTCGGCGGGCTGGACATCATCGTCTGCAACGCCGGGATATTCCGGTCGGGCGAGCGCATCGAGGATCACGGGGAGGAGACCTGGGACCAGGTGCTCGCAACGAACCTGACCGCGACGCAGCGGTTCATCACCGCGGCCACGCCGTACCTGAAGCTCGGGATCGATCCGAGCGTTCTCGTGGTCGGGTCGAGAAACGTGCACGCGCCGGGCGCCGGCGCCGCGGCGTACTCGGTGAGCAAGGCCGGCGTCACGCAGCTCGCCAGGGTCGCGGCGCTCGAGCTGGCCTCGGACGGCGTTCGCGTGAACGTGGTGCATCCGGACGCCGTCTTCGACACGGGCGTCTGGACCGACGAGGCGCTGGAACGCTCTGCGAAGCGCTACAGAATGAGCGTGGACGAGTACAAGACCAAAAACCTTCTGGGGGCCGAGATTACATCGGGCGACGTCGCGAGGCTGCTCTCCGTGGTCGCGGGGCCGGCGTTCGGCGCAACGACCGGGGCGCAGATCCCGATCGACGGCGGAGACCAGCGGGTGATCTGATCGATTCGCCGGCCGGTTCCGCGCCGCGCTCGCTAGTCGCCCGCGTCGAACTCCACGCCAGGGAATCGCGCCGAGAGGTCCTCAAGCTCATCCTGTGTCACACCGGTTCCCCAGCACCGGATCAGGCGCATCGCGGGCCCATCGGAGACAGCCTCGATCCCCTGCGCTGAGACGCCCGTCATGTGGAGGTCGATCAGCGCCAGCTCGGTCAGCGCCGCCAGAGAGGCCAACCCGGAGTCGGTGATGAACGTGGAGCCGATCCGGAGGACGCGGAGACGGGGGAACCGGGCGCCGATCTCCTCGAGGCCAGCGTCCGAGATCGATGTGCCAGTCAGATCGAGCATCGTGAGGCAGGGCTCGAGACCATCGAGGGCGTCGAGCTGATCATCCGTGAAGAACGCGCGGTTCTCAAAGACGCGAACCTCAACTCCATCGATTCCCTGCGCCCGGATACCCGCGGAGATGAGCAGGCCGCGGAGACGCTCGATCGCCACGTCGCGCGCTCGCGCCTGTTCCGGCGTCAGTTCAAAGGGTCTGTCCGCGGCCTCGAACGCCAGCGCGGCGTTCGGCGTCTCGATGACCGGGCCCGGTGCGCGAATCGGCTCCGGGTGGGTCTGGGCGTTCTCGCCCACGCTAAGTCCGGCGTCCGAAACCGGCATCGCACGGATCCATGCGGTGATGGTCTCGATCTGCTCGGGTGCGAGATTGGGCTTCTTCTTCGGCATCGAATCCCGGTCCGACTCGGGAAGTGAGATCAACCGGACAAGCTCGCTCGCGTCCGGGTTGCCGGGTGTGATGGCGTCGAGCGCGAGCTCGGGCGTATCGAGCCGGAAGTCGCCCCGAGACTTGCCGTCACGGTGACACTTGACGCAGTTGTCAGCGAAGATCGGTTCGATATCGAGCTCAAAGCTGATCTGGCGTACAGGCGGATCCGCCGGATCCGCACCGGGTAGCGACTCGCCGGCTTCATCGGGCGGCGCGGGCTGTTCCAGATCGCTCGCTGGATCGGGTTCGATCGTTGCTTCGGTCGGTTCTGGCTCAGAGAAGTGCTGGACGACGGGCTCAAAGAGGAAGCCCTTGCCGTGCACGAGCTCGCCGCCGAGGTGTCCGGCCCATGCCACCGCGATCGCCCCGAACACGAGCGACAGCCTGTAGAACTGCACCATGACGCGCACCCGAGCGAGCGCCGCGATCAGCCCGAGCAGGAGCGTGAGAACAGCGAGCCCAGCGCCGACGATGCCCAGCCAGCGGTGCCACTCGAGGCTCCCGCCCCGGAGCGATTCCGCGTCCGCGTACAGCCAACCGGAGAGCGCGGTGACCGATCCGATGATGGCCGCGAAGGCAACGCACGAAAACGCCGACGGCGACGGCGTGTACCGGGCTTTCCGGATGCAGGTCGCCCTGGACTCTCCGTCAATCTCCAGGACCTTTCGCGGGCGGACGAGCCTCCAGCCTTCGATCCCCAGTCCGACGAGCAGCAGCGCGATCGGGAAGTGGAGAATGACCATGTGCGAGCGGCCGAACGATTGGACAAGTGCATCGAGCATGAGGATCGGGTTCTCGGCGGGCGTGGGTGGGGTCAGAGACGTTCGAGCTTCACGGGGAACGTCTGGTCCGACGCCCACTGCGGAATGTACAGGTTGCCGTCCCGATCCGCGCAGACGTCGTGCGGGTGCATGAACGCGGGGAGATCGCCCTCCGCCGATGGCGTCTGGGCGAGCGGGTTGAGCGTGTCGCCCGCGTACGTCGGGTCGGCGCCGCCAGGGCAAGAGATGACCCTGTCATCGGCGTCCAGGATCGCGACGAACCCGGAGCGATCGGACTGCCAGGACTCGAGCCCGGAGATGATGACCGCGAACATGAGCAGGTCACGATCGATCACGCCCCGGCAGATCCAGGCGCCGGGCAGCTCGACGGTCGAGAGGTGCTCGCCCTTGAGCGAGAACCGCTTGAACCGGTTCTGGGCGCGGGCGGTGAGGAGGAGAGTGGGGTTGGACGCGTCGCGCGTGTCGAGCGTGACACCGTGCATGTTGTTGAAGGTGTGCTCGGCGCCCGGTTCGCCGGCGCCGGGACCGGCGTAGATCCCCTTGAGCTCGCCCGCGGGAGAATAGTGGAGGAGGTACTGGCTGCCGTACCCGTCCGCGACGTAGATATCTCCGTTTGGCGCGATCGCGGTCTCGGTGGGCTTGTAGCGGTCGGCGGTTTCGTACTGATCGGACTCGAGCGGGGCGTCGAGGGTGAGCAGCACACGCCCGGTCAGGTCGGTCTTGACGACTCGGTGCAGATCCGGGTCGGTGAGGTAGAGGAACTCCTCGCCGTTCTCGTCGTGCAGCGTGCAGCCGTGCCCGCCCGGGTAGTCGGAGCCCCAGGTGTCGAGGACGCGCCCGTCCTTGCTGAAGATCAGCATGTTGTTGTCGGTGTGGTTGCCGAACATGAACAGGCGCCCGTCGCGGACCTGGACCATCTCGTGGCAGTCGCGCACCTTGATGCGCTGGGCGCCCTCGCTCCCCCAGCCCTTGACGACCCGGAAGCGGTGATCACCGTGCCCAAGCACGCCGGTCTCCTGGTCCAAGCCCGCACGTCGCCTTGCCCACGCGGGCGCGATGAACGCGGAAGCGGAGAGTACGGCAGCCGAGGCGAGGAAATCGCGTCGTGAGGTGGAGTCCATCGGGTGTCCTTGTGCGGGTCGCGTCGGGCGCTAGGTGAGAAGATCGGTCAGCACCTCGCCGCCGACGTCGGTGAGGCGGAATCGACGCCCCTGGTGCTTGTAGTTCAGGCGTTCATGGTCGATGCCGAGCAGGTGGAGCATGGTGGCGTGCAGGTCGTTCACGTGGACCGGGTTCTCGGCGATGTTGTACCCGTAGTCGTCGGTCTTGCCGTAGGTGACGCCCGGCTTGATGCCGCCGCCGGCCATCCACATCGTGAAGCACTTGGGGTGGTGGTCGCGCCCGTAGTTGGTCTCGGACAGGGGGCCCTGGCAGTAGACGGTGCGTCCGAACTCGCCGCCCCAGACCACGAGCGTCTCGTCGAGCAGTCCGCGCCGTTTCAGGTCCTTGATGAGGGCCGCCTGGGCCTGGTCGGTCGCCATGCACTGGGCGCGGATCTCGCTCGGCAGGTTCCCGTGCGCGTCCCAGCCCCGGTGGTAGAGCTGGATGAAGCGCACTCCCCGCTCGGCGAGGCGGCGGGCCATGAGGCAGTTGGCGCCGAAGGTCCCCGGGGTCCGGGCGTCGTCGCCGTAGAGGGCGAACGTCTCCTCGGGCTCGTCGGACAGATCCGAGAGTTCGGGGACGGACATCTGCATGCGGTACGCCATCTCGTACTGCGAGACGCGGGTCAGGATCTCGCGGTCGCCGCAGCGCTGGTACTCGCTGTTGTTCAGCGAGGCGATCACATCGAGCATGCGCCGCCGGTCGTCCCGCTTGAGGCCCTTGGGGTCCGACAGGAACAGCACCGGATCGGCCGCCGCCCGGAACTGCACGCCCTGGTGATCTGACGGCAGGAAACCCGAGCCCCAGAGGCGGGAGAACAGCGCCTGCATGTTCCCGCTGCCCTGGCTGATCAGCACAACGAACGCGGGAAGGGAAGAGTTCTCGCTGCCCAGCCCGTACGACAGCCACGACCCCATAGACGGGCGCCCCGGCTGCTGGTGCCCGGTCTGGAAGAACGTGATGCCCGGGTCGTGGTTGATCGCCTCCGTGTGCATCGTGTGGATGACACACATGTCCTTCGCGGCGGACGCGGTGTGCGGGTACAGCTCAGAAACCCAGAGCCCGTCCGCGTTGTTCTCGTAACGCTTGAACTCGAACATGGAGGGCGCCACCGGGAGGCGGTCCTGCCCGCTGGTCATCGTGGTGATCCGCTGGCCACGCCGGATGGAGTCCGGCAGGTCCTCGTTGAACCGTTCGCGGAGCTTCGGCTTGTAGTCGAACAGGTCGAGCTGGCTGGGGCCGCCGCACATGTGCAGGAAAATGACGCGTTTGGCACGGGGCGCGTGGTGGAGATGGCGCAGGATGCCGGCTCGCAGCGGGTCCGGCTCGGGCGCCCCCGCGAACGCCGCCGGGCTCACCAGCGACGCGAGAGCTGCGCCGCCGATGCCCGCGGCCGTTCTCCCGAAGAACTGGCGTCGTGTCAGGTTGAGCAGGTGCTGTTCGATCGGGTCCATGGCGTTCTTTCCGGCACGGCTAGTCGCGGGTGATGGTCTCGTCAAGGTTGAGAATGACACTGGCGATCATGGTCATCGCGGCGTGCTCCGCGCTATCGATCGAATCGTCGCGCGAGCTCTGCCCGTAGGAGAGCAACTCGTCCGCGGCCCCCGGATCGGAGCGGTACTGATCGAGCAGGTTGCGGTACAGCCCGGCGAGTTCATCGAGCTCGTTCTCTTGAGGCGCACGCCCAGTACAGATGCGGAATGCCCGGGAAATCCGCCAACCCTCGCCGCCCCCCGAATCAGCTTGTCCGCCAGACTCCCGGGACTCGATGATCACCCGCTGCGCAAGGGCGCGTGCGATCTCAAGGTAGGTGACGTCGTTCAGGAGCACCAGCGCTTGCAGCGGCGTGTTTGTTACGCTCCGGCGCACCACGCAGAACTCGCGCTCGGGCGCGTCGAACGTAGTCATCTGAGGTGACGGCGCCGACCGCTTCCAGAACGTGTACATCCCCCGCCGGTAGAGGGCGTCCCCGGAATCGGGCTCGAAGATCCGGGTGTTCGAGTTCAGCATGGCCCGCTCTCGCCAGATCCCGTCGGGCTGGTAGGGGCGAACCGGGGGGCCGCCGATTGTGTCGTTGAGCAGCCCG
>Ga0315336_1005950_pt1 | contig 12884 bp, 12 predicted proteins | sample ASW5metaG_FD_204512 | JGI IMG/M metagenome (GOLD analysis project Ga0315336, IMG submission 204512) | Ammonia-oxidizing marine archaeal communities from Monterey Bay, California, United States - ASW #5 | ecosystem: Environmental > Aquatic > Marine > Intertidal zone | place: USA: California...
CGCGGTGGGCGCCTGGGAAAAGCCCCTGTCACCTTCGAGGATGTGGCGCGCTACGGATTTATTTGCGATCCGGACGGCAACTGGATCGAAATATCTGCCCGCGCTTCACTTACTGGGATAACCCCACCGCCAGACCCCTGACCGTTGAGCTCCAATTTTTTGAGTTGCTTTTTTGAATAATTAAAATATATTACTTGAATATTCACGTAATTGAGCTGGGGCGAAAGCGTGATTCAGCAAGCTTTCAAAAACCGGGATACGCTAAGAGCGAAACCATCCTCTGACGCGATTTTTGCGGTCCGCTTCGACGACAAAGGTGCTGGCTCGCGGGTCGCGATCAAAGATGTGATTGACGTGAAAGGCTTCCCTACACGTGCTGGCAGCCGTGCGCTGGAATACGCTGCGCCGGCCCAAAAAGATGCCGCGATCGTTGCCCAACTCCGAAAAGCGGGGTGCGATCTGGTCGGCAAAACCCAATTGCACGAACTGGCGTACGGCGTCACCGGACTGAACGGTTGGGCCGGAACGCCCACTAATCCCAATTATCCGGACCTCATCCCGGGCGGATCTTCCAGCGGATCGGCAGTGGCCGTTGCTTCAGATCTGTGCGATTTTGCACTCGGCACCGACACCGGCGGATCCGTGCGCGTACCAGCGGCGTGCTGCGGTGTGTTCGGACTAAAACCCACGTATGGGCGGATCAGCCGTGAGGGTTTATCTCCAGCGCAATCCTCGCTCGATTGCATCGGACCTCTGACGGCTTCCGCCAAAATGCTGAACATTGCCATGACTGCAATGGACCCCTCTTGGAGACCACTGCCAGACATAAGGGATGCACGCATAGGCATGGTCGGTTCGGATGCCGCTCCCGAAATTTCAGTTGCGGCCAATAATGCCGCGCGATTGCTTGATGGCGATGCCATTGAATTTTCATTGGACGGCATGGAAGCCGCCAGCGATGCAGGTTTAACTATCATCGCCCGGGAAACCTTTACGGCCTTTTCGCCCCTGCTCGCGACGGACAAGGTTGGCGCTGATGTCGCTGCCCGTCTCGTCCGCGCCAACGACATAACCGACCAAATGCTCGCCAACGCGGAAGCCGTTCGCGCCCAGTTCACCCTGGCTGTTGATGAAGCCCTGTTAGACGTTGATGTTTTGGCGTTGCCGACCTTACCGAACTTTCCGCCGCGGGTAGAAGATGCGGGTGATCTGATGGCAGCTCTGAATATCACAGCGCTTACCCGACCATTTAACCTGTCAGGTCATCCCGCACTGGCGATCCCGCTTGCGTCCATTGGAAACAATCCCTGTAGCCTGCAGCTAGTGGGCCGCAAGGGCAATGACGAACACCTGGTCGCGCTCGCGATTAAACTCGCCCGTTTATCTGATCAAAACGCAGACAGCTGTTGAAAGAGAGAGAACATGTCGGCGAACGAAAAAATCGAACTTTCCTGTACCAATGGCATTGTCGATGAGGAACGCTTTGCAGCTTTGCTCGACGACATCAGGTCCCGCCGTGACGAGTTCCACCAGCAACGTCACATCAGCAAGGATGTCATCGAAGTGCTTCAGAGCTTGGGCCTCTACCGGGCGTTCGTGCCGGAGCAGTTCGGAGGGTCGGGTATGCACGGCTCCGATTTCCTGCGCCTGATTGAACGTATTTCCGAGATTGATGGCTCGACCGGGTGGGTGGCAAGCTTCGCCTTTGCGACCAAGTATCTGTCGGCCTTACCACCTGAAACGTTAGCGACTATTTATGCGGACAGTCCGGACGTAGTTTTCGCAGGTGCCATTTATCCGCCGCAACCTGCCCGAAAGGTGGAAGGCGGCTACATTGTCAATGGCCGTTGGGGGTTCGGCAGCGGCTGCTTGGGCGCGTCGCTTCTGGGCGTCGGCATTAGCGTAGAAGGCGAAAGCGGCGGCCTGCCCCTGATGGCAGTTATGCCCGCGAACCAAGTCTCCATTGAAGATAATTGGGACACCATCGGCATGAGTGGAACCGGTAGTCATGACCTAGTCGTCCAGGATGTTTTTGTTCCCGAAGACTGGGTTCTCGTGCGCGGCGCTGATGCAACTATCGACACGCCCGCCTATCGTTACCCTTCGTTGATTATGTCGGCGCAAGTATTGGCTGTTTGTGGCCTGGGGGTTGCCCGGGCAGCACTTGATTATGTGATTTCGGTTGCCGACAAATCTAAATCGATCACAGGCGCGCCGACGCTCGGTGACCGGGCGAACGTGCAACTTCATCTCGGCGAGTCCGAGGCCAAATTGAGATCAGCGCGCATATGGTTCTATGACCTTACGGACAAGGCCTGGGAAGCCGCTGTCGCGGGGCGGGAATTGACGCGGCTTGAGAATATGGAAATTCGACTGGCGGCGTCTCATGCGGCACGTATGGGTGCAGAGGTAACACGAGCCTGTGTCGAAATGACCGGAACCATGGGGATATTCAACAACAACCCGCTGTCCAGGCACATGACTGACGCCATGGTCACCGCACAGCATGCTTTTTTGACTGAAGGCACGTTTATAAACGCAGGCAAAGTGCTGACCGGGCACCCGCCGATCGTCGGATACATCTGAAGCCAGAAGGAATCTGGTATTTCAACGAACCTTCAAAGGAAGAAGCATGACAGACCAACCCACCAAAATTCGCACGCTGTTTTGTGTGTCAGTTCAGCAAACTTTTTTCGACCTGCCCTGGTCGGATATTGGTGAGGTGTGGGCCGCGTTCGGACAAATGATGGCGGGCATCCAAGCCATGCACGGCGTCGAAGTTTTGGGCACGCTGGATGATGATCAGACGATGGTCGGCGCATCGTCAAACGGCTTTCCGTTTACCGCCTATATTCTGGCCGACATGCCGGACCGAGACACCGTCACCGCCGCTTGCAATTTGTTCCGGACGCTTCCGGTTGGTGATAGCGGGCACCGGCTGTGGAAATACTGCAGTGTCGAAGCGCGAATGGGCCGGGCGCTCGAAATTCCCGCCCTTGCCCAGTGAACCCGGCGGCAACCGCACCATGACAACCGACTTCCAACAACAAATCGACGCACTCTCTGATCGCGTCAGATCCCTCGAATCGGAAGGTGAAATCCGGCGAGTAGTTGCACGATATATGGAGATCTGCGACGCCCTTGATGCCGATGCACCCATGAATGAGCTGGGCGAGCTGTTCACAACTGATGCTCAATGGGCGGGCAAAGGAGAAAAATATGGAGCGGCGTTTGGTGGCCATGAAGGGCGCAAGGCGATCGTCGCCTTCTTGAACAGTTACCGAGAGCCGACGCCGCATTTTGGTGGGAATGTCCATATCCTTGGGTGCGAGAGCGTGTCCGTAGACGGTGAACAGGCAATCGGTACCTGGGTTATGCTGCAAACCCCAACCTTCGAAGTTGGTGGCTCGTTTCTCATGGCAGCGCGGCTTATCCTCGCTTTCAAGATCGAAGACGGCCGGTGGCGCATACACCGCTTTTCGACCGTGAACTTGTTTTCGCGGCCCATCGAAGGTGACTGGAACGTGGACATGCCCATTCCGGTCCCGCAATCTGATGTGAAAGGACAAGACAAATGAGCTCGGCACAATCCGAGACGGCGGTAGCGGATTTCGCCGCGCTGGTTGAAAGTGATCGTGTCCACACGTCACTCTATAACGACCCCGACATTTTCTCGGCCGAAATGGAGAAGATTTTTCAACGCACTTGGGTGTGGGTTGGTCATGTGAGCGAAATTCCGAACCCCGGTGACTTCGTAACCACCTATGTGGGGCTGCAGCCCGTTATCGTCAATCGGGACCGCGATGGCGAAATACATGTGCTTCTCAATCGATGCCGTCACCGCGCGTCCACCGTATGTGAAGGCCGGAAGGGCAATGCACGCGCCTTTGTCTGCCCCTACCACGGCTGGGGATATGGCCAGGATGGCACCTTGAAGGGCATCCCCTATCGAAAGAGTTATGACGATAATTTTGACAAGTCCGACTATTCACTGGTTTCGCTAAGGGTCGAACAATATGCCGGATTGATCTTTGCGACTTTTGACGAGGACGCGGAACCTCTCGACACTTTCTTGGGTAACGCCAAGCCATGGATCGACCTTTTTATGAAACAAGGCGGGGGATACCCTATCGCTGTTGGTGGTGAACACCGCTTCCGGTTCCCGGGAAACTGGAAAATCCAGCTGGAAAACACCACGGACGCCTATCATTTCCCCGTCGTTCACAAGTCGTTTTTAACCTCGCTGGATAACCAAGCCGAAGAAATGTTCTCCTTCTTGGAAGGCGATGGTTACGTTCAAGACTTGGGCAACGGTCACAGCGTCATGGTAATGATACCAGAGCTCATTGACCTGGATGCCAACCTTGACCAGCCGATCCCTGATCGATTTGAAGCTCTGGCCGAAAGCTTGAGGCAAAAACATAGCGAAGAAGAGGTTCGTAAGATCGTGCGGGCCGTCGGCGGCACCGGGTTCAATATCAATTTGTTCCCGAACCTCGCGTGCTCTTTGGCATTTTTTAGAGTCTTGCGGCCGATCTCCGTCACTGAGACAGAGATCAGACACATTGCCCTCACCATGGACGGCGGCCCCGTGGAAGCGAATCAAGCACGCCTGCGGCTGCACGAACATTTTCAGGGTCCCATGGGATTTGGTACGCCAGACGATGCGGATGTCTGGGAGCGTGTACAAATGGGCGCGCAAGCGGGTCCGGATCTATCGATTATGCTGAACCGGGGAATGGCCGGCGACGGTCAAGGGCCAGGCGGCTCCAACCGAGGCGACGTCAGTGCCGAAACTGGCATGCGGGCGGCTTATCAAATGTGGAAACGGATGATGGCGCCATGACTGATGAAATCGCCTTCAACGACGCGATTGCCTTTATTTGGAACGAAGCCGATCTGCTGGACAGGCGGGCCTACGACGAATGGCTCGACCTGTGGACTGATGACGGGCTTTACATCATTCCCATAGAAACTGATGTCAAAGATTATGCGTCTGTATTGAATTACGTATACGACGACACGGAGATGCGCCGCATGCGAGTCGCTCGGCTGACCTCTTCTCAATCCATGTCGGCATCTAATTCCGCCCAAACCGTGCGCACCGTTTCGCGCTTTGTGAAGACCAATGGCGAGCCCGGAAGCATTACGTTGCGCGCGGCCCAACACTTGGCAGAGTACCATCGCGCCCATCATCGCATGATGCCGGCAACCCTGGACGTTGAGCTTCGCAGAGAAGGTGACAGCATAAAAATGGTTCGCAAGATTGTAACTCTCGCCAGTCGGGAAGAAGGCTTTCAGGGGATCGGTTACTTGCTATGAGCGCCTCGGACCAAAAGAAATCCTGCTTAGTGACAGGCGCCGCACGCGGCCTGGGCGCCGCCATCGCCGGACATCTATTCGCCGAGGGTTATCGGGTCGCAATTAGCGATATCGATGAATCCGCAGCAGCCTCACTGGCAGGATCACTTGATCCAACGGCTGACCGCGCTTTTTCGATACGGCTTGACGTCAACAGCAAAGCCGATTTTGAGCGCGCCCGAGACCAAATCGTTAGCACGTGGGGTGGGATCGAAGCGCTGGTCAACAACGCAGCTATCACCAAAACAACGCCGATCTTTGACATTTCGCCCGAAGAGTTTGACGAGGTCATCACTGTCAATTTGCGCGGTGTGTTCCTGGGCTGCCAAGTATTCGGCGCGCATTTTGGAGACGCGGGGTACGGTCGCATTGTCAACATGGCGTCACTGGCGGCGCAGAACGGCGGAGCGGCCACAGGCGCCCATTATGCAGCGTCGAAAGGTGGGATCGTAACACTAACCAAAGTATTTGCGCGTGAACTGGCGTCAAAGGGTGTGACTGTGAACGCGATTGCGCCGGGTCCACTTGATGTGCCGCTGGTCCATGAAATTCTGCCGCCAGAGAAATTGGCCGCTGTTGTTGGCTCGATACCGGTTGGTCAATTGGGTGACCCTAAGTTTGTCGCGCGCCTGGTTGCCTTGCTGGTATCTGATGATGCAACGTCCATAACCGGCGCCACTTTGGATGCCAATGGGGGTCTTTATGTCCGTTAGGGTTGATAGCGATTTTGACCTTCGGTCTTGGCCCTTTTACTGGATTACCCGATCCAACAACGCTTACCTCAGTACGCTTGAAGGGATCTTAAAACGCAATCAACTGGATATCCCCCGGTGGCGGGTCTTGATGCTTTTGTCCTGTGAGCAGGCGCGCAGCGTGACGTACCTCGCTGAGGAAGCGATCATCAAGCTTTCGACTATGACCCGGATCATCCAGCGAATGGGGCAGGAAGGCCTTGTCGAAACCCGGCCACTCGAATCTGACAATCGGGTGACCGAAGTATTATTGACGCTCAAAGGTGATGACGCCCGCTCCGAGGCTCAGCGCGCCGCGTCAGACGTATTTGCCAAGGCGTTTGAAGGTATTTCACAGCAAGAGATCACTGCGCTGAATGGTACATTGGCGCGGGTTTTGTCAAACTTAGGCGACAAAAGCTGATGCCGAAGGTAACTCCAAGTATCGCGACCCGTCTCACCGCGGCTTTCGATCTTAGGCATCCGTTTGCGTGTGCCGGTCTCGCCTTTGCCGGGACAACACCGCCCTTAGCGATCGCAGTTGCAAATGCGGGAGGCGTCGGCACCCTGGGGGTGGGCAGAATGCCGCCGCCCGCCCTGGGCGCAGTCATTTCGGCGATCCGCAGTGAAACCGATGGCACTTTAAACATCAATTTCCTTACTCCTTTTACGAGCGAAGAGCACATAGCGGCGTGCGAACAAATCTGCCCGTCAATAGTCTCGTTCCATTGGGGACATCCGCGGCGTGATTGGATCGACCGACTGCACGGAGCCGGAATTAGCGTTTGGGAACAAGTCGGATCGGTGGATCAAGCGCGCCTAGCTGTTGACGACGGTGTCGATGTGATTATTGCCCAAGGCTCAGAAGCTGGAGGCCACAATTACGGCACGCTGCCCCTGTTTGCCCTACTGCCCGCGATCATCGACGCAGTTGCGCCCGCAATGGTTTTAGCGGCCGGCGGAATAGCCGATGGGCGCGGGGTTGCCGGTGCTCTGTCTCTCGGCGCCGATGGCGTTTGGGTCGGCACCCGTATGATTGCGACCCATGAGGCCGATATCGCAGCTGAGTATAAACAGCGGCTGTTGAAAGCCAGAAGTGACGATACGGTCCTGTCGCACTTGTTTGGCCGTGATGACCCCGACTTCAATCCCATGCGCGTTCTAGCAAATGATATCGTCCGTGAATACTTGGGCCGCGAAAGCGAAGCGCCTGTGGACCCGACAACGCAACCACTTCTTGGGTGTATGGATGTGTTGGGAACGGAGTTTCCGATACACCGGTTTGGTAGCTTGGTGCCAATGTCTACGGCGACCGGCGACATCGATCAAATGCCTCTTCTTGCTGGCCAAGGGGTTGGACTGATTGATGATTTGGCGGGGGCGGGGGAAATAATCGAACGTATGATGACGGACGCGTCCGCTAGGCTCGAAGCTTTAACCACCCACGATTACGTCAATGCAGAAGATTACGGGGATAAACTCTGAATTCGCCTTTCAACTATTGAACCCACACAGCTTAGAAACCGGAGACCGGCCACCCATGTCAAACACACCGTTTAAAGCAGCGGCCGTTCAAGCGGCACCGGCCTTCTTGGACTTGGCCGCAGGCGTTGAAAAAGCCATTGGCCTGATTAAACAGGCGGCGGACGAAGGGGCTAAGTTGATCGCCTTTCCGGAATGTTGGCTGCCGGGATATCCGTTTTGGGCATGGTTGGATTCGCCTATTGGAAGCATGAAGTTTGTTCAGCAGCATGTCGCAAACTGCATGACCGCAGATGGCCCGGAAGCACGACGCATCACAGCCGCGGCTGCTGCCAACGACATTTGGGTGGTCCTCGGCTACAGCGAACGTTGTGCAGGCAGTCTCTACATCGCGCAGCTTTTGATAAGCGATACTGGCGAAATTGTTGCTGCGCGGCGCAAACTTAAAGCGACTCATATCGAGCGAACGATCTTTGGCGAAGGCGACGGCAGCGATCTAAAAGTGCACGACACCAGCTTGGGCAAACTGGGCGCATTGTGCTGCTGGGAGCATCTCAATCCTCTGAACAAATATGCCATGTACGCGCAGAATGAGCAGATCCACATCGCCTGCTGGCCCTCATTTTCCTTGTACGCGGATCAGGCCTATGCGCTCGGCCCGGTACTCAACAATGCGGTCTCGCAAGTTTATGCGGCCGAGGGCCAATGTTTCGTAGTCGCGCCATGCGGCGTGATATCGCCCGAGATGGTCGAGTTGATGTGTGACACACCTGAAAAACATGAGCTCCTCAAGGCCGGCGGTGGTCACGCAATGATATTCGGGCCAGATGGAAGTCCGCTCAATGATCCCTTGCCCCCGGACGAAGAAGGCCTGATTTATGCTGACCTCGACTTAGGCCTGATCCCACTCGCGAAGTCCGTTGGAGATCCGGTAGGGCATTATGCCCGGCCTGATGTAACTCGGCTGTTGTTCAACCCTGCCCCTAATCCTGCCGTTCAAAGATTTGATGCCGGTCAACTGCGTGATTCTGATGCTGCCTTTGTTGCGGAACGGGGGGTCACGGTATCTGGCGACGAAGACAGGCTTGACGATAAGCCTTAACCCGCGATGGGGGCCGCACATTTACAAACCACCGGTCCGCGCGACATATCTGTGACCGCTCTCGCGAAAATGCCGAATCTATTGTAAATATCAGCAACCCTATTCCTCTGACGGACAACCGGAGCCATTTCAGGAGCACCACATGACTGCCGAGACCAAGCTAGACTACGAGGTCATCGTTATCGGAGCCGGCGTCGCCGGTATATATCAGATCAAGCGTTTGACCGATCTCGGGGTAAACGCCACTGTGCTTGATGGTGAAAGTGATCTGGGCGGCACTTGGTACAAAAATCGCTACCCGGGCTCGCGCTTCGACTCGGAAAGTTACACCTACGGCTACTCCTTCTCGAAAGAGCTGCTGGACGAGTGGCATTGGAAGGAGCGGTACTCAGGTCAGCCCGAAAATCTGCGCTACTTGAATTACGTGGCCGACAAATTCGACCTGCGTAAACATATGCAATTTGATTGTCGGGTTGAGTCGGCTCACTTCGATGAGGCGGCCGGTTTATGGCGGCTGCATATCCATGATGGCCGCGAGTTTACGTGTCGCTTCGTAATTATGGCACTTGGCTTGCTATCGATCCCCACGCCGCCGCGGATCGAAGGCATGGACACCTTCAAAGGCCGATCATTTCACACATTCCACTGGCCGCACGAGCCAGTGGATATCGCAGGTAAAAAGGTGGCCGTGATCGGCACCGGCGCAACCGGCATTCAGGTAATCGCTGATATCGCGGACAAGGTAAGCGATCTAACCATATTTCAGCGGCGGCCTAATTGGAGCGCACCTTTAGGTAACGGACCGATCTCGGATAAGGAAATGGCGGACATCAGGTCACGCTATGACGAAATCTTCGCGGCGTGCGCCCGCACCCCCGGCGGCTTCGAACACGAACCGGACCGCCGCGGCTTTTACGAGGTTTCCCGTGAAGAGCGCAGAGAGCTGTGGGATCAATTATACGACGAGCCAGGATTTGGCATTTGGTTGAAAAATTTTCGCGAAATATTCACCGATGAAGAAGCCAACGCCGAGCTTTCCGAGTATATCGCCGAGCGGATCCGGAAGCGGGTAAATGATCCGGCGATCGCCGAAAAGCTTATTCCTAAGGATCACGGTTTCGGTGTGCAGCGGGTGCCACTAGAGACCCACTACTTCGAGGTTTACAACCAGGACAATGTTCACTTGGTGGACCTCAGTGAGACACCCATCGAACGGGTTACCGAAACCGGATTGAGTACCACTGAAAACGACTACGACTTCGACATTATCGTGTACGCAACAGGTTTCGACGCCATCACCGGTGCTTATGACAACATGGATATACAAGGGCTTGGCGGCGAAAAACTTCGCGAAAAGTGGGACGAAGGACCATCGACGTACCTTGGGATATTCATTCACGGATTTCCCAATATGATCATGCTAGCGGGGCCACAAAGTGGATCCGCCTCCACCAACTTCCCGCGCGGTATAGAAACCGGAGTTAATTGGTGCACGGAATTTCTTGAATACATGTGGGAGCACGGCTACGTCCGGGCGGATGCCACTCTCAGCGCCGAGGAGCGTTGGACGGCGCATGTGACCAAGATGTATTCAACCATGCTGATGCGAAAAGCCAAATCCTGGTTTACGGGGTACAACTCGAACCTGGCGGGTCACGAGCACGGCAAAACCCGCTACTTCGTTTACAACGGGGGTGCCCCGAAATTCGTCGCGCGCCTCAAGGATGTAGCTTCAGCCGGTTACGAAGGGCTAGACCTCACCTCGGACTCTTCAGCGACTTAAGCGGCTGCTGACAACTACCTTAGACATCAACTGCGACATGTAGAACCAAATTAGCGGTGGTTCTTTTGGCTTGAAATGAGGTGTTGAGTGATACGATCGTATGTAATACCTTACAGAATGTGTGGTTTTGTAAATTTTTCTGTGACATCTATTTGATTGGAATCAGTGCCGGAACACCTTCAAGGGGCTAACTTTTTGGCTCATTTTGTGGATGCGGCCAGTTCAAGTAGATCCGGTTGGGGGAAAAACGATCGTGAATTATCAGTCAAAGACAAAATCTGTCGAGCAAGATGGTGGCAAAAACAGCCGCCGTCCGATGACTGGTAACGAAGCCCTTGCCCGTGGAGCCTGGGAGGCTGGTGTTCGTGTGGGTGCCGCCTATCCGGGAACGCCGAGCACCGAGATCATGGAAAATCTCGCGCGTTATCCTAAGGAAGATGTAGCGGCGCAATGGTCAACCAATGAAAAAGTTGCCTGCGATGTAGCTATCGGCGCGTCATTTGCCGGTGCGCGGGCCATGACGTCCATGAAGCATGTGGGCCTCAATGTCGCGTCCGACGCCTTGATGTCGAAGACTTATATCGGTGTAAACGCAGGCTTAGTGTTGGTGGTATGCGACGACCCAGGCATTCACAGTTCACAGAACGAACAGGATTCGCGCTTTTACAGCCGATTGGCCATGATACCCACGCTGGAGCCCAGTGACGCGCAGGAAGCCCTGAATTTCACAAAGCTCGCTTTTGATTTGAGCGAACGCTTTGACAGCCCGGTAATGGTCCGCAGCACGACGCGGCTCTCGCACACGCGCTCTCTGGTCGCGGTGAACGACCGAGACAATGTGCCGATGAAAGAATTTGTCGAAGACCCTTCCAAGAACGTGATGATCCCGAGTAATGCGCGCACGAGGCACCCTGAACTGATCAAACGGGAGCAAGAGGTCCGGGAGTTTCTCAAAACCTCCGATCTAATCCGGTGGGAAAAAGGAAGCTCCAAGATCGGCGTAGTGACCCTTTCAACGGTATATACGTACGTCAAAGAAGTGCTGCCGGAAGCCAGCGTATTAAAGCTTGGCTGTTCCTACCCATTGCAAGAAGACACAATCCGAGAGTTTGCCGCTTCCGTTGACCGGCTGTTTATTGTCGAAGAGCTGGAACCAATCCTTGAGAACGAAATCCGGGCGCTGGGGATTGAAGTAGAGGGCAAGGCCTTCTTCTCCCGGGCTGGTGAGTTTTCTCCTGAATCAGTTCGCAGCGGATTTGTTTCTGCGGGCGTCCTAGAAGCGGATGAAGATGCACCGGATTGGGACGTGAGCGCCCCTCCACGTCCGCCCGTGCTGTGTGCGGGCTGTCCGCATATTTCCAGTTATTTGTCCCTGCGCAACCTTGATGCCCGTGTGGCCGGGGATATCGGCTGCTACACGCTGGCGGCAGTCCAGCCGCTCAGCTCCATCGACACTACCGTTGCCATGGGGTCCAGTATCGGCAATGCCATTGGCATGGCCAAAGCTGGCGGGCAGACACGGCCTATTGTCGCGACCATTGGCGACTCAACCATGTTGCACTCGGGCATCCCGGCCCTAATTGATGCTGTTTATAGCAAAGTGAACATCACGGTAATCCTGCTGGATAACCACATTACAGCCATGACCGGCGGCCAAGATCATGCGGCAACTGGCAGAAATATTTCGGGGGAAGCAACCCACCGGGTGGATTTCCATGCCCTGTGCGAGGCCATCGGTGTCAAGTGGATACGCAGGGTTGATTCCTATGATTTAGGCGCAATGCTGCAAATCTTCCGTGAGGCCGTCGAGTTCAAAGGGGTGTCTGTTGTTATCTCAGATCGGCCCTGTGTTCTTGACCCGGTCAAGATTCGCGGCGAAACCATGATGGTGCGATCCGACAATTGTACGGCCTGTCAGGCTTGTATGAATTTGGGTTGTCCGGCTCTTCTTTGGAGCGACGAATTGCACGACGGCCACCACAAAGTAAAAATTGAACCGGATTCCTGCATCGGTTGTTCCATGTGCGCTCAGGTCTGTTCGACCAACAGCATTGTTGCCGTACCCCAATAGTTCTCAACCAGAACCAAATTTATGAATGTAATCCAGAAAAGCGATGCGGATGTTGACGCCAAGACAGGCACGGACGTCAAGAACGTGTTGATCGTCGGCGTCGGTGGCCAGGGCGTCATTATGGTATCCAAGGTTCTGGCGATCATCTGCCAGATTGAGGGCCACAACGTAAAACAAAGCGAAGTCCACGGCATGGCCAAACGCGGCGGCAGCGTGTTCTCTCATGTTCGATTTGGCACTGAAGTCTGGTCACCGACCATCCCTAAAGGCAAGGCCGATGTCCTTGTCGCTCTGGAATGGGCTGAAGGCCTGCGCTGGCTGAACTATTTGAAAAAGGATACAGGCACCCTGATC
>Ga0315336_1005951_pt1 | contig 12883 bp, 7 predicted proteins | sample ASW5metaG_FD_204512 | JGI IMG/M metagenome (GOLD analysis project Ga0315336, IMG submission 204512) | Ammonia-oxidizing marine archaeal communities from Monterey Bay, California, United States - ASW #5 | ecosystem: Environmental > Aquatic > Marine > Intertidal zone | place: USA: California...
CTCACCGACGATCCACTTACTGCCGCTGCATGTGTGACAGGTAAGCCTATCGCACAGGGAGGAGTCAGGGGACGGACAGAAGCTACCGGAAGGGGCACGTTTTACGGAATTCGAGAATGCGTTTCGTTCGCCGAAGACATGGCTCGCTACGGCTTGACCCCAGGTCTTCAAGGGAAGACAGTGGTCGTTCAGGGATTGGGGAATGTTGGATACCACGCCGCGAAGTACATGCAGGAGGGCGGGTGTAAAATTGTTGGTTTGGCGGAATACGAGGGAGCGATTCATAGCGAAGATGGACTCGATGTGGAAGCCGTATTTCAACATCGCAAATCCACGGGTTCCATTCTAGACTATCCCGGGGCCGTTAACATCTCAAACTCTGCGGAAGCACTGGAATTGGAGTGCGATATTCTCATTCCTGCCGCCTTGGAGGGCGTGATAACCAGAGAAAATGCGCCGAGGATTAAGGCAAAAATTATCGGAGAGGCTGCCAATGGGCCAATCACAGTGGAAGCCGATTCAATCCTTGTAGAGAACGGTGCACTCATCGTCCCTGACGTCTATTTAAATGCAGGAGGGGTGACAGTTTCGTATTTCGAGTGGCTGAAAAATCTGTCACACGTCAGATTTGGACGCATGTCCAAACGCTTTGAGCAATCGAGCAATGAACGCATCGTCAGAGCCCTGGCCACTTCGATGGGGGCTTCGATTAGCGATGAAGAGATCCAGAGCCTAACGGCCGGTGCAGGAGAAGTCGATTTAGTCAATTCTGGCTTGGAAGAGACTATGGCAACGGCTTATGGTGAAATCAGGACTATTGCTCTAGACAGAAAGTGCGATCTCCGAACTGCTGCTTTCGTGTGTGCGATCGACAAAGTTGCCATAACCTACTCGGAAATGGGCATCTTCCCGTGATCAGAAGACGGAATTGGTCACGTCGAGTGGAGCCGCGGGGCGCATCAATTAAACGCTTCGCTCAGCCTCAGCATAGCAGGTTTCGGTTTCCGAGACTCGCACGCGAACGGTGTGGATTTTTCTCGTTTCCAGCAGCGTTGTGTGATTTTCAACCAGATGGTCTGCAACGAATATGCAGATATTTTCGGCTGTCGTGTCGTAGGGTAACACGGCATGTCTCCAGCCTGTGTCTCGCATCACGCCGAGTAGCTGATCGTCGTTTTTCGCAATCAGGGTCGAATGATCCCATTCGTCAATGAGTGGCATCAAGGCTCTTTTGAGGTGTTTAAAATCCATCAGAAGGCCCTGCTCGTCCGGCTCTCCTTCCACTTCAACAAACATTTCGTAGGAATGACCATGCAAGTCTTTGCAGGGCCCTTCGTGCCACGGGAGACGGTGTGCTCCTTCCCAGCGGAATCGTTTGGCGATCTTCATTTCAGTACAGGCTTCATAGCATCAAAAGTGTCATGACAACACAGTTGGCGTGAGTAACATCCAAGAGGGTGACATCGAAGTCGGACCCATGAACGGGTCATAGAATGGAAGCGTTCCTTGCGTCAGGCCAAGGACGTGTGCTCAGTTATTAGAGTCGGTAGCGTTGGTTGCGCCGGTTGAGTTGACCATAACCTGAACTTGAACACCAATTTCTTCCATCATCACTTCGAATTCCTTCATTGATTCGCCAATGATGAGCTGGACTTCATGGCTAAAGGCAGTGCTGTCCGAACGGACGTTGACGCCGAGAGAGCCGAGCCTTTGGATTCGGGTAAGCGCGTCTACACGCTGCCGCTCTGAATGCTCAAATTCCCGTGTCGTGATTTCAGCGAGTTTTTTCTGACGGAATGCATATCGTTCAGCAGATCGTTCGCGCTCATCGGCTAACCTGTCGTTCCAGCGCACCATTCGTTTTGCCTCAAGATCCCTTGCCATGGGTAGGAATGTTGGTTCAGTCATCATCGTACCCGCTTCTGAATCAAGGATGACATGAATTCCGTTGTCGTCCGTAGAAAAATGAACGACGCTAGCTGCCTCCGCTCCTTCAACTATAAATGTCTCGGAGAACTCGAGCATCTCGGAAAGTCTTGTTCCGAGTTCTTCAAACTCTGATTCTATTATGTACTGCTTGGCTTTGTTGTCTTTCTGCAAGTCTTCCGGGGAATAAAGCACCGAAACATCCGATGGTGCCGTTACCGGGGAGGGCAAGGCCTCTGGATAATCCATATACAACATGAGTTCAGCCTCTTCGGCCGTTATCGGCTCTCCACGCGCACTAAGATTCAAGACGTTGGCGGCCACAGATTCAATATGATCTGAGGATACCTGTTCGTTCTGTACGAGGTCGCTGAAGCGATCAAAAGCGGCAGCAATTCGTTCCTTCGCCGCGTCGTCCGAGGCGAGGGAAACGAGACGCTCGCCAAGCGTATCGAGCGTATAGGCCAGGATGTCTTGCTTATTTTCCGAAAAAAGCAAGTATCCGCTAACCGATACAACGATCAGTAGCGAGATCAAGCCATATTCGTTCCAAACCTTCTTCAACGGAGTACTTGCCTGTATAGATAGTGTGCGGATAAACAGGTCATTTGCACCCTTCGCAAACAACAATTGTTTCCAGACTCCGGTATAACGAGTGAATGGGGCATTTTGTTATGCGGCAACCAACGGTCGTCGAAGGCGTCTGTAGGGCAATCGATTCAATCCACCAACGATTTCCGTTTCCATGAAGCGAGCCTTTACCACTTTACTATTCACCATGCTGGTGATAACTGCCTGTTCTCCTCAATCTGGTGAAGGAGAAAATGCGGCATCCGACACAGCATCTTCTGAATCAGCGCAGGTTCTAAATGATTCCGAGAATGGAGCGGCTGCGGCTGATGAGTCGCAGGCTGTTATTGAAGCTCCCGCTCCGAATCCAAATGGAGAAAAAGTCTGGCGCATTCATCCACAGTGGCAGTGGAACGGGCCGAACATTACGTATTACGAGCGAATTGGCGACCATTCCTCCATTGTAGTGATTGACCAGGACGGAAACGTAGTCTCGAGGTTCGAAACAGGTCCGGGATACGCTGCTAATCCGAGTTGGAATGAGTTGGACAATGAGATTGTTTACACGAAGGCCGAAGGAGGCATGGGTGGCGACTGGAATATCTGGAAGGCCGCTGCCGACGGATCAAGTGCAATACAGTTTATTGATGTAGAAGATCGAGCCATGCACACCGCGTGGGACCCAACGGGCGCCATGATCGCGTTCGTTCAGATGATGGACACGGGAGCACAAATCGTAATGGGAAATCCCAAAACGGGAGTAACTCGTCAGATCACGTCCGATGAAGGAGACAGGTTTCACCCGAAGTGGCTGGACACTTCACTCTTCTTGATATATGACAAGACACTGAACGGCCAGAGCCAGATCTGCCAGGCCAACGTTTTCAGACGTGAGGAAACGTGCATGTTCGCTGTCGACGGTCAGCGAGTATCCACCCCCGCTGCTTCGAGAAACGGTGCGATTATCGCTTTTTCGATGAGAGAAGACAAGGAGGGAGCTACTTCCGACATCTGGTTATATCAGATCGAAAACGAATCCTTTTTCCAACTTACCGACACACCAGACGAGTCGGAATCAGCTCCATACTGGTCTCCGGATGGTCGATGGATCGTGTTTCACTCCGATCAAGGTGGAGAGTATAACATTCACCGGATTCGGACTGACAAAACCGGGCGCAGGCAGCTGACTCAATAAATTAGCTGCTCGACAGGCTCAAGCGCTGGATCCGCCAGCGACGTTGATCGCTTCACCCGTGACGAATGACGCCTCATCGGATGCGAGCCACAAAACAGCGTTCGCAACCTCTTCGGGAGTTCCTATTCGATTCATTGGGTGCGATGCTGCGGTCAGTCTTCTGCTTTCTTCTGTTCCATCGCTAAAAAACACTCGGTCTGCCATTTCTGTCTGAATGACGGCAGGGCAGACTGAGTTCACCCGGATTCCATTCTGTGCGTATTCGAGTGCCGCGGCCTTAGTGATAGCCTCCACGCCAAACTTACTTGCAGCGTATCCCGAACTTCCACCGAATCCTTTTACTCCGGCGAGGGAAGAGGTGTTGACGATCGCTCCACCGCCTTGCTTCAGCATCTGAGGGATCTGACTTCGCATGCAGAGCCAGACTCCGGTTAGGTTCACAGCCAGCGCGTCATCCCACGCTTCGATTGGGTATTCATGAGTCGGAGTAAACGCAGCGCCTTCAATTCCCGCGTTATTGAAAGCGACATCAATGCCGCCGTAGGTCTCGACGCACGCTGCAGTCATGGCGAGGATTTGAGACCTATCGGCCATATCTGCCTGAAAGAAGGTTGCCTCACCGCCGTTCGAACGTATGCCCTCCGCCACTGCCTCGCCTTGCGTAGCACGCCTTGCACTTAGAAATACCCGGGCACCCTCACGCGAAAAAGCCTTCGCAGCTGCCTCACCTATTCCGGAGCTGGCACCTGTAATTAGGACTGTTTTGTTCTGAAAACGCATAAGGCCCTGGTGTGGATTGAGTTTTCCGATTGTCGTTTCTGGCGAGGTTTTACGTTTATCTCAGTGCCGGTATATGCCATCGCGGGTTCTCTGTTCTCTGGAGTGAATAGAGTGGGGTTGATGGATCCGACGCATTCGGCTCTAAGCTGTGCGTCGGGCCGGCCCAATTAAGAGGGGGCTCGCCATAATACGGCGAGTACAAAAAAAGGCGTCCGGCGGTCCCACCAACCACCGGACGCTCCCCGTTAACCGGGCATGATGCTGAAGACCACGCCCTGAGGTGTGTTATCCTGACCAACGCTCCCGTGCGCCGGTCAGAATTTGTGTGCGACTAGCCACACCCACTCGTATTACCGCAGTTGGGGCAGGAATAACAGGCCCCACTACGTACGGTGATGCTGCCGCAATTTGAACAAGGAGGTGCATCCTCCTGATTGGCAAAGGTTGTTTCTGTTTTGGTTTCGGTTACAGTCTCGGCCGCGACACTCGCCGCTACCAAGTTCGAGCGATCGAGAAAGGCTTCAACCGTGTCACCCACGAGAGGGTCGACGATTTCGCCCGTCGGCTCGGGAGTGAACATGTCGATCTGTTCCTGGTCTTCCGCCGGATCTTCAACTACTTTCGGTTGAGCCACTGGCTCAGCGACTGGCTGTGTCAGGAAACGCAATGACAGATACCGGAAGATGTAGTCCATGATGGACTTCGCAATCGGAATCTGGCGATTGTTGGTAAATCCGTTAGGCTCGAAACGCATGTGACTGAACTTGTTGCACAGGTCTTCGAGTGGCACGTTGTACTGTAGTGCGATCGAAATCGACGTGGCAAACGCATCCATCAGTCCGGAAATTGTTGACCCCTCCTTTGCCATGGTGATGAAAATCTCACCTGGCATCTTGGTATCGGGATACATACCGATGTGGAGGTATCCTTCATGTCCTGCGATCGAAAATTTGTGCGTCAGCGATGGGCGCTCGTCGGGCAGGCGGTGACGAACCGACTTGTGCACGATACGCTCGACAACCTTGATTTCGGGCTCTGTCTCGGAGGCCATACCATCGCCTGTTGAAGCGACATTTTTCGTGTTGCCTCCTTTTGAGGTGGCCAGTGGCTGACTTCGCTTGGAGTTTTCACGGTAGATGGCGACGGCTTTGAGGCCGAGCTTCCATCCTTGCATGTAGGCGTCTGAAATCTCTTCAACAGTCGTGCTCTCTGGCATGTTGACTGTTTTAGAGATCGCTCCTGATATGAAGGGCTGTGCTGCTGCCATCATCTTGATGTGCCCCATGTGATTGATTGAGCGTTCGCCATTAAAGGGCTTAAACGCACAGTCAAACACTGGAAGATGCTCATCCTTCAAGGCTGGAGCTCCTTCGATCGTGTCGTTCTCATCAACGAACTTGATGATCGCATCACGTTTCTTTTTGGAGTATCCGAGACGTGCGAGAGACTCAGGAACCGTCTGGTTGACGATCTTGAGTAGACCATCGCCTTTGCCGGCCAACAACTTGTACTTGACCAACGCGATATCCGGTTCGACACCTGTCGTGTCGCAGTCCATCATGAATCCGATCGTCCCGGTCGGAGCGAGTACGGTAGACTGCGCATTTCGGTATCCGTAGACTTCGCCGAGGGCAACCATCCTGTTGGCAGACTCTCGAGCCGCTTCGACCAGGTATTCCGGGCACGTGGAGTGGATCGTATCGACGGCGTCGCGGTGCATCCTCATTACCTCGAGGAATGGCTCCCGATTGTCATCATATCCGTCAAACGTGCCGATCTTCGGGTTGCCCGCGATTTCTGCTGATCGGGCGTATGCCTCGCAATGTTCGATCGCCATGACGGCTCCAGCCACGGCGCGCCCTTCGTCGCTGTCATATGGCAGGCCCATCGACATGAGAAGCGCGCCGAGATTGGCGAAACCGAGACCGAGCGGACGGTAGGCGTGAGAGTTTTCGGCGATGGACGCGGAAGGATAGCCCGCGTTGTCGACCAGAATCTCCATAGCTGTGATGTAGACGCGTGCCGCGGCGCGGTAACGCTCTACATTGAACGTTCCATCTTCGTTCTGATATTTACGGAGGTTGAGCGATGCAAGATTGCATGCTGAATCATCCAAGAACATGTACTCGCTGCACGGATTGCTCGAGTTGATCGGAGCGCTATTTTTACAGGTGTGCCAGCGTTGAATAGTGTCTTCGTACTGCATTCCAGGATCGCCGCAAACATGCGTTCCTTCTGAAATACTCTCGAGTAGTTCAGTGGCCGATACTTCCTTGACAACTTCGCGACTTTTAACAGCTTTCAGACCGTAGGTGCCATTGTTGTCCACCGCAGACATGAACTCATCGTCCACTCGAACAGACTGGTTCACGTTCTGAAATGCTACCGAGCCGTACGCAGGGCCGTTAAATGATCCGTCGTAGCCTTGTTCGATGAGCGCCCAAGCTTTCTTTTCTTCTTCCTTCTTCGCGCCAACAAACTCGACGACATCCGGATGCCAACTCTTCAGGGTCTGCATGATGGCTGCGCGACGGGTTTTCCCGCCGGACTTGATCGTGCCGCCTGTCGCATCCTGTACTTTCATGAAGGAAACGGGGCCGGACGGTGTTCCACCGCCAGAAAGTTGTTCGTGGCTCGAACGAAGTGTTGACCAGTCTGCGCCGACGCCTGATCCATACTTGAACAGGCGCGCGCTTTCGCCCATCAGCTGCCAGATGTCGTCAATGGAATCCTCGACAGAGATGATGAAGCAAGCCGATGCCTGTGGTCGCACGTATGGATCTACTGCGACTGCTTTTTTCTTCTGCTTGTCCCAGCCGAAAATTGTTTTGCCGCCGGAGTCCTTGATGCCGTACTCCTGATTCAGGCCAACGTTGAACCAGACGGGGCTGTTAAAAGCGCCGTACTGATTTACACACAACCAGCTAAGTTCGTCGTAAAACGTTTCACCATCTTTTTTGGACGCGAAGTAGTGCTGCTTCGTGCCCCAGTCGGTGATGGTTTGAGTGACTCGATGAATGAGCTGACGAAGGCTGTTCTCGCGACCACCTTCTGCTGGGTGGACGCCGTTCTGAGAGAGTTCACCGTAAAAATATTTACTGGTGACGACGTTGGAAGCGAGCTGGCTCCATGACGTCGGGAATTCCACGTCAGTCTGCTCAAAAATTTTCTCTCCCGTGTGGTTCTTTATCGAAGCGTCTCTGCGCTCCCATTCCACCGAACTAAATGGGTCTTCTCCTTTAGTAGAAAACACGCGGGCAATTTTCAAACCCTTCAAAACGTCTGCTTCGATTGCAGACTCCTCTTCAAACAGCGAATCCCGGTTGGCTTCGGACATAATTACTAATCAAATTTCAAGGTGCAAGTTTTACTGGCGTTATCTGCACGATCCAGGGTTACTCAGAATGGGTGGTGACTCCGATTCTACCTGCTTGATAATCACTTGTGGGATGATTACTTGTAGAATCGACAGTTGTGGGGTCATAATGAGAACGGAGGTGTCACCACGATTCGAACAACCTGGCAGAAAAACTGCTTCAGAAAAATAACGGTTTATGGCCTGGTAATCGTACCGTGGCTATAAACCGAAAAGTTCAAAGTGGCGGCGGGTGCGGTTACTAATTAATCGACTTAATCGCCGTTATGCAAGCAAAAATTTTCCACAATCACATAATTAACAATTGGAGCAAAAACCGACCAGTTTCGGGCGGAAAAAAACGATTCAACCGTTCAATCTCGCGACACTACCACAGTATAACCGTTATTGCACAAACGAGACCTGTGGAAATGTAAATTGCTATCAAGGTGTTATCCACATTGAAGAAAAGGAGCTGATCAATAACGGCAATTCGACTTGCGCAATAACGGTTATAAGAAAAAACGACCTTTTTGCGCGTTTTGCAGGATATTCGCCAATAATGAGTCGAACTTGCACGCAGTATGTAAGTAAAAGCGCCCATTCATTCGGAGTTTTACACCGACCATTCAAGAGCGGGTCAATACCGAACCAACCCAATACTGAGCTAACAGTACAGAACATGGAATTCAACGAGCGCAGTGCGTACCCACCACCGGGAGACTTCAAAGTGATGCGTCCAGAATATCTGGAGCAGGAAGATGGCTTTTTTATGGCATCCATAAGCATCGCACCCTTTAAAGTGACCGGCAAGAGCTCCACGATGGCCGGCGCCCGCCGGGCAGCCCTTTATGATGCTGAAAAGACTTACAAGTCGTATCACCCGTCATACCGCGTGCATAATCCATATCCGGCGGAATTCGCGGATCAAGAAGGACAGGCATGGAAGTTACTGTCGCCACTTCAGAGAGAGAATCTGGGTGACTATTCCTTCACCGATGCGGATGGCGAAGAAGACACTGCCGATATCGAGCAGATGTTGATGTGGGATATCAGACCGACTCAAGCAGAAGCTGAGTAATCTCGGTTTAGAGGAAATGTTGAAAGGGGCGCGGCTGAGAGAAAAAATCTCTCAGCCGCGCCCCTTTCACTATATAGACCGTCTGCGTCCCAACCGGGACACACATTTCTCTTAGATGCTATTTCTTGCTGGCAAGTATCCAGATGGCATGCACGAGGCCCGGGACATAACCAACGAGCGTCAGAACAATGTTTAGCCAGAAATGCATTCCGAAGCCAACTTTAAAAAACACGCCTATCGGGGGAATGAGTATCGATAGAATAACACGTAGAATATCAGCCATTGAGCGTCGCTTTTTTACGGGTGAGCCATCCAGCAAAGGATGACCTCGGTTCCCTGTTCTTTATTTCATTTGGTAGTATGCTTTACGGAAGATGCTGGCTAAGGATGCACCCGGCCAGTTAGGCAAGGAGAAGGATGGACCTAGGACGATATATTGTCGTAGCGATCGTGGTATCCCTTTTTTGGATACCGGTGGGGAGAGATGCACACGCTCAAGAACCCAGGTTCAAGACGTTTTCGGTCGAACATGGCCTGTCGCAGAGCGCGGTCTACGATATGATGCGCGACCGGGATGGATTCCTCTGGTTAGCGACGCAGGACGGTCTGAACAGATACGACGGCTATCAATTTGAAGTCTTTTCGCACGAACCAAGTGATTCCACATCGCTCTCGGCAGATTGGATCTCTAGCCTATTCGAAGACACATCAGGACGTATCTGGGTTGGAACGCACGGCGGAGGCCTGAATCTTTTTGATAAGCAGACGGCAACATTTCGAGCGTTTCGGTCTGAGGCTACGAATGCGGGATCTCTACCAGATGAATCGGGGTCCATCCCGGATGACATTGTAACCGATATCGCGCAAGATGGATCTGGCTCCATTTGGATTGCGACTTATGGCGGACTGGCACGCCTAAAAGAATCGAACGGGCCAGAAATCTCGTTCGACGTCTACACCGAAGATCCCGATCGAGGCGCGTGGCTTCAAGCGAATCGCGTGCTTTCGTTGGCTGTGGATGGTAGTGGACGATTATGGGCTGGCACAGACCTCGGCGGACTACATATCTACAATGAGGACGACAACACGTTTTCAATCGTCGATATCCCAGGTAGCGATGTCGACAGAAGCCGAAAAATCATCTTGGCACTGTGTCCAGATGAAGATGGATCCATGTGGGTGGGTACAGGAGGAGCAGGAATATTTCACGTGAACGCCGAAGGAGAGGTAACGGGGCAGTGGCTACCAGAAAATGATAACTCCGAACTGGCTCTTCGGATTTCGTCCATAAGCCGAGATGGCCGTGGTTTTCTGCGTGTCGGGACGGATGGAGCAGGTCTAGGTAAGATGATTCCTGATTCGCGCACCTATCGCCTTGCGATTAATCGGCCTGCCGATGGACAGTCGCTTCCTAACAATACCGTCAATGTGACGATGACAGATGATGCGGGGTATTTCTGGGTAGGGACGACGGGTGGCGGAATCGCCCGAGAATTTGTCGTAGATCAGATTTCATCCACCACGCGACCACAAATATCCAGCAACCATGTGATGGCACTGTATGAGTCGGAATCGGGATCAATCTGGGTGGGGACAGATAGCGGCGGACTGGAGCACATAGCGGATGATGGTTCGGTTGACCGTTTTACTGCGCCGCGTCTCACGCACAACAGGGTACACGGAATTCACCGCGGTAGCAACAACACGCTCTGGATATCGACAGCCGGTGGTCTAAATCGTATCGATTTGAATTCTAAACGCATCCAGACCTGGACTCCCGAACTCGACAACCCGGCTACTCTGTTTGATGCACGAATTTTCGCAGTGTCCGAGGGAGTGTTCTCAGATTATGTCTGGATCGCCACCTGGGGTGGACTTCACCGCATGACGCAAGATGGTCAGGAGATTCTGCAGATTCGAAATGAACCCGGCGACGAAACGTCACTTTCAAACAATCGAGTAATCTCGGTTCTGGAAGACAGCCGAGGCCGGGTGTGGGCGGGGACATTTGGAAGCGGTCTGAATCGCATGGACCCTGGATTCGAAGGCTTCGCGCACTTCCAACTTCAGGAGAACGAACCGTCTTCCATTTCTGGCAACATAATAGCCTCCATATTCGAGTCGGCAGATTCCACCATATGGATAGGTACTGAGGCTGGCCTGAATCGATACGATGAGCAAACCCAATTCTTTGAGCGGATTACGGTGGCAGATGGCCTACCCAACAACACGATCTACGGAATACTGGAAGATGATGATCACAATCTCTGGTTGAGTACAAATGCAGGATTGGCGGCGTATGAACCTTCGACCGGCTCGGTCCGCACCTTCACGGTGGCTGACGGATTGCAGAGCAACGAATTTAACCAGGGTGCCTTTTTCCGTGCGCCCGACGGGGCGATGCTCTTCGGCGGTATCAACGGCTTCAATCGATTCTATCCGGAGCAGCTACGATCCTTGGGCAGAACAGCCCCGGCGCTAACGGCTCTATCAACCTCACGGACATCATGGCCTTCGACATCGCTCGCCGGGTTGAGCGAAGTTGAACTGAGGCCCGGATATGGAACGCTGAATGTCGAATTCACCACGCTCGACTGGCGAAATCCTGAAGGAAGTTCGTTCGAAGTGAAGCTGGAAGGCGTGGACGAAGAATGGCAGCAACGAAGTGGCGCACAACGCTTTGTGTCATGGTCAAGGCTCCCCTCGGGCGAGTTCGATCTCCAAATTCGAACGTTGGGTTCTGACGGAACAGTCTCTGCTTCAGAAAAACTACTGTCTGTTCGCGTGATTCCCCCAGTGACGGCGCGATTATGGTTCAAGCTCCTAATCGGAATGCTTATTCTTGCAGGAATTGTGGGTAGCGGGTATGCCTGGCATCTTTCGCGACTGGTTATGATTGAGCGAAAACAGCGCGAGCAACAGGAGGTTCATCAACGCCTGATGGAGGGCCGAGAGAATGAACGACTTCACATGGCGCAGGACCTACATGACGGAGCGGTCCAGGATCTCTACGGCATCCGCTACAAGATTCAGTCTACCAAAGATTCTGAAACTGACAACATGGTGTTGGGAGTCATTACACAACTCCGGCAGATTTGCGGCGAGCTTCGCCCCCCCGTTCTTGCGCCGTTCGGACTGGCGAAAACCATCCGTGCCCACGCGGACACCTTCGCGGAGAAGGATGGAGCCCCGGCACTATCAGTGGACCTCGATTCTGATGGTCAATCTATTCCCGAAGATGTTCGATTAGCACTCTTCCGAGTGTATCAGGAGTCGATGAACAACGTGTACAAACATGCCGAGGCTAGTCAGGTCAACGTCGGGTTGAAGCTAAATTCTGCTTCCGTTGAGCTCAGCGTCGAGGACAACGGAAAAGGATTCAATCTGCCCGACTCATGGATCGAGCTCGGAAGGCGTGATCATTTCGGATTGATGGGATTGTCTGAGCGAGTCGACGCTCTCGGCGCACACCTCGACGTCACTTCTTCGCCAGGGAACGGAACACGCATACGGGTTCTCGTTGAAGACGTACTCGTTAAAACCGAATCCGAGAGTTGAAAGAAGAGCACGACATATCAGTATTGCTAGCAGACGATCACCCGATCGTGAGAGGAGGCATTCGAACCATGCTCGAGGCTGCGGATGGAATCGAGGTTGTGGGAGAGGCAGAAAACGGAGTGCAGGCTCTTGAGATGGTTCACGCTCTCAAGCCAGATGTACTTCTCCTCGATATGGAAATGCCCATCATGCCGGGCCTCGAAGTAGCGAAGACACTGGCACAAGAGAAACACCCGGTCCGAATAATCGCGCTCAGCGCCTATGATGACGACGAGTTCATCTTCGGACTACTCGATACGGGAGCTGCCGGATATTTGACGAAAGACGAAGCACCTGACATGATCATCGATGCGGTCAAGGGAGTGGCGCAGGGTGAAGAAGGGTGGATCAGCCGCAAGATTGCTGATAAAACGATCCG
>Ga0315336_1005952_pt1 | contig 12882 bp, 11 predicted proteins | sample ASW5metaG_FD_204512 | JGI IMG/M metagenome (GOLD analysis project Ga0315336, IMG submission 204512) | Ammonia-oxidizing marine archaeal communities from Monterey Bay, California, United States - ASW #5 | ecosystem: Environmental > Aquatic > Marine > Intertidal zone | place: USA: California...
AGATTGTCATCGATGGCAAGGCCCGCACGATCAAAGTCGCCGGTAAGACCTTCACGCACAAAGACACGCTGTCGCTCGACGGCTCCACGGGCGAGGTGATGGCGGGCGAAGTGGCTACTCAATCACCAAAAATCTCTGCCGATTTCAACAAGGTGATGACGTGGTCAGACAAGTACCGCAAGATGCTGGTGCGGACCAATGCCGACACGCCAGACGACGCCAAGCGGGCACGCAAGTTTGGAGCTCAAGGTATCGGCCTCTGCCGGACCGAGCACATGTTCTTCGAAGGCGAACGAATCTTGGCCATGCGTGAGATGATCCTGGCCAAGAGCCAAGCGGACCGTAAGCAGGCTCTGAAGAAGCTGTTGCCAGTGCAGAGGCGCGATTTTGTCGGCATTTTCAAGGCGATGGAGGGTCTGCCGGTGACCATTCGCCTGCTCGATCCGCCACTGCACGAATTCCTGCCGCACGAGGCGAAGAGCCAGGCCGAGATGGCCAAGCGGCTGGGCGTCAAACCTGCCGAAGTCAAGTCACGAGTTGCTGCACTGCACGAGTCAAACCCGATGTTAGGGCATCGTGGGTGTCGTTTGGCAGTTACCTATCCAGAAATCTTGGATATGCAGGTGACGGCAATTACCGAAGCAGTGATCCAGTGCAAGCAAAAAAAGATCGATGCTCAGGCGGAGATTATGATCCCGCTGATTGGAACGGCGGCCGAGCTACAAATTCTGGGCGATCGCGTTCGCGACGTGATCGAGCAGGTCAAGGGAGCCAAGAAAGTCAAAGGGAAGTTAAACATCCTGGTTGGTACGATGATCGAGATTCCTCGGGCGGCGCTCACAGCCGATCAGGTCGGAGAGCACGCCGATTTCTTCAGCTTTGGCACCAACGACTTGACGCAAATGACCTTCGGCTACAGTCGCGACGACATCAACACGTTTCTACCCGACTACCTCAGCGAAGAAATCCTGCCCCGCGATCCGTTCGATTCGCTTGATACAACTGGCGTGGGCCAGTTGGTCGCCATGGGAGTGACTAAAGGGCGGAGCGTCAGCAAGAACCTGAAATGCGGCATCTGTGGGGAGCACGGCGGCGATCCCGATTCGATTAAGTTCTGCCACCAGGTGGGGCTCGATTACGTTTCTTGCAGCCCGTTCCGCGTGCCGATCGCCCGACTGGCGGCGGCCCAAGCGGCAATTTCCAACGGTAAGTGATAGGGATGGTGCGAGGAATCCCGGAGACAGGTGTGCCTCCGGCTAGTGTTGGATGCAGATGCCTGCGCCGACCGACTGATGCGCCTTGCAAGGACGAGCAACGGACCTAATCGTGGGTGCCGATGTCTTCTGTGTAGACAATCTGCAACAATTCGTTTTCATTATGTTCGTGCGCTGTAAGCTTCTCTTGTAAACTCTCGAACCCCTGGGCAATGCTGCGCATTTCACACTTGCCTTCGAACGCCCGCTTGGCCATCTCGACGAGTTCGCCAACTTCTTCGAGCATTTCTCTGTGCTCGGCGATCAATTGTTCGATGCGTCGGCCGAAGCGTGGCGCCTGGAGCGTCAGTTCAGGAAAATAATCCTCAGCCTCTTCAAATTCAAAGTGTGTTTGCAGATGCGTTGCCAAGGCATTGAGCAATGAGATTAGCGACCGATCGGGATGATCCTGCGACTTGATTCTGTTCTGCAGCGCTTGCAGTACCGCGTGGAGCTGGCAATGTTGCCGATCAATGTCGCTGAGAACTTTTGGATTAAAGCGAGTATCTGACACGGAAGACCTCCCTATCAGGTGACGAGAAGATTGGTGGAATATTCAGATGCGACCTACCGCTAAGCACACCACGTGCCATTGCGAAAGACGAGCGATTCGAGCGTCACTCGATACTTCCAATCGAAAAAAGGGCGTCGAAAGGCGCGCCAAATCGCACACTTCCCTGCCATGATCGCGCACCCCCCTGTCGGGCCAGGCTATCTAAGATTTTGTCTGCAAAAGATCGATATCGTGCTTTTCCAGGAGTCGATAAAGTGTGCGCCGGCTGATGCCCAGCGCTCGGGCGGTCCGCGCCTTGTTGCCCTGACAGCGTTGAAAAGTACTGGTGATATGATACCGATTGATCGTGTCCAGATCGGAATTATCGGCCGGAGGTGCGGCGCTGATCTCCTCGGTGGAACGGAGAATCTCCGCGGGTAGGTTCTCCGCTTGCAGCCATTCGTCCTCTGCCAGAACCTTGGCACGATCTAAAGCGTTGCGCAGCTGGCGTACGTTCCCGGGCCAGCTGTATCGCTGCAGCGTGTCGCCAAACGTCTCATCCCATTTCCACTGGCCTGGGGCGAAATGTTTGACCAACAGAGGGATATCAGCCGGACGTAGCCGCAGAGGGGGTAGATTGATCGTTAAGACGTTGATTCGATAGTACAGATCCTCGCGAAATCTGCCGGTCGCGACATCTTGCGCCAGATCGCGGTTGGTGGCCGCCAACAGCCGGACATTTACCCGTCGCTCTTGGACCGAGCCGACTCGACGTAGCGAGCCATCCTCTAACACCCGTAGCAGCTTGATCTGCAGAATACCGGCCAATTCGCCAATTTCATCGATAAAGAGGGTGCCGCCGTCGGCCACTTCAAACAGCCCCGGCTTGCTACTGGTAGCCCCGGTAAAGGCGCCTTTTTCATGTCCAAAAAGTTCACTTTCCAGTAGAGATTCAGACAGTGCCGCACAGTTGATCGCCACCAGCGGCTTGTCGGCCAGGCGGCTCGATCGGTGCAGTGCGGCGGCCACCAGTTCCTTCCCAGTGCCGCTCTCGCCCTGGATTAAAATCGGTTTGTTGGTCGGCCCGGTGCGGGCTATCAGCCGATAGACCTCCTGCATCGGTTCCGATTCACCGACGATAACCGCCTTTTTTTGCCGCCGATCTAGGGCCACCCGTAGCTGCAGATTCTCTTTGCTGAGCGATTGATGCCGTGCCAGATATTCCGCCTGATAGGCGTCTTCAATGATGGCCAGGTCCAGGTCTAGCAGCTTGTTGAGCGAAATGGTTGTTAAGATCAGCTCTCGGGGCGAGCCGGTCCAATGCTGGCTGAGGGACTCGCAAATCTTGCTCCGCAAACGAGCCAACCCGGCATTGACGTATATCTGATCCAGGCCGATCTCGACGTGCCGGCGGCCGATGTGGGATCGCAGGACGACGTAATCCTGATCGTACGGCCCCAGCAACAGCCGCTGCAGCCACTGGCCCAACGTTGCTTTGAGCCGAGTAATCTGTTCCGCCCGACCATCGAGGATTTCTCTAGTGTGGGCATGGGCCTGAATCTCTTCGTAGAAATCCTCGATCAGGGGCCCACGATTTGCCAAGAGCAGATTCGACACCTCCAGCACACGTTGCTGGTCTTCCGGAGTCCAATCAACGTATTTTTGGAGATCGAAATACTTCTGGGCGAGTTCCGACGACATTTTCCTACTCGTGAGTGTCCTGGCACTACGTCTTTCTACCATGAATGCACCTTCAAACCAACTCTCCCGCACGGGCTGCGAGAGGACGCGACATGTGCGATTGAGCACGTCTGCGACAGCCTGGAGCACGGGTAGTTGCTGTCAAGCTAGCGCCCGATCGATCGAACTAACGTGCTCGATCATGCCGAATTTCCGGGCAAAGAAGAGGCCTGCGGATCGCGTCTCTTCGATTCCTCTCAGCCGGTTCGCCCAACGGCCAATTGGTCCACGATTTGCACTGTTTCTTTAGGAACCGCATTGTTCAACCTCGGCCGCGTTCTGCATGGAGGCTCGGCCGCGTTCTCAGGGAGGAGTGCCGAATTATGTTGTTCTTGTGCGACGATCGCCCTCGAGCCGTCGCCTCTTTCCCTCGGGAAGAACCCGAGAAGGAAGTGGTTCGACGTGCCCGAGAACAGCTGGAAACACACGTCCACTTTCGCTGCCATACTCGAACGATCCTCATCCGCTGTCGGGAGGGAAAGCTATTGCTTTCGGGACGCGTGCCGACATTTCATTTGAAGCAGGTTTTACAGTCAGCCCTTCGGGATCTGCCCGGTGTGTCGAAAATTGTCAATCAGGTGGACGTCGTTTCGTCCAACAGCCTGAGCAGTGTTCGAGGCCAAACCATCGAGGAGGAGGAACTGGAATGAACAGCGCTATTGAGCGACTATTGAATTTGCGGGTTCGAGACGTGATGGCTCGCGAGGTCGTCACGATCTCTGCCAACTGCACCATGGCGGAGGCTGCAGAGACGATACGTGACTATAGCGTGACCGGTGTCCCCGTAACCGACGAGAAAGGCCGTTGCATCGGCATTCTCAGCTCCACCGATTTCGTCCGCAGTCTGCGATGCGGTTCGGAACCGAGGCCGCCTGTTTCGCACCAACTCTCCGACAGTCAACCTGAGGGAACCCTTCAGATTGAAGAGATTGTGGACGATCTGGTCCGGAATCACATGACGCCAAGCGTGCAAACGATCGCCGAGAATTGTCCGCTTGTCCAGGCAGCAAGATGCATGTGCCAGGAGCATATTCACCGGCTCGTTGTCCTGGACGGTCATAGCCGACCGGTAGGCATCGTCTCGAGCCTGGACGTTATTTCGGCGATGGTCAACGCCGTTGAAGAATAGCGAGTAGAAACGGAGAATTGCCAGGAATAGTCCTGTTGAGGAATTCACACCACGGGGACAGGAAGGAGGAGGACCATGACACAGCTCAACTACCAGTCGGTGTTGGTACCGACCGATTTCTCGGAACAAGCGAACGCGGCAGTTCGGGTCGCCTTGGACATGGTAGCGGATCCCTCCTATCTAACCGTTCTGCACGTGGCGCCACCGCTGGACGCCTTCTCAGCCGGCGATCCGGCCGTGGTTTGGAATTCGGTGAGCGACGATTCGCGGCGGGAGTATCTCATGGACACCTTCACCGAGCAGTTCAGCGAACCGGCATTCAGTAAGACCCATTTCGAGGTTGCGTTTGGACCGCCCGCCGAGGAGATTACGAAATATGCCAGTGATCATGGGTCGGAATTGATCATGCTGCCCTCTCACGGTCGCACGGGCCTGGCCCGGATGATGATCGGCTCCGTCGCCGAGCGCGTCGTTCGCCTGGCTCATTGCCCCGTACTGGTCCTGCGAACGTAGGTCCTGGGCGAGAAACTCGAATTCCGAATCGGCGGAGAGTACAGCGGCAACTCCGACTCCATTCGGCTCTGCCGCCAGGGTAGGCTCGCGTCTCGTGCAGCCAGTTAGGCTAGACCTCAGCTTGCCAGACGGCGGCTTGGCGCATCCACTTCATCGTCGACTTCAGGATGAATGCGAATCGCTGCTCGTGGCGGGCTGCGTCGTTCTTGGACGAAGCCTCGGGTGCCGCCGCGGAAGAAGCTGGCCAAATCGGTAGCCGGGTGGCTGGTGAATTGATCTTCCAGGGTAGCGACCATCTCATCGAACGGAAGACCTTGTCGGTAGATCGTCCGATAGGCGGCCTTGAGCTGCTTAATCTGATCTCGAGAGAAGCCCGCGCGGCGCAGGCCGATCGTGTTCAAACCGACGATCATTGCGCTGGCACCGTCGGTCAGCAGATAGGGCGGTACGTCCTGCACCAACTTGGAACAGCCGCCCACCATGGCCAGGCTGCCGATGCGGCAGAATTGATGCACGGCCGCGTTACCGCCCAGATAGGCCCGATCGCCAATCTCGACATGCCCCCCCACCATGACGCCGTTGGTCAGAATCACACGGTTTCCAAGACGACAGTCGTGGGCGATGTGAGAACCGACCATCAGCATACAATCGTCCCCGATCACGGTGGCCTGGTCGGAATTCATCGAGCTGTGGATGGTTACTTGCTCGCGGAGCATGTTGCGCTCACCGATTACCAGCTTGCCGAGATTCTCGGAAACGCGCGTATGCTGCGGCATACCGCCCAGCACGGCCCCTTCAAAGACGGTTGTCTCTCGGCCGATCGTTGTGCCCGAGTGTACTTTTACTTGAGCCAGCAGTCGGCACCCTGCGGCGATTTCGACTCCCGATTCGATGATGCAGAAAGGCCCAATTTCTGCCGTCTCGTCGATTTGGGCTTCCGGGCTGACGATCGCGGAAGGATGGATCTTCATGTTGTTTCCTCTGGTCGGCGATGCGCGTGGAGCGTGGGCGGGAGGCCAGGCACCGACCCGTTGCGAAAGGCGACAGAACGAGACCTCCAGCGCGGAACCCTGCAGGCGTTCCGCTAGCGGTCTTATCGGTTGCAACGATTGTACGGGGTTAGCGTTTGCGGCATGAATGCTGGAAGTTTGGCCGGAAGTATGCTCGACGTGACATGAGATGAGAAACGCACCAGGCTGCCGGCGGGCCCGCTTGGGGTGCTAGCTGCCGTTTGGATCATGCTGCGATGAAACCACCTATTCGAGACTGCCCCCTGGGCGAATGCTAGCTCCCTGCGGTAAACTGGCCGCTAGCTTGGGCCTGCCACGCCATTCCAGGGAAAAGCTCCTCAACGGCGGTCCGCTGGGAACCCTCTGGCGAGAATCTTCGCTCAGAAACCTTCCCTGTGGCATGCAGACCCCTCAGCAATCACCCCCTAGTCTTTAGAAAGATACCAGGCTGCGGAGAAGCCAACCATGTCGGATGTCACCCAGTTGTACGATCAGGCCGACCAGTTCAAGGAGCTCGGCAAGCTTGATGAAGCAGTCGCCAAGCTAGAAGAGGCGCTGGCGATCGACCCCGACTACGCCCTGGCCCATTCGGCGCTAGCGGTGATTCTGCAGCGTTCCGACAAGCACAAGGAGGCGATCGAACACGCGCAGCGGGTCTGCGAGTTGGAGGCGGACGATCCGTTCAGCTTCACGGCGATGAGCGTGACCTATCAGCGCGCGTACGCCGGGACGAACAACATGGAGTTTATCCGCTTGGCTGAGGATGCGATGGAGAAGAGTCGTCAGCTGAGTCAAGGGATGTAAGCCCCAAAGCTCGCTACGCAGTACCCACCCGCGCTGCTGTCCGGATGGCCTTTACGCCTGCGCTTTGCCGACGACTCTTTTCTGCACGTCTGTTTCCAGCACGCCGAACGCCTGTTCGTGCCGCTGCACCGAGAGCTGCAAGGCGTGCAGCATTCGCTTGGCGGTGAAGTAGTTGGAAACGATCCGTTGGGTGACACGTACCGGTTCGGTAGGTACGCCAAACGGTTGCGAGTTGAGCCCGAAATCGATGATCAATTCCTCGGGAGTCCCCGTCACGCGGCAAAAATTTGCGTAAGAGCAAGTTGCCCCAGCGTCGTCGACCTGCACACGAGCCTGTTGCTGATCCGCCGGTGTGGTGGCCGCCTGCGATTCAGTTTTTCCACCTTCAGCCGCTGCCTTTTCTTTCTTGTCCTCTGCCACGTTGAGCTCTCCCATGCTTTGTGGATGAATCGTAAATCTCTGATCTCGCGTCGCGATCGGCTTGGTATCCGCCAGCCGTTAACCGCCGGGGAACCCGTCAGTGTAGGACAGGGCCCTGGATCGTGCTACCCCCGGCAAATTCTACACCGTTTAATCTTCTTCTGGGGTAAGCCCTTTACGCCAAAGCTTGAGGATCACGCTCTCGGCTTGCGTTGCCGGGGTAAGGTAGGTGGCCTGTTTGCGAACTTCAAGTTTCTTGAGCAAGCCCCGATGTCTGGCATCGGCCCGCTCCTTGGTCCAGGCACGCCCTTTGATCAACAGCAGTTGGTCGAACGCATCCCAATGAAGGTCCAGCCAGTAGAGCAGCTTGGGAATCGGAGCCACCGCACGGGCGACCAGGGTATCGAAGGTCTGCAGCTGCAACAGTTCCTCGGCCCGACAGGCGTGGACCTGGACCGGCAGTTTAAGCTGCTCGACGATCGCCTGAACAGCTCGGGCTTTCTTCTGGGTTGACTCGCAAACGCTGATCCTCAGATCCGCGCGGCAGATTGCCAGAATCAACCCCGGTACGCCGCCGCCGGTACCCACGTCGAGCACCCGCTGACCGCGATCGATCCATTTGGACAATTCGAGGCTGTCCACTACGTCGCGCGTCACAAACTTTTCCAGCGTCGTGTGCCGAGTTAGATTCAGCGACTCATTCCACTTCCAAAGCTGTTGCCGATAGCGGTCGAGCGGTTCGACCTGCGCTGGCTCCACCGGACAGTCGAAGTGTTGCAGAGCCTGTTGCAAAGTCTCGAAATCTGGCTGCGGCGTCTCGGCCGGGACAGGTTCTTGGTAGGGCTGATCGGTCGACTGCTGCTCTGGTTGTTCTGCGGTCATGCAGACAGTATGTTCCATTGTGGCACGCTTGCAAAGGAGCACCACACTGTAACACTGTGCAATCTCTTGCGAATCGAGCTATGCTCTTTCTGATCCAGATTCGACGGAGCCAATGATGGCCTATCATGTTCGGGATTCTAAACGTTAACAAACCGGCCGGGTGGACTTCGCGCGACGTCGTCAATCGCGTTGAGAAGCTTGTACGCCCTGCGAAGGCCGGACATGCCGGAACGCTCGACCCGCTGGCGACCGGCGTATTGATCGTATGTGTCGGCCCGGCAACGCGGTTGGTGCAGTACGTTCAGCAGATGCCCAAGGAGTATCGGGCAACCTTCTTGCTTGGTCGGACCAGCCCGACTGAAGACATCGAGGGCGAGGTTTCCGAACTGCCCGATCCGCCCCAGCCCTCTCGCGAGGACGTCGAGAGCGTTTTGCCCCGGTTTCTTGGTGAGATCGAGCAACGACCGCCGGCCCACTCCGCGCTGAGAATCGATGGCAAACGGGCCTACCAACTCGCTCGGCAAGGCCAGCCCGTGTTGCTGGAGCCGCGGGCCGTGCATGTTTACCAGCTCACGGTCGAGCAGTATCAATACCCTCAGCTCAAGCTGCGAATCCGCTGCGGCAGTGGCACCTACGTCCGCTCTCTGGGCCGCGATCTGGCCGAAGCACTAGGCACCGGAGCGGTGATGTCTGCGCTGACCCGATCGGCTATTGGCCGCTACCGTCTGGAAGATGCCGTCGCCACGGAGCAGCTCGATTTACAACAGATCGGCGATCATCTGCTATCACCTCGAACCGCCGTCGAGCACCTGCCGCAGTTGCCGTTGGGCGAAGCCGAGTTGGCTGAGATTCAGCATGGCCGATTGATTTCGGTTCCTGAAGGACTGCCCAGCCAGACCGATCTGCAGCCCAATGAAGAGGCCCCTTTGATCGCGGGGTTGGACGCCAGGGGCCAATTGGTAGCGTTGTTGCGAGAGCGCCAGGAAGGCCTGTTGGGCCCCGTGTGCAACTTCCCCCGGGCCGATTGACCGGCACAATCGATTCTCGAAAACCTCCTTTCTGCAAGGTCGGCCTAAAACTCCCGAACAAGCGGTTGTGACAATCCGTCGTAACTGTTGGGTGGATTTCATGGGCCCTTGCCGTGGCGCCTATACCGTTTGTTCTTTCCACGCCATGTCGTGCTTATCGTCCGAAACAGGCAAGAGTTAGCGTGTCTCGCTAGCAGGCTGAATTCGCCGCAGGCATCGGGCCGAAACCAGAAGTGCGGAATGCGTGCGCCGACTCTGCGCAAGCTCCGCGTCGTTGGAGAATTGCTAGACGATTGCTTCAGGATGGACCGCTAAGGGAACCCCATCGGGCACGGATGAGCCCAATGATCGGTCTGCGTGTTGCCACGACGGCTCCACGGGACATACGCGAAAGATCATACGCACATCCATGTTAGAAAACCGTAGTCTGAAACTCGATCTGATCGCGCTGGTCCTGATGGCGACCACCGTAGTGCTGGCCGTTTCACTGGCCACCTACGACGCAGCCGATCCGCCCAGTACGCTGGTCCATCCGCCTCGAACCGAATATAGCAACGCCTGCGGTCCGATCGGGGCGTATGTTTCGCACGTTGCGTTCCAGAGTCTCGGCGTGGGAGCGTTTTATCTGGCCGGCTCGCTCGGATTACTGACCGCCGTGATGGTGTGGCGCCGCGCGATCGATCAGCCCGTGGTACGGGCCGTCGGCTGGGCCGCTTCGCTGACGGCGGTCACGACGCTTGCCACGATGCTGCTACCCAGCTACACGCCCGGGCCAGAAGTTGGAGCCGGGGGCTACCTGGGAGCGATGGGTCAGGCGGTGCTGGAGTCGAACTTCGCCACCGCAGGAGCCTACATTCTGGCATTGAGCCTGCTATTGGCAGGCTTGCTGCTCTGTACCGACTACTTGCTGCTGCGCTTTGCCGCGGCAACCACCATGGTCTCGGGACGCAGCTTGATGACTCTAGGACACATGGGACACACCACTACCGGTCGCCGAACCTCGCGCCCTCAGACAGATCTGCAAGGCGAAGACGATGAGGACGAAGAGTACGAGTACGAAGACGACGAGTACGAAGAGGATGGCGAGGAAGAAGACGAATGGGAAGAGGACGAGGAAGATGAGTGGGAAGAGGATGACCCTCAGGAGGAAGCCGCACCGCTGAAGGTCCGCATTCCTGCTTCGAAACTTCCGGAGGAAGCTGGCTCAGACACCGACGAAGAATCGGAAACTCCAGCCGAGCAAGAGAAACCGCTCAAGAACAAGCTCGCCTCGGCACTACGAATCACGAAAAAGAAAGCCAAGCAGAGTGAACGCGAAGAGGTAATTGACCAGTTGGAGGCGGCCGATCATTTGCCCAGCGCGGAGATTCAGTACGAACCGCCACCGTTGGACCTGCTGCTTGATTCGGAAGACATTTCCTACGAAGAGCACAAACAGGAAGTCCGTCGCAAAGCCAAGCTCCTAGAGAAGACGTTCCTGAGTTTTGGTTTCAATGTAAAAGTCGTCGAGATCGAGACCGGGCCGGTCATTGCGCAATACGAGGTCGAACTGGAAGCGGGCCTTCGGTTGGCCAAAATCACCAACCTGGCCGACGACCTGGCGATCGCCCTACGGGTTCCGAGTGTGCGCATCGTGGCGCCGATCCCCGGCAAAAACACCGTTGGCATTGAAATTCCCAACAAAAACCGACAACTGGTGCGGATCCGCGAGGTGATCGAAGAATCGAACGGCCGCGCCAAGCGGATGAAGATACCGATCTACCTGGGCAAAGACGTCTCAGGCAACCCGATGGTGGTCGATCTGACCTCGCTGCCGCATCTGTTGATTGCCGGCCGCACCGGAACGGGCAAAAGCGTTTGCCTGAATTCAATCATCGTTTCGATGTTGATGAACCGCGGCCCGGACGAGATCCGGATGTTGATGGTCGATCCGAAAATGGTCGAGCTGAGCGGCTACAGCAAGCTGCCCCATCTCATGCACCCGGTCGTGACCGACATGCGCAAGGCCGAGGCGATCTTGGCCTGGGCCGTCGACAAGATGGAAGAACGGTATCAACTATTGGCCCGCGCGGGCGTGCGGCACGTGACGGTGTTCAACCAGCTTAGCGAAGAAGAACTCCGCGTGCGGATCGAGCCGACCAGCGAGGCGGAATGGGAAACCATCCCTAAGCAACTGCCGTTTGTGGTCATCGTCGCCGATGAGATCGCCGACCTGATGATGACCGCCGGTAAAGACGTCGAGCAACATATCATCCGCCTGGCACAGAAAAGCCGCGCTGTGGGCATCCATCTTATTCTGGCAACGCAAAAGCCGACCGTCGACGTGATCACTGGTCTGATCAAGTCGAACCTGCCGGCCAGAATTTCGTTCCAAGTTGCCAGCCGGACCGACAGTCGGGTGGTGCTCGACGAAATGGGGGCCGACAAGCTGTTGGGCAACGGCGACATGCTGTTCCTCTCACCAGGAACCAGTCAATTGCTTCGCGGCCAAGGAACTTACCTTTCTGACGACGAAATTACCCGTGTTGTCGACTTCGTCGGTACAGAAACGCCGCAGTTCGCCAAGGAACTGATCGAACTGAAGTCCAAGGACGAAGAAGACATTGCCGCTCCCGGGGCCTTGAAGAATCGCGACGATTTGTATGAAGCTGCTGTCGACGTGGTGGTTCGCGAACGCCGGGGAAGTGTTTCGCTGTTGCAACGGTGTTTGGGAATCGGCTACGGCCGGGCTGCGCGGCTGATCGATTTCATGGCCGAGGATGGCATTGTCGGCGAATACAACGGCTCGCAGGCCCGCGAGGTGATGATCTCGTTCGAGGACTGGGAAGCGATGTGCGGCGAACAGCAGGAGTCAGGCGACGACGAGCCGCCAACGGCCTCCACCGTCTCGGCCAAGATTCTCCACACCAACAAAATTCTCCCCGGCACGGATGAAGCAAGCGATCTGGAAGAAGACGAAGCCTGGGAAGAGAACGAAGCAGAAGCAGACGAAGCAGAAGCAGACGAAGACGAAGATCAATGGGAAGAGGACGACGAAGAGGCTGACGAAGAATGCCTTGAGGACGATGAAGAGTGGGAAGAGGAGGACGCCGCCGAGGAAGATGAGGCCGAGGAAGAAGACGAAGAGTACGAAGACGACGAGGACGAAGAATGTGAGTATGAAGATGACGAAGATGAGGAGGACGAGGACGAAGAGTGCGAAGGCGAAGAAGATGAGTACGAAGACGAAGAGGAAGAAGACGAGTGGGAAGAAGACGTCGCATGACAACGGGCCACGCGCTACTTGATTCTTAGAAGCTCATCGATTCTTGCCAAGCGATACCCGCGCCCTTGAAGCGACGAGATCAGCGACTCCAGGTGACAATGCAGCTTGTCGTGGCGTTCGCTGCCAAGGTGCAGCAGCAGCACCGCTCCGTTGAGCCCTTGCGGGCTGTCGCCCTCGAACTGCAAGACTTGGCGAATAATCTCCAGCGATGAAACGAATCCCTGCTCGCCCTCGGGAATATAATCACGGTTGGAGCCCGTGCCTGGCGTCAAGCTGAACGTCGTCACTCCGATGCCCCGGGCCCAACGGACCTGGTCGCGGTTGAACCATTCAAACGGGGGAATG
>Ga0315336_1005953_pt1 | contig 12880 bp, 13 predicted proteins | sample ASW5metaG_FD_204512 | JGI IMG/M metagenome (GOLD analysis project Ga0315336, IMG submission 204512) | Ammonia-oxidizing marine archaeal communities from Monterey Bay, California, United States - ASW #5 | ecosystem: Environmental > Aquatic > Marine > Intertidal zone | place: USA: California...
GACGATCAAACGAAACGTAATCCTGATCTAGGAAGCTTCGGGGATAAAATGGCAGGCAAAAAACGGCCCCTCGTAGTGATCACGCGCAAGCTGCCCGACCCGGTGGAAACCCGCATGCGCGAGTTGTTCGACGCGCGGCTGAATGTCGAGGACCGGCCGATGACGCAGCCGGAGCTGGTCGCGGCGGTCAAGGAAGCCGACGTGCTGGTTCCCACCATCACTGATCACATCGACGCGGCGCTGATCGCCCAGGCCGGCGAAAACCTCAAGCTGATCGCCAATTTCGGCAACGGCGTCGACAAGATCGATGTCGCGGCCGCCGCCAAGAAAGGCATCACCGTCACCAACACGCCGAACGTGCTCACCGAAGACACCGCCGACATGACCATGGCGCTGATGCTAGCCGTGCCGCGTCGACTTGCCGAAGGCGCCAATGTGCTTACAAGCGACAAGAAATGGGCCGGCTGGTCGCCGACCTGGATGCTTGGCCGGCGCATCTGGGGCAAGCGTCTCGGCATCGTCGGCATGGGCCGAATCGGCACGGCGGTCGCCAGGCGCGCCAAGGCCTTCGGCCTGTCGATCCACTACCACAACCGGCACCGCGTGCTGCCGGCGGTCGAAGAGGAGCTGGAGGCGACCTACTGGGAAAGCCTCGACCAGATGCTGGCCCGCATGGACATCATCTCGGTCAATTGTCCCTCGACGCCAGCGACGTTCCACCTGCTGTCCGGCCGCCGGCTGGCGCTGATGCAGCCTTCGGCTTACCTCGTCAACACGGCGCGCGGCGACATCATCGACGAGGAAGCCCTTGTCAAGCTCATCCATGACGGCAAGATCGCCGGCGCCGGTCTCGACGTCTATGAGCACGAGCCGGCGCTGAACACCAAGCTCCTGAAGCTTGCCGCCAAGGGCAAGGTGGTGCTTTTGCCGCATATGGGCTCGGCCACGCTCGAGGGCCGCATCGACATGGGCGAGAAGGTGATCATCAACATCCGCGCCTTCTTCGACGGCCACCGCCCGCCGGACCGCGTCCTGCCGCTGAGGACCTGAAGGCTTATGCGGCCACGGTGATCGCACCGTCCGCGGCGACGGTCAGCGCTTCTCCACGGTAGGCATCGAACTCGCCGCGGTCGAGCCGCACCGCAACCGGCGTTTCCCAGCCCATTTCGCGGGCGACGATCAGGCCGAGCAGAAGGATGGCGTCCGGCTCATGCAGCACCAGGGCTGCCGGCGCGCGCCCGTTATGGACGAGCTCCATCAGAACGGCAGAGGCCGACGACGAGCCGATCGTGCCCGGCAGGAACAGCACCCGGCCCGAAATCACTTCGCCATGTTGCGGATGCCGCACGTCGGCGATGCGCCCGGTCCCGGGATCGACGCCGCCCCAGAAGCTGATCGGTGCCGACAGCACCAGCGCCTCGCCTTCGCCGGGCTTGCCCGGCACCAGGATCTCGGTTGCCGCGCTCATGCGGCAATATCCGAGAAGACAGGCTTGCCGAGAACCGCGCTTTCGACGCAATCGGCAAGCGAGGCGTAGAGCACCGCGTAGCCGGTGTTGCCTGGCGCGTAATGCGCGAACTTGCCCGAATTGGTCATCAGCACGCCGTTGCCCAGGTCCGGCATGATCGGCGTGACCACCACGCATGTGTCGGCGACGATGACGACGCCGCTGGCTTCGAGCCTGCTTCGCCGGCCCTCCTGCTCCAGCAGGGCAAGCGCGTGGCGGCCGGTGCAGGCATAGATAGGCACGGCAAGCCGCCGCCCGGCGATCAGCCGCTCCAGGCTGCCGAATTCGGCGGGCGACAGATGCGGGCTGCCGATCGCCACCGCATCGATCGTCTTGGCCGCCGCCGCGGTGGACAAGCCCGCGCGCGCCTTCGCCGCCATCTGAGGCGTCACGCGGATCACCGCTTCCGGTTCCGGCCCGGTCAGGATCGTTTCGACGTCAGGCGCCTCGGGCGTCACGCCGGCAATGTGGAACAGGCCCACCGCGCCGGAAGATGCGGCCGCCGCGCCGAAGGCTTTCAGCGCGTCCTCGCCGGGATGGCTGCCCACGCCTCTGACGACGCCGATCGCATTACCCACCTCGCGGCCATAGAGGCTGCCCAGGACAGGCCAGGCGACCTCCGACGCTAGAAAGGAGGGCGACAGGTCCGAGACATCGAAAACGAGCCGTGCGCGGCGATTATCGGGACGGTGCAGGCCGTAATCCGGCGCGCGGCCGGTAATCGCGCAGGCAATGTCGAGGAAATCGCCATAGCGGTTGGTGCGCGCGCCAAGCACCGAATTGCAGAAGACGACCGCATTGGACTCGCCCCAGGCCACGTCGCTGCCGAGCGCGGGCCTGTGTCCGGCCTGATAGGGCGCGCAGGTCCAGCTCTGTTCGCAGCCGAGCTTGCGATAGGCCTCCATCATCCGCCGCGCCATGCCGCGCCGCGGCTCCGCGAGACGAATGCGCGAACAACCCATAAGGTCGAGCGCTCCGACATTGAGCGTCGAGCGCACCGCCACCTTCGCGCTGCCTTCGACCAGCCTCTCCGCGAACAATGTGCCGGAATCGCCGTGATAGAGCGCCCCGTCGATATGCGCGGAAGCGATCGGGATGAGCCGAGGCGCGCCGAGCAGCCGGGCGCTTTCGGCGACGATACGCATCGCCATTCCGGCGCCATCCTGGCCGGCGGCGATCGCCTGTTCCTGCGGGCTGAGGGAGAGACTCACGACAGCACCTTTTGCATGGTGATGGAGGTCAGCCTGTCATAGCCCGCATGCGCCGTGCGCTCAGTCTCGCGAAAGCCGAGCCGGATGAAGGCTGCATGGTTCGACGTCAGTTCGATACGGGTCTGGAGCTCGATCCTATCCTTGACGCGTTGGCGGGCAAGATCCTCGACCGCCCGCATCAGCCGGGCCCCGATCCCCTGGCCTTGGAGCTGTGGCTCGACCGCGAGCTTACCGATATAGAAGTCCCGCTCCCGCTCCAGCGCGAAGACGCAGCCGACGATGCGGCCGTTCTCGACAGCTATAAAGCCGGCCTCCCGTTTCGCCTTCTCGCCAAGGCCGTCGGCCGTCAAGAGATGCGCCGACGACGGCGGATCGATGACCCCGTCCATATAGGCAAAGGCCCGACGGATCAGCGCGAGCAAGTCATCCCAGCGGTCGAAATCGGCGGCAAGCCGAACTATGGAGGGGCCGACGCTCTGGTCCATGCGCTCAGACCGCCTTGTAGCGGATAGTGTCAAAGCGGGCCGTGAGCCCATCGTAGAGCAGCAGCCGCCCGATCAGGGGCTCGCCGATGCCGGTGATCAGCTTGATCGCTTCCATCGCCTCCAGCGCGCCGATGACCCCGGTCAGCGCGCCGACGATGCCCGCGACGGCGCAGGACGGTACCAGCCCTTCGGGAGGCGCTTCTGGGAACAGGTCGCGATAGCTCGGATTGCGCTTGCCCTCGGCGTCTGCCTCGAATGGCTTCAGCACCGTCACCGAGCCGTCGAAGCGGCCAACGGCGGCTGTGACGAGGGGTTTCTCCTCGTTGGCGCAGGCATCGGCGGCCGCGTAGCGCGTTTCGAAATTATCGGAACCGTCGACGACGATATCGTAGCGGGCGACAAGGGCAGGGGCATTCTCCGCCGTCAGCCTCAGGCGATGAGATTCCACCGTGACGTTGGGGTTGATGCGCATGATCGCTTCACGTGCGCTGTCGGTCTTGGCCATGCCGATCGTGTCGCTGCCGTGGATCACCTGCCGCTGCAGGTTGGACAACGAGACCGTGTCGTCGTCGACGATGCCGAGCGTGCCAATGCCGGCCGCGGCGAGATATTCGAGCACCGGCGCGCCGAGCCCGCCGGCGCCGATCACCAGCACCCGCGCCCGTTTGAGCTTCTGCTGGCCCGGCCCGCCGATCTCAGGAAGCACGATGTGGCGGGCATAGCGTTCGAGCTCTTCGTCGGTAAGGGCGGCATCGGTCATGGCCGGATCATATCGTGAGCGGAAAATCTTGTCATGCACGGGCAAAGCGAAGCTTTGGCCCGCCGGGCAAAGCCAGGCTTTGTCCCGCCAAGCGAAGCTGTGTCCGCAGTCCAAGCACCCGCCAGGTTGGTCAGCCGGTCGGACCGACGCTGCCGTGATCGACCGTCAGGAACTGCGCTCGGCCCTCGAGGCTGGAAAACAAAGCGGCATCCGTGCCCGTCATGAAGGCCTGGCAATTCAGCTCCTCGAGGATGGAGAACAACGCCGCACGCCGGCCCGCATCGAGATGCGCGGCGATCTCGTCCAGCAGGAGGATCGGCGTCAGACCCGACATCTCGCCGGTCAACCTTGCATGCGACAGCACGATGCCCACCAGCAGCGCCTTCTGCTCGCCGGTCGAGCATAGATCGGCCGGCATCGACTTCGGCCGGTGCCGCACGATCAGGTCCGAGCGGTGCGGGCCGTCAAGCGTTCGGCCCGCCGCGCGGTCGCGCTCGCGGCCATTGGCAAGTACGGCGCGATAGCGTTCCTCAACGTCCACCGCCGGTGCGTCGCCGAGCGCGCTTTCCAGGTCGCCCGCGAGGCTGATGTCGGCCTGGGGAAACGGCCCGCTGCCAGGCAGCCTGTCGATCATGGCGGCGAGCAGGCGCACCAGCTCGGCCCGCGCCGCCGCGATCGCCACTCCGGTCTCCGCCATCTGAGTCTCGATCGCGTCGAACCAGGCGCCGTCGCGGGAGCCATCGGTAAGCAACCGGTTACGGCCGCGCATCGCCTTCTCATAATCGAGCGCGCGCTGGCCATGGCCGGGGTCGATTGCCAGCACCAACCGGTCGAGGAAGCGGCGGCGGTCCGCCGCCGGCCCGGGGAACAGTCCATCCATCGCCGGCGTCAGCCAGACGACCCGCAGCCATTCCAGCATATCCTCCGCCGATCGTGCGGGCGCTCCGTTTATCCGCACTCGCCTGCCGCTTTCGCCGGCTGTGTCGCCGCCCGAAACGCCAGTGCCGATCTCGACCTGGCCCTCCGGTCCCTCAACGCGCGCATGCAAGGCAAAGCCGCCATCGCCGCCTTCGCGCGCCACATCCGCATAGGGCGCGCGGCGCAAGCCCCTGCCTGGCGTCAGGAATGAGATTGCTTCCAGCAGATTGGTCTTGCCCGCGCCGTTGTCGCCCGAAAGCACCACCGCGCCGGGCGCGAACTCAAGCGACAACGCCGCGTAATTGCGGAAGTTGGTAAGTACTAGCTTACTTATATAGCTCTGCTGCCGAAGCTGTTTCGCATCTGCGGTCACGGCGACATATATGCCTGTCCCGGACCTAGACCCGCATCGGCATCAGCACGTAGAGCGCGGTTTCGTCGGCCATGTCATGGATCAGCGTCGGGGAGCCGGCATCGGCCAGCATGAACTTGGCTTCCGAACCCGTGAGCTGGGCGGCGACGTCGAGCAGGTATTTGGCGTTGAAGCCGATCTCGATCGGGTCCGACGAATAGTCTGCCGCCAGTTCCTCGGTGGCACTGCCGGAATCCGGGTTGTTGACGGCTAAAGTGACCTGGCCGTCATTGATCGACAGCTTCACGGCTCGGCCGCGTTCGGAGGAAATGGTCGAAACGCGGTCGACGGCGGCGGCAAAGCTCTGGCGATCGATGATCAGCTTCTTGTCGTTGCCGGTAGGGATGACGCGCTGGTAGTCGGGGAAGGTGCCGTCGATCAGTTTCGAGGTCAACACCACGCTGCCGATGGTGAAGCGGATCTTGGTGTCCGACAGTTCGGTGGTCACCGGGACGTCGGGGTTGTCGATCAGCTTCTGCAACTCGCTAACCGTCTTGCGCGGAATGATGATGCCGGGCATGCCTTCCGAGCCGGCAGGCGCGTCGATCTCGGCGCGCGCCAGGCGATGCCCGTCTGTAGCCACCGAACGGAGCTTCAGCTTGCCGCCGACTTCAACGGCATGCAGGTAGATGCCATTGAGATAGTAGCGCGTTTCCTCCGTCGAGATGGCGAACTGGGTCTTGTCTATCAGTCCCTTGAGCGCTGCCGATTCCAGCCGGAAGATATGCGAGAACGAGCCGGCCGAAAGCTCCGGGAAGTCGGATTGCGGCAGGCACTGCAGGCGGAAACTCGACCGGCCGGAGGTGACGGTCATAGCGTTGCCATCCTCGTCCGTCTTCAGCATCACTTCGGCGCCGTCGGAAAGCTTGCGCACGATGTCGTAGAGCAGATGCGCCGGCACCGTCGTCGCGCCGCCGCGCTCGACCTTGGCGGGCGTGGCCTCTGTCACCTCGAGATCGAGGTCGGTAGCCTTCATCTCAAGGCTCGCGCCCTCGGCGCTGAGCAACACGTTGGACAGGATCGGTATGGTGTTGCGCCGCTCGACCACGCGATGGACGTGGTTGAGGGACTTGAGGAGATTTGACCGTTCCAGGATAACACGCATGACGAAACAGGCTCGCTTCAATGAATGAACGGGTCACCGGCGGCCGGCACCCCGCGAAAGCCCTGAAAGGCTTTCAGAATCTCTGTAAGCTGACAGTAAAAAGCCTGCGAACGCAAGCCCGCGGCACCGGTTCCGGCCGGCTGCGCGGGCTTTCTGGGGATAAAGCCGGCGACACGCGTCGCCGGCCATTTTGCACCGCCTCAAGCCTGGTCGTTGATCAGCCTTCTGAGCAGTTCGAGCTCCTGCGCAAGCGTGTTGTCGGCGCCCGAAAGGTCCTCGATCTTGCGCACGGCATGAAGCACTGTCGTGTGGTCGCGGCCGCCGAAACGCCGCCCGATCTCCGGCAATGAGCGCGGCGTCATGACTTTCGACAGATACATGGCGACTTGCCGCGGCTTGACGATGGTGCGCGTGCGCCGGTTCGACAGAAGCTCGGTCTTTGACACGTTATAGTGGCGCGCCACGATGCGCTGGATGTCCTCGATGCGCACCCGCTTCGGCTCGCCCGAGCGGTAGATGTGGCCGAGGATCTCGTCAATGCGGTCTATCGTGATCTGGGGTTCGAAGGACTGGCGGAACAAGAGCTGGTTGAAGGCGCCTTCAAGCTCGCGTCCACTGCCGGTCACAGTGCGGGCGACATGCTCCAGGATCTCGTCCGAAATGTCCAGCGAGGTGTCATCGGACCCGGCCGTGGCGCGGCGCAGCTTCAGCATGCCCAGGCGCATGGCGAAATCCGGCGCCGACATTTCCAGCGCCACGCCCCCATTGAGGCGCGAACGCACGCGCGGCTCCAGCGATTCCAGTTCCGACGGCGGCCGGTCGGCCGCGACCACCACCTGCTTGGCGCTGTCGAGCAGCATGTTGATCAGGTGGCAGAACTCATGCTGGATCGATTTGCCCTGCAGGAACTGCATGTCGTCGATGATCAGGAGATCGATGTCGCGCAGTTGCTCCTTCAACGTCAGCGCGTTGTTGTCGCGGATCGCGGTGGCGAAGCGCCACATGAAATACTCCGCCGTCAGATAAACGACGCGCGACTTGGGATTATGCCGCAGCGACTCCGCCGCAATTGCCTGCAACAGGTGCGTCTTGCCGAGCCCCACTGTCGCATGCAGGAAAAGCGGGTTGAAACGCACCGCACTCGACTGCGATTCCGCCACGGCCCTTGCGGCGGCGAAGGCCACCCTGTTCGACGGTCCCTCGATGAAGGAGGCGAACGTGTAGCGCGGGTCGAGCGGCGACCCCAGCACATTGTGCCGGAACTCCGGTTCCGCGGACGCGCCCTGGCGGGGCGTCGGCACCCGCTGTTCCACCCGTCCGGCGCTCGCGGTGCCGTTGGCGAGCGCGGTATGCGTCTGCTTTGTCATCTTGCGCGCTGGCGCGATTTCCGGCTCGACATGGTTGCGCCCCTGGCGCGTTGCGGTGCGCACGACGATCTCGATCTTGAGGACGTCGGGATCCTCATGCCGCCACAGCTCCGCGATAAGCTCGAGATAGTGGCCGTTGATCCAGGATCGCAGGAAGGCCGTCGGCACCGAGATGCGGACAATGCCGCGGGAGGCCTCGGCGACCTTCATACGTCCAAACCAGCTCGAATAAACCTCGGCCCCGAGGCGCGCCTTCAACTGGGTCTTGACCCGCTCGAACTTCTGTTCCGCGTCGCTGGATGCCGCCACGTCGTCTCCCCCGACAAGAGTTGCTGAAAATGGGAGGTCGCCCACCATCTCCCTTTCAATGCCGCTTTGCATGATCAAAGTTCCTTGCCTTCTCGTACCCATTTCCCGCCGGGGATGCGCCTCCTGCATCCTTGGCCCGGCGACCTCATTTGCTGCGCTCACCGCCGCCGCCGGCAATGATTGTCGCAGCTCGCGCAAAGGACCAGCCGCCGGCTCCGCACGCCGGCCTTCAACAAAGACAAGGCAATACTTCTCCCTCCGGCGAAAACGCCGGTGAGACATCGACTGCCATGTACAATTACGCCAGTCCCCTACCCGCACCGAAGAGACAAACCAAGCCTCACGCGGAATTGCTCCACGTCATGAATTCCGCCATTTTCTGCTGGCCGATTCAGGCTGGGTCAGGGGCTAGAGCCCATCCCTTCGATGGATGGGACATTACCGAAATCGCTGTGGATAGGGCAAGGCCACATCTAACGGTTTTTTAACGAATTTGGTCGCCGGACGGGGCTTGAAATCAGGTGCGGCGAGGGCACTTTTTGACAAAGCCATTGTGATTCAAACCCTTTTCCGGAGAATATGAAAAAGGCCGCCCGAAACGAAATATTCTGAAATAATTCTCTTGACAGCAACTTCTCCCCCGCTGCCGGACCTCGAGTTGAACAAGCTGTGGATGACCGGCTGCAAGCCTTTGAAAAAAATGATGATTTTTTGCCAGTCAAATCTGGGCAGGCACCAGGGGAAGGGCTTACCGGCATCGGCGGCGCTGACTATGCCGGCAAAACATTACTGGCATGGGAATCGCGTCACAAGCGTTGCTTGCGAGCCAATTTTTTAAGTACTTGCCGGCAAACGAAAAAACCCGGCCTCTGCGGCCGGGTTCAACATCGATCGGTTAAGGATTAGTTCGGTCAGGCCGACAGCGTCTTGACCCGCTGGGCCAGCCGCGAAACCTTGCGGGAAGCCGTGTTCTTGTGGACGACGCCCTTGGTGGCGGCGCGCATCAGTTCCGGCTCAGCCGCCTTGAAGGCTGCCACCGCCGCCGCCTTGTCACCGGCGGCCAGCGCCTCTTCGACCTGGCGGACATAGGTGCGGACGCGCGAGCGGCGGTTCTTGTTGACCGCAGCGCGGCGGGCGATCTTGCGCGTAGCCTTTTTGGCCGAGGAAGTGTTGGCCATGATGCCTCTCTTCTGATCTGGTGAGCGCCAGCGATGTCGCAGGGCGCAAAAAAACAAACGGGCAGCCACGGGGCCGCCTCGGTTGGTGGGGCTTATAGTTCAGCTTTTCCGGCTCGTCAACGCCGCTTCGCGGTCTTTTTGGGCCTCGATGCTGTCCTGCAAAATCGCGGCCACCTGGGCGAAGACCCTAGCGGTTCGTGAAATTGGGCTTTCGCTTTTCGACGAAGGCGGCCATGCCTTCTTTCTGGTCGTCGAGCGCAAACAGCGAATGGAACAGGCGGCGCTCGAAGCGCAGCCCCTCGGCCAGCGTCGTCTCGTAGGCGCGGTTGACGGCCTCCTTGGTCATCATGACCGAAGGCATTGAGAATTCGGCGATCTTCGTCGCCGCCTTCAGCGCTTCGCCGAGCAACTCCGCGACGGGGACCACCCGCGACACCAGTCCGCAACGCTCGGCCTCGGCCGCATCCATCATGCGCCCTGTCAGGCACATATCCATCGCCTTGGACTTGCCGACGAAGCGGGTGAGCCGCTGGGATCCGCCCATGCCCGGCATGACGCCGAGCGTGATTTCTGGCTGGCCGAACTTGGCGTTGTCGCCGGCGATGATGAAGTCGCACATCATGGCCAGTTCGCAGCCGCCGCCGAGCGCATAGCCCGCGACCGCCGCGACGATGGGCTTGCGCGTTCGCGTGAATTCTTCCCAGCCGACGAAAAAATCCTGCGTGTAGGCGTCGGCGAAGGACATCGCCTGCATTTCCTTGATGTCGGCTCCGGCCGCGAACGCCTTTTCCGAGCCCGTGAGAACCATGGCGCCGATCCCCGCATCGGCGTTGAATGCGCCAGCCGCCGCAACCACCTCCGCGAGAACCTGCGAATTCAGCGCATTGAGCGCCTTGGGCCGGTTCAGCGTGATCAGTCCGACCCTGCCGCGCGTCTCGACGAGAATGGTTTCATAAGCCATGGCTTCGCTTCCTCCGGCGGCACTGGGATGATCGGTACCCATTCCTAGCTTACCGCTGACAGGTCCGGCAATAGAAGGTCGAGCGGCCGCTTTGCACGATGCGCTCGATGTGGCCCCGGCAGCCCGGCTTCGGGCATGGCTCCCCCTCGCGATCGTAGACCGCGAAGGAATGCTGGAAATAGCCAAGCGATCCGTCGGCCTGGACATAGTCGCGAAGCGAGGAGCCTCCGGCGGCGATCGCGTCGGCGATGACCGAGCGGATCGCCTCGGCAAGGCGCTCGCTTTGTTCCTTCGCTTTCTTGGCCGACCCGGCAATGGTGCCGGCTTCGCGCAGCGGCGAGAGGCCGGCGCGCCACAAGGCTTCCGCCACATATATGTTGCCAAGCCCGGCGATCAGCCTCTGATCGAGCAGCGCCGCCTTGAGCGGCGATCTGCGTCCGTCGAGCAGCGACGCGAGCAGCGCCCCGTCAAGCGCGTTGCCGGTCGGCTCCACGCCCAGCCCGGCCAGCATCGGATGCGTGTCCGGCGCGCCTTCGGCAAACAGCATGAAGCCGAAGCGGCGCGGGTCGTTGAAGATGACGCGCGAACGCTCGCCCCTCGGCGAGACGACGTCGAACACGACATGGTCATGCGCCGCGATCTTCGAACGCTCGTGATGGAAGGAGCCGGGGGTGCCGCCGCTCCCGTCGGATTCGACCCGGAACGACCCCGACATGCCGAGATGGCAGATCAGCGTCGGGCCGTTCTCGACATGCATAGTCAGATATTTGGCGCGTCGGCCAAGCGCCGTCACGGTCTTGCCGGTCAGCCGCTGCGAAAAGCGTTCGGGAAAAGGGAAGCGGAGGTCGGGCCTGCGCGCCTCGACCTTGACGAGCCGCGCCCCTTCGAGCACGGGCTGCAGTCCGCGCCGGACGGTTTCGACTTCAGGCAGTTCAGGCATGGTCGCCTATCGTCGCTAGGAAGGAGGTCCCGTGGCGGCCGGCTGCGAGGCCAAGGTGATCCGCGACGGTCTCGCCGATATCGGCGAAGGTAGGTCTCAGGCCGATGTCGCCCCCCTTCAGGCCCGGCCCGACGCCGATCACCGGAACACGCTCGCGCGTATGGTCAGTGCCGCGCCAGGTCGGGTCGTTGCCGTGATCGGCGGTGAGGATTAGAAGGTCGCCCGGCCGGGCGCGCGACAGGGCCTCCGGCAGCCGGCGATCGAAGGCTTCTAGCGCGGCCGCATAGCCGGCGACGTCGCGCCGGTGCCCGAATTCGGTGTCGAAATCGACGAAATTGGCGAAGACCAGATCGTCCTCGCCGGCATCGTCCATCGCGCCGAGCGCCGTGTCGAACATCGCCATGTTGCCGCCCGCCTTGCGCACCTCCGAGATACCGCGATGGGCGAAGATGTCACCGATCTTGCCCACGGCGATGACCTTGCTGCCGCGGCCGGTCAGCCGGTCGAGCAGTGTCTCCTCCGGCGGCGGCACGGCATAGTCGCGGCGGTTGTGGGTGCGCTGGAACGTAGCCGGTGTCTCGCCCACGAAAGGACGCGCGATCACCCGTCCGATCTTCAGGGGGTCGACCAGCCGGCGCACCGTCAGGCAAAGCGCATAAAGCCTGTCGAGGCCGAAATGCGTCTCATGCGCGGCGATCTGCAACACGGAATCGACCGATGTGTAGCAGATTGGTTTGCCAGTTCGGATATGCTCTTCGCCGAGCCGTTCGATGATCTCGGTTCCGGGCGCATGGCAATTGCCGAGGATGCCCGGCAACTTGCCTTCGCCGATGATCGCTTCGGTCAGCTCCGCCGGGAAGGCCGGCACGGTGTCGGGAAAATAACCCCAGTCGAAGCGCACGGGCAGGCCGGCGATCTCCCAGTGACCGGAGGGTGTATCCTTGCCGCTCGATACTTCCTGGGCAGCTCCGTGGAAGGACGAGGCAAGCAACGGCGGATTGATGTCGAGCGCAAGCCCGGTCGCCGTCCGTGCCGCCCTGCCAAGCCCGAGCGACATCATGTTGGGCACGGCGAGCGGACCTTTGCGCAGGCCTTGCCGATCGGCGCGACCTTCTCCACAGGCCTGGAAAATATGTCCGAACGTGTCGGCGCCGGCATCGCCGTAGCGTTCGGCGTCGGCCGCGCCGCCGATGCCGAAAGAATCGAGAACGAACAGGAAAGCGCGCGCCATTGGTATCATTGTTGTCAGTCCTGGTCGCCAGACATAAGGTTCCCCGGCGGTGTTGGCAAATCGGAAACCAAACCGCAACCGCTTCGCGCCATAGTTGCGACGAGGCACGGATGCGGCGGGAGCAGGGCAAGCATGGCGAGGCGCGGCAAAACCGCGGCAAGGCAGGTCGTGAACATATGCGCGGCCGCTCTCGTGGCGTTAGGCGCCGCATCCTGGCCGGCATGCGCCGACTGGCGTGACGACATCGGCACGTTCCGCATCGGCATTGTCGCCGAGCCGGGTGGCGGCAACACCGTCTCCGGGCTTTCGCGCTTGACGGACGCCTATGCCGATGCGCTGGGCATGAGGGTCGAGTTCGTCGTTGCGCGCGACTATGCCGCGCTGATCGAGGCGCAGGCGAGTGGGCGCGTGCAATACGCGATCTATTCGGCTCTCGCCTATGCCACGGCCTCCGAGCGCTGCGGCTGTGTCGAACCGCTGGTGGCTCCGGTCGATG
>Ga0315336_1005956_pt1 | contig 12876 bp, 8 predicted proteins | sample ASW5metaG_FD_204512 | JGI IMG/M metagenome (GOLD analysis project Ga0315336, IMG submission 204512) | Ammonia-oxidizing marine archaeal communities from Monterey Bay, California, United States - ASW #5 | ecosystem: Environmental > Aquatic > Marine > Intertidal zone | place: USA: California...
CGGAATCTCGCTTTTTCGCGAGCCCCCGGATCCCTCAGTTGCCGCCGCCGAGATAGCCGAGCGCTTCGAGCTCCGCGCGCTCGGAGGGGGCGAGGGTCACCGATCTACCGGCGCCGACGCGCTCTCGAAACGTGGTCGAGGGCGCGGCCAGCTGCGCGCGCGCCTTCGAGAGTTTGGCGAAGACCTCCGGGCGGTCTCGATAGAGGTTCTTCGTCTCGCGGGGGTCGGTCGCCAGGTCGTACAACTCGAATCGGTCCGGCTCTCGTTGGCGGGCGCGAAAGACGGTCTGGATGAACTTCCAGTCGTTCCACCGAAACGCCTGATTGCCGGGCGCCGGCCAATGGCTCCAGACGGGTCGCGGATGGGGCTCGGAGTCGCCCTTCATCAGGGGGACCAGGGAGCGCCCCTGGCTCTCCTCCGGCACGTCCAGGAGTTCGAGGGTGGTCGGGAAGATGTCGACGGTGCGGACGACGTCCGCGACGCGATGAGCTTCAAGCGCGTCGCCCGGGACCTGTATCACGAGAGGGACATGGAGCACTTCCTGGTACATCGAGTTGTGCATGTGCTTGCCGTGCTCGAAGAACTCCTCGCCGTGATCGGAGGTGAGACGATCACGGTGTCATCTGTCAGGCCGAGGCGCTCGAGGTCGTCGAACAACAACCGGAGCTGTTCGTCGTCGTAGCGGATGCCCGCGTCATGGAGCTGGGACAGTCGTCGTCGATCCCTCGCGCTCGACTGTGCGACCCGATCCCAGACCAGGCTTTGGATCGTGCTTCCCTTCGTGCCCTTCGTGCGCAGCTCTTTCCGGCGGTGCTCGACGGGACCGTCGTACGGCGGCGCCTCGATCATGTCGAGTGCTTTGAGTGGCGGGACATACGGGTCATGGACGGCGTACGTGTGGAGGAGAAGGAACCACGGTTCGGTCCCGGTCTCGGTTTCGGAGGGCGTCTTCCGCGCCGGTGCGAACGAGGACGGGTCGTTCACCTCGTACTGGTCGAACCCTTGGTCGAAACCGAGGGCCGGACCGATGTTGCCGCCCTCCGTCTGGGCCACCGTCCGGTAACCCCGGTCCTTCAATCGCGCGGCGAGCGGCGGCACCGACGCGGACCACCTCGTGGACTCCAGTCGCCCGAAATTGAGGACCCCGGGCGCCTCCGGATAGAGCCCCGTCATCATCGTCATGTGAGACGGCGCGGTCTTCGGCGACTGACTGAAGCACTGCTCGAACAGGACGGCGCGGCTGGCGAACTGGTCGATGAACGGGCTCGTCGGAACGTCGTGCCCGTAGATCCCGAGACGGTCCGCCCGCAAGGTGTCGATGGACACGAACAGCACGTTCGGGCGGGGTGGATCGTCGGAACAACCGGCGAGCACGGCGAGGGGCAACAGACCGAGAAGCAGGGTCGAGCGCGGAGCTTGCATGACGGGGTGGTGGCTACTCGAATTCCGAGGCCAATCGAGGGTCGGTGTCCGTTGCCGAGTGCGAGAGGGCGAACGCGCGCTCGAGGTCGAGGGTGACGATCTGGATCGGCCGTGAGTCCTGAGCCGCCAATGCCGGCTGGACGCCGAGGCGGAGAATCGCGACCGTCGGGAGGAGACCGCGGCGACCGCACCCCGGGCACGGTCTACCTTCACGTGCTCGCGCAGAACGGCGCGGTGGCCGAGTTCTCAGACACGATCGAGCTCACGACCGGATTCTGACCGACCGGGTGATCGTCGCTCAGCGCCAATCCCCGGACAGAGTGAATGCGGCCCAGTAGTACGGGTCGTTCTGCTCGCTGAGCAGGCTCAGTTTCGCGCGGCGCAGAGCGTCGCCGACTCCTCGGCCTTCTATCCACAACCCCTCGTAGAACTTGTGCATTAGCCGCTGGGTCACCGTGTCGTCGACTCTCCAGAGTGATGCCACGACCGTCCTCGCACCGGCCTCGTGAAAACCTCGCCTCAGACTCTGTAGGCCCTCGCCCGATTCTCCCACTCCGACCGACGTCTGACACGCGGAGAGCATCGCCAAGTGGCACGACGAAAGATCGAGCGACGAGACCTCGGTCGAGGTGAGAACGCCGTCGTCGCGGTCGGGCTCGCTTGCCGGGTCGAGGTTTGCTCCGGCCAGGACGAGACCCGTCATCAGCCCCGGTTCCTCGCCGGTCAACGGAGGAGCGACCGCGAAGGGGTCGAGGGTCCCGCCTCTGCCTCCCTCGGAGAGTCTTCCGAGTCCGCGCGGCTCGGGGTCCTCGTTTGCGCGTCTCAGCGCGGCCTTCCACAGTGAGAAAAAGCCCTGACGCTGGAAGAATCCATGGGTCGCGAAATGCAGGATCGTGCGGCCGGGTGCGAGGGCCTTCACAGCCTCCTCCGTGGCGTCCCTGGACTTCAGGATCCGTAGCGCACGTAATGATGGCCAGGCCGCGAGTGCCTGTGTGGCGAGACCGTCCACCTCCACCGACGTGCTCGAGAGCGGACCCCAAGTACGTGAAAATCCATGGGAGCTGCCACGAGATCGCGATCCACTCCGATCGATCGCGACGGGAGTGCGCGCTTCATAGTCGACGCCGCCCACTGCGAGAATCGACGGGGCGGCTTCGATCGGGTCGGGCTCAGACTCCAAGAGCACTCGGAGGGAGACCGGGTCGGTCGCGTAGACGATGTCCAGGAGTTCGAGGAGGAACTTGTTGTCACCGACGGAGATCGCTTCGAACGGTAGCTCTCCCACGAAATCGTCGGGCACGACGAACAGCCGAGTCGTGCCGCTCGGCAGAACCTTGAGAATCGGATCGGCCAGTCGCTCGCGAACAAGCTCGGCCGCCGAGGAATCCCCGACGGCGGTCTGCACGGGATCGCCCCGTCGGCCGTGCGTCATCTCGTCGAGCCACTTGGCCGCGACGTTGCGGAGCGGCGTCGCGTCGCCCAGGTCGACGAGAACTGGCTCGCGCTCCCGTGCGATCGTCACGAAGCAGAGGACGCGCTTGTCGCTGTCTCGTATCGGTCCGCCGTCTTTGGAAGGCTCTGCGGCCGTTCGACGTCCGGGATCGTGGATCAGGAAATCGAGTGCAGCCGATCTCTCGGGAAGGAGCCGGGAGAGTTCACCGGCGGACGTAGTGTCTTGTGCAGGAGCGAGGCCAAGGAGCGAGAACAACTCGCGCTGAGCCGCCCTTCGACGCTCGCGCACGTCCATGAGCCGAGTCTCGTGAGACTCGGGATCGGCGATTTTCTCCGCGTACGTGAGTGACGAGAGCTGACCCTCCAAGTTCGCCAGGTCGTGCCGAAGACGGCGGACCTCCTCGTCGTTCTCCCGCTCCGCCAGTACGCGCGACAGTCTGGAGACACTTCGGAGCACGACCCCTTTCCAGGCGCATGCTCGGCGATAGACGAGGTCGAGGGGAGGTCGAGGCTCTGGATGCCTCAGCCAGCGGGAGATCGCCGCTTCGAGGTAACCCTTCACGGCGCTCGCGCTCAGGAACCGTCGGTCACTCGTCACCCGCAGGAGCTCTGCGATGACCCAGGCCTGTCCACAGTCCATCGACTTCAGGGTGTTTTCGAGTGCCGCCGAGGGCTCGCCGCGTCTGTCGAGAGAACTGGCCAAGGCGGCGAAGCTGTTCGCGGTGTCGGGGTGCGCTTGGCCGAGCGCGTCCCTTCGGCCTTCGAGCACTCTCTCGAGGAGCTCGGCGGCCCGCTCCTCGTCCCCTCGGTCCTCATGCAGACCGGCCAGGTTGTTCACGCTACTGAGCGTGATCGGGTGTTCCCGACCGAGAGCCTCGGTCTTGATCCTGATCGCTTCCGCGAACAGGGACTGCGCTTCGGCGTTCTGGCCGAGCGAGCTGAGGATCACGGCGAGGTTGTTCAGCGTGTTGGCGGTGTCAGGGTGGTCGTCGCCGAGTGCCTCCCGGCGAATGCTCAGGGCACGTCTGAAGTAGGGCAGTCCTTGTTCGTTTTCCCCTCGGCGCTGGTGGACCGCGCCGAGACCGACCAGGCACGTTGCCGAGAGGGGGTGTCGCTCGCCGAGGGCGGACTCGGTGATCGCGAGAGCACGCGCGAAGAAAGACTTCGCCTCGGAGTCGCGTCGCTGTTCCGCGTACAGCAGTGCGAGGTTGTGCAGGCTGTTTGCCGTCTCGAGATCATCCGGTCCGAGGGCCGCCTCCCGGACGTCGAGCGCTCGTAGGTGAAGTGACTCGGCCTCCGCGTAGCGACCCTGGATGTAGTAGACGACGGCGAGGTTGCCAGCCACGCGAGCGGTGTCGAGGTGGTCCTCGCCGAGGCTTGCTCTCAGAAGGAGCAGGGTCTCGGAGTAGAGGTCCTCGGCATCCGCATAGCGTCCGAGCTTCTCGTACTGAGCCGCCAATTGGAACTGGGCTTTCGCCGTCCGCGGGTCGTTGTGTCCGAAGGTGGACTGTGCGACTTCGAGAGCGCGGTTCATGACCAGGGCTGCCTCGGAGTACCGGCCATGCTGGTACAAGAGGAAGCCGTGGTGGTCGAGGGCCTCCCAGAGGTTCGGCCCTCCAGCGGACGACCTCGCCTCGGCGGTTCGCCGCGCGTCCTCGATCTCCGCCAGGAGGCGCTGACGCACGGTTGCAGGTGGAGGCGATCCGGGGCTCGTCTCGAGCTGGAACGGCCCGTTCTGGCCCGACGGTGAACACGCCCAAACGACGTATCTGCCGGCGTCCAGGTGCGCCACGACTCGCGACTGCGTGGCCACCAAGCCGTTGTCGTCCTCCGCGACCAGCGCGCCATCGCTGTCCAGCAGCACGAGGTACGTATCAAAGAAGTACGATCGCAGGTTGATCGTCACGGGGCCTGGAGCATTGATCTCCAACCGGAGTCGAACTCCTCGCGCTGGCGAGTCGAGGCTCGCCGTTCGGACGGACTCCGAGTCGGCGCGGATCTCTCCCTCTACTTTGCTTTCCGCCTGGAGCACGACCTTGTCGGGTGTCGACGCTTCGATCGCGCCCGGTGTTGGTGCAGAGATCGGGCCCGTCTGGAGGACGGCTGCCGCGGTCCAGGACGCAAGGACGGAGGCGAAGGCGAACATTTCGGAATCCTCTGAGACCAGGAACCACCGCTTCGACGGGCTCAGTCGCGCTGAAGTTGCGGCTCGGTCGGAAGTCTACCCGGGCGATTGGTGCGAGATTCACGCGTCCGGATGAGCTCGTGGCGGCGTTCTGCCAGTCGGGCTCGCGGCCGTGCCAGCGGCCAACCTCTTTGCGGCCCGTATGATCGGGGAGTTCTCGTTCTCCAACACGGAAGAGCGCCGCAATCATAGGTTCTGGCTGACCGCTGCCGGCTGGGCTCTCTCGCAGGCGCAGACGTGAACCAGGATTCTGTGGACTCCCGACCTCCTCCCAGGAACGAATGCGTCGGGCGATCCGGATGACGGAACAGAGGGGGCCCTCTGCCGGCTGACGCACCCGAGGTCGACGAGTAGCATGGCGACATGAAGTCCCGCCTGATTCGATTCATCGCTCTGTTCTCCGGCGGCCTCGCCGTGCTCGTCGCCGTGTTCGTTTACGCGCCGCTGCCGTTCCTCGAGGCGAGTCCGGTCGACACGGCGCGCGCTCTCGACAACGAAGAACGGACGCACGCCAAGTTCGAGCTGATCGAGTCGGGGCGTAGCCTCGATCAGCCGTTCCCGGCGATGATGATGCGGCGCGAGAATCCGACGACGCCGGAGCGCGTCGAGCTGGGGCGGCTCCTCTACTTCGATCCGATCGTGTCCGGCGACAATCAGCAGTCGTGCGCGACGTGTCATCACCCCGACCTCGGCTTCTCCGATGGGCGCGGGACGTCGATGGGGTTCGGTGGTCAGGGGATCGGTCCGCAGCGCGTGGGCGGCCACGACCTGCCTCGCGGTTCGCCGACGATCTGGAACGCGGCGTACAACGGTTCGCAGTTCTGGGACGGTCGCGCGACCGACCTGGAAGATCAGGCTCAGAACCCGATCGCCGCGGACGCCGAGATGGGGCAGGACCGCGACGAACTCGTCGAAGAGCTGAGGGCGGTCCCGGAGTACGTCGAGCGATTCGCCGGCGCGTTCGATGGAGACGGCGCCGCGGCGATCACGTTCGAAAACGTCACCTTCGCGATCGCTGCGTTCGAGCGGACGATCGTCACCCACGACTCGCGGTACGACAAGTACGCGGCCGGTGACAAGGGCGCGTTGACCGAATCCGAGCGGCGCGGTCTGAACCTGTTCCGTTCGCTGAAAACGCGCTGCTTCGAGTGCCACAACCTGCCGACCTTCGCGAACCCGGACTTCAAGATCATCGGCGTCCCCGAGCTGGACGGGCAAGAGTTCGATCCGGGGCGCGGCAAGTTCGACGGCCCGGACTATGACGGCGCGTTCAAGGTGCCGACGCTCCGCAACGTGGCGTTGACCGCGCCGTACATGCACAACGGCAAGCTCTCCACGCTCGCGGAAGTGGTGGAGTTCTACGCCGACGGTGGCGGCCTGAAGTTCGGCAAGACCGGGCTCGACGACAAGATCCGGAAGTTTCACCTGAAGAACAAGGAACGCCGGGACCTCGTCGCGTTCTTGGAGGCGTTGACCGACGAGTCTGCGTTGCCGGAGGTTCCCACTGCGGTGCCGAGCGGATTGCCGGTGATCGAACGGCTCGGGGACGCGGCGCGACGCGCTCCGCCGCCGCCGGATGCTCCGACGGTCGCGGTCGACGTGCCGCGGGACGCCGAAGGCCACTTGCTGATCGCGTCCGGATCGGGGCTGAAGATCCAGGACGGCCTCGACGCGGCGAAGCCGGGCGACACGGTGAAGGTCATGCCCGGGATCTATCACGAGACGTTGTCGTTCGACGCCCACGAGGTGACGCTGATCGGCGTCGAGGTCGACGGCGAACGGCCGGTCCTGGACGGTGAGAAGCGGCTGACCGACGCGATGGTCGGCGTCGGCCACGACCTCGAGATTCGCGGGTTCGACATCCGGAACTACACCTCGAACGGGGTGATGTTGAACCTCTCGACCGACGTTCGGTTCATCGACCTGAAGCTGGACGACACCGGCCTCTATGGCGTCTATCCCGTCGAGTCCGTCGGCGTCCTGGTCGAGAACTGCACGGTCACGGGTGCACGCGACGCGGGGATCTACGTCGGCCAGTCGAAGGACGTGATCGTCAAGGACTGCGTCGCGCACGCAAACGTCACCGGCATCGAGATCGAGAACTGCATCGACGCGATCGTCGAGGGCTGCGACGTCTACGACAACGCCGGCGGCGTCCTGGTCTTTCTGCTGCCGAACAACCCGTCGAAGCTGTCGCAGCGCTGCGTCGTCCGGAACAACAAGATCCACGACAACAACCACTTCAACTTCGCGGACCCGAACGCGACCGTCGCCAACGTCCCGTCCGGCACCGGCGTCATGCTGCTCGCCGCCGACGACGTCGAGGTCGTCGACAACGAGATCACCGGCAACAAGACGGTCGGAGTCGTCGTCCTCGCGCTCGACAACCTGTTCGACGCGTTCGACGTCGACCCGATCCCCGAGCGCAACGTCGTTCACGGCAACGTCCTCGCGAACAACGGGACGGATATCGACGCGAAGGCAGTCAGGCAGGGGTTTCCCGAAGGCGCCGATCTCATGTGGGATCTGTCCGGCGTCGGCCACGGCTTCGACCAGCCGGGTGCCACCACGTTCCCGCCGTCGCTGCCGGCCCCCGACTGGGGCGACTTCCGCCGCCGCGCCAACCAGCGGTTCTGGACGCTGCTGATGAAGGCGTTCGGCTAGCGCTCTCGAATGACAGGTCATGTGCCAGGCGCAGATCCTGTCATTCCAACGGGCCGGCCGGGGATTCGTAGAGTCTGGAGGCGTCGTCTTCTCCGGCGCCTCGGGAGGCTCTGATGGGAGTTCCTTCGCTGGTCCTCGTCGCGTTGCTCACGCCGCCTCTCGATGTTGCTCGAGTACCTCAACCGATCATCGATCTTTCGCTACGCTGACAATCGATGATCGCACGAACCTCGATTGCCTGCGCGCTTCTCTGGACGCTTGGCGAGTCGCCGAACGCGACGGCCGCTGATCGTCCACCCAACATTCTGTTCATCATGGCCGACGACATGGGTTGGACGGACCTCGCGTGCTACGGCAACTCGCGCGTGGAGACGCCGCACCTCGATCGGCTCGCGGCGGACGGTATGCGATTCACCGACGCCTATGCCGCGGCGCCGGTCTGCTCGCCGACCCGCGCCGCCGTCTTGACGGGGCTCGCGCCGGCGCGTCTGCGGATCACGAACCACATCCCGGACCGACCGTCGTTTGCGCCGGAGGATGCCGGGTTCGACAGCGCCGCGACGCGGGACCGGCTCCCACTCGAACAAGTCACGATCGCGGAGCGGCTGAAGGGGGCCGGCTATGCGACCGGGTTCTTCGGCAAGTGGCACCTGAACGGCAAGAGCGGCAAGGAGGGGCGCGGGGACGCGGCGTTCACGCCGGAGGCGCAGGGCTTCGATCTGAACATCGGCGGTTGCGCGCTCGGCGGCCCACCGACGTTCTTCGATCCGTATCGCATCCACAACTTGCCGACTCGACGTCCCGGTGAGTACCTGCCCGACCGGCTCGCCGACGAAGTGATCGGGTTCGTCGATCAGCACCACGACCAGCCGTTCCTTGCCTGCCTCTGGAGCTACGCGGTGCACTGGCCGATGGAGGCGCCGGAAGATCTGGTCGCCAAGTACGAGAAGATCGGCGAGGGCGAGGGGCTGAAGGACGCGAGGTACGCCGCGATGGTCGAGGCGCTGGACGCCTCGATCGGACGCATCTTGAGCGCGCTCGACGATCGGGGGCTCGCGAACGACACGTTGGTCGTCTTCACCTCCGACAACGGCCCGTACCTCGGCGTCGCCGAGCCGACGCCGCTGCGATCGGGCAAGGGCCACCTCTATGAGGGAGGCGTGCGCGTCCCGCTGATCGTGCGCTGGCCGGGAGTCGTGGCGCCCGGGCGAACCTGTGACGTGCCGGTCATCAGCATGGACTTTCATCCGACGCTGCTCGGCGTGGCGGGGATCGAGCGCGACGACACGCCGCTGGACGGGGTCGACCTGATGTCTCTCTTCGACTCGAGCGGTGGCTTGGATCGGGACGCGTTGTTCTTCCACTACCCGAACTACGCGTTTCATGGCGCGAACACCCTGGGCGGCGCGATTCGCGTCGGCGACCACAAGTTGATCGAGTCGTACGAGGACGGGTCGGTCGAGCTCTACGACCTCGGGTCGGACCTCGGCGAATCACGCGATCTCGCCGCGAAACGACCGGCGCTGGCGAAAAACTTGCTGGGGAAGCTTCGGAAATGGCGCGAGAGCGTCGACGCAGCGATGCCCGAGGAGATCGAGAACACGCGCTCCGAAGACCAGCGCCGCTGAGCGGCAACCACAAGGGCGTTCAGGAGGCCGGCCGGATCGACGGGGACGGGGTAGACTGGTTCGGTCCGTCGCTCCTTCCTCGCCCCGGAGGTGCTCGTTGTTCCCCCTTCCCGCGTTCGCCGCACTCACCCTCGTCCTCGTCTCGCCGGATCCGTCGCAGCGCGCATTGGCTCCACTGGCCCCGCTCATGGAGAAGCCGGTGACGTCGATGGTCGATCCAATGCGCTCGACGACGACCGTCGAGGTGAAGTTCGGGCACGGGACGCAGGTGCGGTTGCGCGATGATCGGTTCGTCGGAAGCGCGGCCGTCGATGCGGACCTCGAGAAGGTGAACCTGCTGATCGAAGGTCTCGGCGCGTCGTCGCGGCGGACGTTCATGCAGTCCGAAGAGTGGCTCGCCGGCTGGCGTGAGTCCGGCGAACGTCGAAGCGGGCACGCGCTGCACGACCTGAACCTGTTCTTCTGCGTCGACCTCCCGGACGGCGACGCCTCGGCGATCTGCGACGTCCTGAACCAACTCGACGCGGTCGAGATCGCTTGGCCGAGCGCGGTTCCGTCCGATCCGATCGTCCCGCCGGCGCTATTGGCGTGTATGACCGCTCTCATGGCACCCGACCTGTCCGCCGGCCAGACGTACGCCGGACCGGCGCCGACCGGGGTCGACGCCGAACACGGCAACACGTTCTCGGGCGGTCGCGGCGTGGGTGTCACGATCATCGACTGCGAGACCGGCTGGACGGACGATCACGAGGACCTGACCAACAAGGCTCTTAACCAGTACGTCGGCTACACGCCGGCGCCGTACCCCTGGAACCACGGCACCGCGGTGCTCGGCGAGTTGGTCGGCGAGGAGAACGGCTTCGGCGTCCAGGGGCTCTGCGTCGACGCGGACGTCAAGATGTCGACGCACTCGCCCGTCGGCGGCGGCACCAACATCCCCGGCTCCGTGATGAACGCCGCGGCCGCGGCGCAGACCGGCGATGTGATCGTGATCGAGATCCAGTGCTCCGGCGGCCCGCCCGCCCCTTACCCGTGCGAGTACGACCCGTCGATGTTCGCGACCGTCCAGACCGCGACGGCGAACGGGGTCCACGTCATCGCGGCGGCGGGCAACGGCAACAATGACCTGGACTCGGGGTCGTACGGCGGCGCGTTCAACTTCGCGGTGCGCGACTCCGGTGCCATCATGGTCGGCGCGTCGAACGGCTCGTCGCTCGACAAGGCGTCGTTCTCGAACTATGGCTCGCGCCTGACGTCCAGCGGTTGGGGCTTCAACGTCACCACCACCGGCTACGGTGACCTGTGGGGGAGCGGCTCGACGACCTATTACACGGCCGGGTTCTCGGGGACCTCCAGCGCCACGCCGATCGTCACCGGCGCCGCCGTCGGCCTGATGTCGATGATCCGCGAGGCGTTCAAGACCGAGATCGATCCGATCGCGCTGCGCACGCTGCTGGCGAACAACGGTACGCCGCAGGGCGCGGGCGGCATCATCGGTTCGCGCCCCGACCTGAAGAAGGCGATCCGCGCCGCCGGCGTCCCCGAGCTCGAGCTGTCGGGGACGTTCCTCCCCGGCTCGGCTCTGACGATCACGTGCCACGCGGCGCCGGGAGACACCTGGGGGTTGTTCTGGTCGCCGACGCTGCTGCCGCAGCCGGTCTACGCGGCGCCGGCCGGGTATCTGGCGCTCGACCCGAACGCGCTGCTCACGCTGTTCCTGAACGGCGCGATCGGCGGCAGCGGGACGGGCCAGGTGACCTTCAACATCCCGAACCTACCGGGGATCTCCGGCTTCAAGTCGTGGTTCCAGGGAGTCGCGATCTTCAGCACCGGGACCGCGTTCGCGAGCTTCACGAACACGGCCGAGTTCGAGATCCAGTGACCGTCGAGGCGGCTCTGGTCAGTCCTTCTTGCGCCCGGTGAGGAAGCCGAGCATGGCCACGAACACGGCGGCACCGATGATCGACCAGATCACCGGGAAGGACTCGCCGCCGACCTCGACCACCCAGAGTTCGGGGAGGTCGAACACGTCCTGAAGGCGGGGGCCGATCAGCGCGCCGATGAAGCCGAGCGCGATGTGGGTCAGGCAACCGCCTTTCCCGTGGCCGGCGAGCTTCTGACCGATGCCGCCGCTGATGGCGGCGACGACGAGGAGGATGAGGAACTCGAACGGAGTCATGGGCGAGATCGTAGCGAAAGCGTCCTGGCGTCGCCGCGTCGCCCTCTTTCTGGGGGTGACACTGGTCATGCTGCTCGCGGCGGAGGCGGCGCTCCGCGTTCTCGACCGCACGTGGCCGGCGGCGCCGATCTACCCGGGCGAGCGCGAAGCGACGATCCCCGCGAACTTCGTCGTCGACGCGGATACCGGCTGGCGGTTGAAGCCGGAGCATTCGTTCACCTGGGAGACCGACGGACGCAGCGTCTCGTATCGCTCCGACACACGCGGGTTTCGCACGGGGCCCGCGCCGGCCGACGGCCCGCTGCTCGTCGTGGCGGGCGACTCGTTCGGGTTCGGGACCGGCGTCGAGTGGCCGGAGTCGTTCCCCGCTCGCGTCGCGGCCGCGCGCGGCATGCGCCTCGTCAACGTCTCGATGCCCGGGTATGGCGTCGACCAGATCATGCTCGCGGTTCGGCATCACGCGTTGCCGCTGAAGCCGGCGTTGCTGCTCGTCCAGGTGTACGAAAACGACTTCGAGCGGGTCCATACCGCGTTTCGCGAGCGCGAGCGGATGGCGAAGCCGACGTTCGTGTTCGACGCTGGCGGGCTCCGGCCGATGAGTGCCCCTGACCGCTCGGGCGCGCTCGGGCAGTGGCTCTCCCGAAAGACCCGGCTCGCGGCTGCGTGGCGCGCGGTCGAGCGCCGGATCGGTCGGCAGAGCGGCGTCGGTCCGTGGTGGGCCCTCAACGCGGCGCTGCTCGACGCGATCATCGACGACTGCCGCGCGGACGGCGTCGAGGTCGTGTTCGTGTTCGTGCCGTCGAGGCGCTGGACGCCGTTCCCCGCGCTGGCCGGTCACCTGCGCGCCCGTGACGCCCGCCTGCTCGACCCGACGGAAGATCGAGCCGACGCGCCGGCCGGCCTGTACTACGAGCGCGACCTACACCTCAACGCCGCCGGTCACCGCTGGCTGTCGGACTCGATCGCGTCCTGGCTCGACCCGTAGATGGCGTCCATCGGGCGCGGGAGGATGACGGCGAGGAGGATGTCGCCGGGGTTCGCGGCGTCGGGGCCGGCGATGACGAGCGCCTGGCCGTGATCCACGGTCCCCTCCGACTCGACGCGAACGCGGTTGAAGATCGGGGTCTGGATCGTGATCGGCGTGCCGGTGGCCGGCGCGGCGAGCTCGACGATCGGCGTCGGCCGGTACGGCTCCACGTCCTCTATGGCGACGGCGAGTTTCCACGGCCCGGCGTCGTCGTCGAACTCCGCCATCACCTCGACGCGGAGACCGAACTCGCGGGTCTCGACGACCGGGTCGACGATCGTGGCTCCGGGGACGGCCTGAAGGTCGAAGCCGGTCACGT
>Ga0315336_1005957_pt1 | contig 12872 bp, 10 predicted proteins | sample ASW5metaG_FD_204512 | JGI IMG/M metagenome (GOLD analysis project Ga0315336, IMG submission 204512) | Ammonia-oxidizing marine archaeal communities from Monterey Bay, California, United States - ASW #5 | ecosystem: Environmental > Aquatic > Marine > Intertidal zone | place: USA: California...
AACCCGCCGATTTACCAGCAATGTCCCAGAGAGCCATCTCGATCGCGCTGACCGCAGCTCCCCAAGGCTTGAAAGATCCCATACGACGTATGCCGAGCATTACTCGTTCGACATCCGTTGGGTCCTTACCGATAACCATGTCTCGGTAGAACTCGATCATCGGCTTCAGATACGGCTTCCAGTATTCCGCAGCACCGACACCATCGATTCCTTCGTCGGTGGTTATACGGACGGTCGGTTGGTTACCGATGACTGCGACTTTTAGGTCGGTGATCTTCATATGTGCTCCAGTTCTCAAGACGACGTTCAAATTTGATGAGCGAAATTCTACGTCCGCACCGTGCTCCTCGACCACATAATTCGTGAAATTTGGGCGAAATACTCGGATTCGTATAAATTGCCTCAAATAAGCGGGAACCTTTTCCGAGAACCCGTGTCTTGAACTTGTGAGGGCTGCAATCAGGTAGCAGTCCTTATAGCCAAATCGGCAAAGGTTTGTAGGACTAAGACTTGAACGATCAAAGGGAACAACTGGTGTTAGGCAGATCCATAAGGCTCTGTCAGGAAGGCAACCGCGATGAATTCAAAGCCATCGTCGATGCCTACTCCCAGCGTTTGTACCGAATTGCGTGGTTGATCACCCGCGATCACGGACTCGCTGAAGACGCCATCCAAGAGACGTTCATAAGGGGATGGCAGCAAATCCGTTCCCTCTCAGAACCTTCAAAGCTAACCGCATGGCTCACGAGGATCCTCATCAATTACCTGAAGAATCAACGGCGCCGCAACACGGTGCCAACAGCGAAGATCGAGGCCGCCGTGAATGTTGCCGACCCTGCACGGGCTGATCAACAGACACTGGCCGCCGAAACCGCATCGGAAATGTCACTGGTTATCGCCGGGTTACCGACGGACCAGCGAACGGTACTAGTGCTCAGATACTTCGAGGAACTCTCTTTAGAAGAGATAGTCGAAGCAACTGGCTGGCGACTTGGAACGGTCAAGTCTCGTATTCATCGTGCGTTGCGTCATGCAAGGCGACAGATGGAACGACTTGGACCGAATCCGTTAGTGCAGTCACGAGTCGAGAAGGAGGTAAGTAATGGATAAGTCAGAAATGCCAAACATCAACGATCAGCAGATCGAGCATCTCGTCCAGAGCTCGCTCTTCAACGACGCAGCACAGGTATCACCTAAGAGTGGGACTTTCTTCGCAATTCAGGATCGACTTGGAGAACAGAAAGGACCGGGCATGCGGCAGCGTGTTTCCGATTCCCTCAATGATCTTTCCGAGGCGATTTGGAGGATCATCCCCGTGTCTAAACAAAGAATGGCGCAAGCACTCGTGCTTGTAGCTATAGCAGTAGTGGTTGGAAGTTACGTAGCGTTCGCCGGTTCGGATGACGCAGTCGATTCAGGTTCGGCGACGGAAGCTACCGCGACGCCAGAACCGACTGCTGAACCTGTCGTCCCGCAAGCAACACCGATTGCCAAGCTGGTGGTCCCGAACGATCTGGCACCGTTTGAAGAGCTAGAGGGAAACATGATGTGGGGTGAATGGGCTGGAAACAAATTCGTATTGCCTGAAGACTGGAGAGGCCAAGTCGACTTTGCTCATTTGCCTTACGGTTCGTCAATTGAAAAACAAAACTTCATGCTCAAGAAACTGCTGAAAGATTTTGCTTTCGGCATGAAACGTACGCGACTTCTGACCTTCGCTCCGGGAGTAGACCCGCTTTCCGAGGGCTCACCGTTCGTCATCGATTATGAAGTTGACCCGGGCGGTAACACTGCCGGCTTCTGGGCACTATCTACCAATGATCCAAACGTGATCAGTGTGGAAGAGATTGCGTTTTGTGATGACGGGCGTGCTGTATATCTCCAACATTCAGAGAAGCCAGTTGAAGTGGGAGAAACATTCGCCTGGGATGTCGAGGCAAGGCCAGACGACCCGCCGGGTGATTTCCACTTGATTGTGACTGCGGAACCAGATTCCTCAATCACACATGATGGACCTGACCCAAAAAGATTTGATGCCCAATTTACGATTACGGAAGTTGGTGTTTTTACCGCCAAGATCGTCGAAACAGACATCACGGTAGTCGGTATGGTTAGCCTCGACCCTGCGTTAGGCGACATGTGCCAGAAATAACTCACTAGATCGAATTTAGTGGTAGTTGACACTGAAAACTCCCGGGCCATCCGAATACCCGGGAGTTTTTGGTTTTAAGACTCGCAATCTCCGACATTCCGACTCCTGTGGAGGGACCTTCTGCGGGGCGGTCTGGCGGTGTGCTGTCATGTTTGTCATTGCGAGGAGTCAGCGACGTGGCAATCAGCGATTGAGGCTGGATCGCCCGAATCAGCCCAACACGACCCCACCCCGGATTTCTCGGTTCCGCTGACTCCACTCGGGGAATCCGATAGTTGGTTGATGCCATCATCCTCGACAACGTCATCCTGAACTTGATTTAGGACCTCGAAGCAGTACGTAGTATCTGTTCGCGTGTATCGCCTCCATCCAGCGAACGTGCCAACATCTACCCCTCACCAGATCCCTCGGCTGCCGCTCGGGACGAGGCGTAGTCGCCAATCCCAAACTCAATCGGGAACCTTTTTGTTTTTCTCGCGTCTGGTATTAGTGAGGATCGCAATTTTGTGCGGTGCTCTATGCTGAAACTGGATACGCTAACAGCGTTGAACCAAATGGGATGCACGGTATGGACGACGGAACGAAAAACCTGATTCTGAACAGAGCCGTTCGGCTTTGTCAGGAAGGCAACCGCGATGAATTCAAATCCATCGTCGATATTTTCGACCGTCGACTCTTTGGAACCGCTTTGCTGATAACTGGCGATCGCGGATACGCAGAAGATGCCACCCAGGAAACATTCGTCCGCGCATGGACCCGCATTCAGTCTTTGAGCGATAGCTCGAAACTGCAAGCGTGGCTCATGCGTATCCTCTTCAACTACCTGAAAGGACAAAAGCGACGCAAGTCTGTTCCTCAGGTAGAGATCGAGGCTGCTTACTCGGTCGCAGACCGCTCAGGTGGTGCAGATCGAAGAACCATTGAAGGCGAGACATCCGACGAGATGTACAACGTAATTGCCGCGATGCCCGAAGACCAACGAACGGTTCTTGTGCTGCGGTACTACGAGGAATTTTCGCTCAATGAAATCGTCGAAATGACCGGATGGCGACTCGGAACTGTGAAGTCTCGAATCAACCGTGCACTTCACGAGGCGAAAAGACGGATGGAAGAACTCGGACCTGTGAGATTAGTTGGCAACGAAAGAACGGAAGGGGTGAGCTGATGGGTAAGTCAAACATGCCAAACATGTCAGACGATCAAGCTGAAAACCTCATCCGGCAATCGTTGACCAACCGCATGGATCGGGAACCCGAACGTCCAAGCACGTTCTTTGCAATCCAGGATCGGCTAAATGAACAGGATGGACCGAGTTTGCGTAAGCGACTCTCGGGAATATCCGAATTAGCCCTCTGGAGGTTCGTCCCCGTGTCTAAACAAAGAATGGCGCAAGCACTCGTGCTTGTAGCGATAGCAGTTGTGGTTGGAAGTTACGTAGCGTTCGCCGGTTCGGATGACGCCACCGAATCAGGTTCGGCGACGGAAGCTACCGCGGCGCCAGAACCGACGGCTGAACCCGCAGTTCCGGAAGCAACACCGATTGCGAAGCTTACGGTTCCAGACGAGCTAGTCCCGTTTGAAGATTTGAGCGGATTCTCCATGTGGGACTCGTGGGTCGGAGATAAAATCAGGATGCCTCCAAATTGGCAAGGACCTGTCCCAACCAATACGTTGCAACCTGGTGCATCAGATGAGCAAGTCGCTTCCCTCATCCAGCAGCAGGTGGAGCAGACTGGGTTCGCAATGCATCGGATGCTGCTCCTGATTTACGCTCCGGGAATCGACCCGTTGGTCGATGGCTCCCCATTCGTTATGGATCTTGATTTTCAACCCGTTTGGAATACAGCTGACTCCTGGCCACTTTCAGCGACCGGCGAGGGTGTAATCATCGTTGAAGAGTTCGCATTCTGCGGAGATGGTCGCGGTGTCTACCTGCAGCATTCTGAGAAACCGGTAGAAATTGGCGAGACGTTTGCTTGGGATATCTACACGACACTGGACGACCCATTGGGTGACTTCCACCTTGTGATGACTGCTGAACCCGATTCACCGATCACACATGATGGTCCCGACCCTAAAAAGCTCGATCTGAAAATGAAAGTGGAAAATCACGTCGTCACCGCTGATCTTGGAGTAAAACTCGTTGGAATGATGGGCCGTGACCCCGCCGTTGTCGAAATGTGCAGGAACTAAGAAGCTAGTCCGAAAACAACGATTCTTGTTGTCGACACCGAAAACTCCCGGGCCATCCGAATACCCGGGAGTTTTTGGTTTAAGGGCGTCGTTTGGGTTTCGTTGTAGGTGGTGTGGGAATAAGATTCGTCGCATTGAGATTGAAAGAGCGGTTGAACCACTCTTACACGACCTGATTCGGAGACGAAATGAAAGTAGCGACGTGGCGCGGTGGCACTGAAATAACAATCGACGAGGTTCCGACTCCGAAGGCGGGTCCGAGCGAGCTGGTGATGAAGGTTCTTTCATCCGGAATTTGTGGAACCGACATCCACAAGACCCAAGGCCTGTTCCCAGCAACTCCGCCAGACATTCTCGGTCACGAATTCGTAGGACCAGTTGTCGAAGTAGGTGAGGGCGTCGACGAATCGCTTATTGGCAAGATCATCGGGTGCACGCTGAATCCTGCTTGTGGCGAGTGTCAGGGCTGTCTCACATGGTCGGCAATGCACTGCGAACGCAACAAGCGTTACTCAGGCGGATTCGCCGAGTACGTTCTCGTCGACCATCGACAGGCGCACATCGTCCCCGACGGACTCGATCACGAAACCGCTTCGATGGCAGAGCCACTTGCCTGCGTTATCTCAACCTTCAACATGATCGATGTCGAAGAAGGCTGCGATGCATTGGTAGTCGGAGGCGGACTACTCGGATTGCTCACAGTGGGATTGCTGAAGCTTCGAGGTGCAGGACGGGTCATTCTTTCGGAGCCGAACGCACAACGACTCGCAATGGGCACGCAGTTCGGTGCTGACATCTTGAACGATCCAACGAAAGACGATCTAGCTGAACTGGTGATGGACACTACTGACGGCTACGGCGTGAAAATTGGTGCCGAAGCGGTTGGAGTGCCAGCGTTGGTCGCAAACGTCTCGAAGCTGATACGTCCACGGGGTAATTTGGTTCTTGTTGGGGTAAGTCCGCAAGGCTCAGCATTGCCGATCGATCTCTACGATCTTCACTACAAAGAGATCACTATGAGCGGCGCGTTCGGCGCTGGCGATGCGTTCGGTGAAGCGCTCGAAACGCTGCCGAAGCTAAATCTTGAAGGCGTGGTAAGTGGACGATTCTCTCTTGAGGAAACTTCCAAGGCGCTTGAGATTTCGGCCAAGGGCGGCGGCGTTAAGTACATGATCGCTCCTTGGGACTAACTTTCCACAATTCATTTTTTTGGTCTTTCTAAGTAGCGCACGACGCAATACACCGGTAATCTGCGGTCGCTCGCAATAATCGGCTGGTTCAACACATGGCACTTTGGTGTCGCAGAGGTAACTCATGGCAAAACTCTCGGGCGGAGAAGCTCTCATCAAATCACTGGTTCGTGAGGGTGTCGAAGTAGTCTTCGGACTACCCGGCGTTCAGATGTATGGCATCGTCGCTGCACTGCGTGACGAACCAAGCATCAAGTTCGTTGTCACCAGAAACGAAACTGCCACGACTTACATGGCTGACGGTTACGCTCGAACCACAGGCAAACCAGGTGTGGCTTTGGTCGTGCCGGGGCCCGGAATATACAACGCGGGTGGTGGGCTATCGACTGCATTTTCAAGGTCGTCACCAGTCGTATTGATCGCTGGCCAAATTCCGCGTGAGACCATCGGCAAGAACTTTGGTGGACTTCATGAGGTTAATGACCAGAAGGAAATTACCAACCCGGTAACCAAGTGGCAGAAGCAGGTGCTTCGTCCAAATGAGGTTCCTGAAGGAATCCATGAGGCTTTCCGACAGGCTCAGTCTGATCGACCCTCGCCAGTTCACTTCGAACTACCGCCTGAGACAATGGTTGAGCGAGAAGATGTTGAACTTCTCGAACCGGCCAAGATTGTTCGAAAGATGCCGGAAGCTTCGGTCATCGAACAGGCAGCTAAGGAGATCGCAGCCGCTCGAAAGCCGGTTATCTACGCTGGTGGCGGAATTGCCCGATCTGATGCTGAAGCCGAACTTGTGGCATTCGCCGAGGCGCATCAGATAGCCGTGCTTACTTCTGCTGGTGGTAAGGGCACGATGTCGGAACGGCACGAGTTGGCACTTGGTGGATCGCTTGGGCCGACGGGTCAGTTGAAGGATTACATCGAGGATGCTGATCTTGTGATCGGTATTGGTACTCGCTTTTCAATGCGAAATCAGGCAGCTGGTGAGGCTCGCTTGATTCATGTTGACGCTGACCCAGAAATGATTGGTCACGTTCACCAAAACTCGCTCGGAGTTGTTGGTGACGTGAAGGTAACCTTACCCGCCCTTAGTGCTGCGATTACTGCAGCCGGTGGCGGTAGCTGGAATTCGCCTGCAGATCAAGTTGTCCAGATTCAGAAAAATCTCGCAAACAGCGAAGAAGAGCTGAATCAACCTCAGGAAGACTACATACGCAATCTGCAAGAGGGAGCACCTGACGACGCCATCATGATCTTTGGCATGACGCAGTTGGGCTACTACTCACGTCCTCGCTGGATTACTGAGAACCCGAAGTCATACATCGATTCCGGTTACTCAGGGAATCTAGGATTCGCTTTTCCAACGGCGTTAGGTGCCAAGGTCGGAAATCCGGACAAACCTGTCATTTGTATTTCGGGTGACGGCGGGTTTATGTATAACTCGTCGGAGATTTCGACCGCTGTTAAGTACGGCATCAACCTTGTGACAGTCATCTACAACGATGGTCACTACGGAAACGTTGCTCGCGATCTTGATGACGACTTTGGCGGTGCGTACGAAACTGATTTCGTGAACCCTGACTTCGTGAAGCTCGCCGAAGCTTACGGTGCAGTTGGTATCAGGGCTGATGGTCCGCTCGATGTGAAGAACGTCTTGCCGAAGGCGCTCGCAATGAACAAACCAGTGTTTATCGATGTACCCGTATCCCGAGTACCTCGACCCAAGCAGTGGTCAGCAAGGGCCCCATGGACCAAACCACAGGATGGTTTGATCGATTAGAGCAATTGGCTAGACAAACAGAAAAGCGGTGGGCAATGTTCACCGCTTTTCTATTTAAGTACGGAACATCCGCCGTTTACTTAAGCCCCGTCTTCATGCGGCCGCAACGCTGCCTCGATGGCGAAGTTGGCGGGAGTTGGAATGTTGTGTTGTTTGCCCATCTCGACGACTCGGGCGTTGAGGAGTCCGATTTCGATTGGGTTGCCTGCGATTAGGTCGTGACCCATCGAGCCGATGATGAACGGCTCGCGACCTTGTGTCGTCTTCAGAGTAGCGTCGACCATTTCTTGCGAAATTGGAACACCCTCGGCGCGTGCCACAGCGGCGACTTCTGAAAGCACCTGCAGGTACATCTCGGTCGTTGTTTCTTGAGCGAAAATGTCGCCAATCGGCTTGCGGGTCAGGGCAGTCATACCGCTCAATGCACAGATGAACGTGAACTTCATCCACAGCGCCATATTGATGTTTTCGTCAGCTTCTGCAGCGATCCCCGCAGCAACGCATCGTTCGACTAGCGATGTGACTCGTCCAGACGAGCCGCCCGACATCTCGCCAATCACCAACGAACCCGGTCCTCCTGCCTGATTCACAACCCCTGGTTCAGTGATCATCGCTGAAACTGTGGCAGTGCTTCCAAGCACATGCTCTGAACCAAATGCCTTACTGAGCAACGGTTCGCTGTCGATTCCGTTCTGAGTCGAGATGATCATCGTGCCATCGCCCACCATGTCGCCAGACGCCATCGCCTCGATCGCAGCATCGGTTCCCCAACTCTTCACGGCAAAGATCACTAGATCAACTCGCCCAACCGAAGACATATCGTCGGTCGCCGCGCATTCCACCAGAAAATCGCCAAGAAGAACAGAGTTGAGTTGAAGTCCGTTCTTATTGATCGCCTCCAGGTGTGGACCTCGAGCGATCATCGTCACATCGGCTCCTGCACGTGCCAGTGCGCCGCCGTAGTACGCACCGGTGCCGCCAGCACCGACTACAGCCACTTTGAAATTGTTGTCGTTCAATGTTCAGTCTTTCGGAAGCTTCGTGAGTAATTCAGGCGCCAATCTTAAGGCAGAGAGTCTGTCTAGTGAACGGCAATCCTCTATGATCTTGCGCATGCTGCAACTTCTCATTCACAACGCCAAAATTATCGATGGAACCGGTTCACCGTGGTTTCGAGGCGCAGTTCTAGTCGATAACAACACCCTCACCATCAAGCGAGGCGAGATCGATCTCGACGATTATCAGGCCGATCGCGTGATCGATGCAGAGGATAACATTGTGTGTCCGGGATTCGTCGATTTGCACTCACATGCGGGTCTTACGATCCTCGGTGAACCACATCACGATCCTAAGGTGCGCCAGGGAGTTACAACCGAGCTAGTTGGCATCGATGGAATATCTCACGCACCGTTCAAGACTCGCGAGGAACTTGAGCGGTATATCTGGCTTGATGCCGGACTCAACTGGTACCCGCCAGAACCCGATTGGCTGACCACTCAGGAGCTACTGAACAAGTACGACGGCACTGTCGCAATCAACATTGCATACATCCTCGGCAACTCCCCCGTGCGTATCTGGGCAACTGGATGGAATGACCGACCTGCGACCGAACCTGAAATCGAAAATATGAAGGCCGTGATTCGCGAGTCGATGGAGGAAGGAGCATGGGGGATTTCGACCGGACTCGATTATCCACCGGGAGCATTCGCATCGACCGAAGAGTTGATTGCGATTTCCGAGCAAGCAGCTGCGATGGGCGGTTTCTACCACACGCATGCTCGTGCTTCGTTGAAAGAGAAGGGCGTTTACGAGCCTTGGGAAGAGGCGGTTGAAATTGGGCGTAAGTCCGGTATCCCGATTCATCTCACTCACTATCGTCAGCCAAAACAGGGCGAAGGATCGCACAACGGGTATCTCGGCTTAGTCGAAGACGCACGTGCTGAAGGCATTGACGTTACTTTCGATTGCTACACCTACCCGTATTCCGGTACTTCGGTGACTATTCAATTACCGTTCTGGGCGAAGGACGGTGGTCCCGAGCGCGCGATGGCTGCTCTAGCGGATCCCGATGATCGGGCGAGAATGAAACGTGAGATGAACTCACGATCGGATATCCAGTCGATATGGCGAGAACGCTGGCTACATAACTTCAGACAATCCCAGAACAAGAAATACGATGGAAAATCGATCTTGAACATCTCCGAGATGCGGGAACAGGACCCTGCTGACGCACTGTTTGATCTGTTGCTCGAAGAACGGCTCGGAATCAGCGAGGTTGGAACTGGCACGAACGCACACACGCTTCCTGAGTTCGTTTCCCACCCATTCGGAATGATCGCTTCAGATGCGATCCTATTTGGGGAGTATCCAAACCCTCGTACTTACGGATGTTTCCCTGTAGTGCTTGCGGAATTCGTACGGGCGGAAAAGCATCTAAGGCTGCCTGAGGCGATCCGCAAAATGACGTCATTCCCCGCGCAACGATTGGGTCTGACCGACCGAGGGGTGCTCAAAGACGGCTTCAAAGCCGACCTCGTGATATTCAATCCCGAAACAGTTCGCACTGACGCAACTAAAGATGACCCGAAGCACTATCCGGTTGGGATCGACTACGTAATAGTGAATGGCGAGATCGTGATCGAGAAGGGAACGAATACCGGAGCCACTCCCGGCCGTGCGCTCAGACGCGGTCACCGCTAGTTTGTAGAACGTCGTAGATCTACAAGATGTCTTGATGATTTCATTGGATGGGTAAAGCTAGAATCGTCCCTAATGTCGATCTACAGAAATATTTACGCCGGGGTGAGCGCTGGGGCTGTTGCGGCGATTATCGCTGTACTGGTGTCGTTACCGCTTGAATCGCCCGATGACATAGTTCTGAATGCCGCATCCGTAGGGTTCGGTGCCTTGGGTGTCGGGTTTGTTTCCGTTATCGCGTGGCATCGTTACGGTTCTGATGACATGTTCAACCGGCAATACGTTGCGTCGTCCATCGGAGTGCTAGTTGCATCGTTGGTTATAGCCTTCGCAGCTCAGTTACAGTTCGAAGATGGGCTGCTATTCACGATTCCACTTGCTTTGATTTCTGCTGGAATATCGATTGTGGGAACACCGATTGCAGCAACAAACGCTCGAATCGGAAACTGGATTCCCGGGTTGCTCGTAATTCTTGCTGTGGCGCTGAGTATCGCCTTGGCAGGCCAGGGCGATCAAGAATCTGGATCGTTGACCCTGCCACCTCCTCCTGCATAAGTCCTCTGAAACTCGATTGAGATATTTATGAACGTTCGACCAAAGACATTCTTCTTGTTCGCCGCAATTGCATCACTGGCAGTAGTTTCGGTTGCGTGTGGAGGAGATTCCGATGCATCTTCTGAACCGACAACACCAGCGGTGGTCGGTGATGCAGATACAAACTCCGCAACTACTTCCGGCACGCCTGCGCCCGGTTCGACTGACGGAACGTTTGTCGTTGGAGAGGGATCCGAAGCAACGTTCACGGTAAACGAGAAACTATCTCGACTTCCTCTTCCAAACGACGCCGTCATGCGTACCGGAGGCATCACCGGCGAAATCGACCTTTCAGCGTCGACCGCTTCACTCGTGATTGATCTGCACTCACTGACGAGCGATGAAGCGAATCGCGATAAATACATAAAAGACCGCCTATTCCCAACTCAGCCAGAGACCACTATCAGTATCACTGAGTTCCCGGATATTCCGGAAACGTTCGCCGATGGTGAGGCGTTCACTTCGACTGTGACTGGAATCGTAAATGTGAACGGCGCAGATGCGGAAATCGAGTTCGAAATCGAATCTCGCCTTGATCCTGACCGACTACTTGTACTGGTAAAAGGCGATTTCGTTTGGGCCGATTTTGGTATGACGGCACCGACCAGTAGATTCTTCGTTGTGAAGGACGAAGTGCACTTTGAGGTGCTGGTCTCGGCTCCTCCAAAGTAGCCAACGCGGTGAACTTCGGCTGAAGTCTGTCGTTTCAACGCAAGGAATTTCAGCACTTTGCGACTACTATTGAATATATGTCGCAAGATCAAGTACGAAATTTCTGCATCATCGCTCACATCGATCATGGCAAGTCGACCCTCGCCGATCGATTGATCGAGCTGACAGATGCTGTTTCACAACGAAAGATGACCGCCCAGCACCTCGACACGATGGAGCTGGAGCAGGAACGCGGCATCACGATCAAAGCGCAGGCTGTTCGACTTCAGTACAAGGCTGAAGATGGCATTGATTATCAACTGAACCTGATCGACACTCCGGGCCACGTCGACTTCTCGTACGAAGTATCTCGTTCACTTGCAGCGTGTGAAGGCGCAGTGCTGCTTGTCGATGCCACCCAGGGCATCCAGGCGCAAACCATCGCCAATGTATATCTCGCGCTTGAGAGCGACCTTGAGATCATCCCGGTCATCAACAAGCTTGATATGCCGGCTGCCCAACCTGAACGCGTGCTGACAGAACTTGAGCAAACCTTTGGGTTTGGTGCAGACGAAGTACTGCAAATATCTGCTAAAACCGGCGACGGTGTTGGTGCTCTACTTGAACAAATCGTTGATCGCGTTGAACCGCCTGTGGGTGAAGTCGACGACAAGTTCCGGGCACTCATATTCGACTCGAAATACGATCAGTTCAAAGGCGTGATCGCGTACGTACGAGCGATGCATGGTTCGCTGAAGAGCACCGACCGTGTTCGCCTGATGGGAACTGAAACTGAAGCTGAAGTGCTTGAAACCGGATTCTTTAGTCCTGTCCTAGAAAAAACCTCAGGACTAAAAACTGGTGAAGTTGGATACGTCGCAACCGGCTTGAAAGACGTGAAGGCCGTTCGTGTTGGTGACACGATGACGGTTGCCACGGATCCCGCGTTAGAAGCATTACCTGGCTACGCTGCACAAAGTCCGATGGTCTTCACGGGAATATTCCCGACAGAGGGCGAAGACTTCCCCGAACTTAGGGACGCACTCGAAAAGCTTCAACTAAACGACGCAGCGTTGGTATTTGAACCAGAATCATCGGCCGCTTTGGGATTTGGATTCCGTTGTGGCTTCCTTGGTTTGCTTCACATGGACATCGTCCAAGAGCGACTCGAGCGCGAGTACGGACTTGGGCTAATCGCGACTGCACCAAGCGTGAGTTACGACGTATTGCTCAAATCAGGCGACACGATAACGATCGATAATCCTTCGAAACTTCCAGATCACAACAACCTCGCCGATATCCTCGAACCGTGGGTGAATATCACGATTGTTTCGCCGGGTCGCTATATCGGCGCGATTATGGAGTTGGTCACTACAAAACGTGGCGAGTACAAGAAGATGGAGTATCTGGAGTCGGCATCTCAAAACGAAGACGGTTCTTCGGAGAAAGATGCTCGTGTGATGCTCGAATACGACATTCCTTTGTCGGAAATTCTTGTCGACTTCCACGATAAATTGAAGTCGGGTACGCAGGGCTACGCATCGATGGACTACTCGATGATCGACAATCGCCCAGCCGACTTGGTGAAACTCGATGTGCTTGTGAACCACGAGCC
>Ga0315336_1005958_pt1 | contig 12868 bp, 7 predicted proteins | sample ASW5metaG_FD_204512 | JGI IMG/M metagenome (GOLD analysis project Ga0315336, IMG submission 204512) | Ammonia-oxidizing marine archaeal communities from Monterey Bay, California, United States - ASW #5 | ecosystem: Environmental > Aquatic > Marine > Intertidal zone | place: USA: California...
GCACTTATGGTCGTCCGACAACAGCTCCAGCCGGGTGTGAAGCCCTTCGGTCACGTAATTCTGGCCGCGCCAGACATCGACGCAAGAACGTTTGTGGCTCTGTATCCTGCTATTGAAAAAACCTCAGATTCTGTGTCACTGTATTTTTGCAGTGAAGACTCGGCCTTAAAAGTGGCTCGGATAATCCACCAGGACATCCGCGTTGGCCAGCGTCCACTCTTCATGCAGGCATTGATCAACATCGACGCAGACAACGCAAACACTTCCATTCTTGGCCATGATTATTTTGTTTCGCGTAGCGAGTTGCTCATCGACTTAGAGTTGCTGATCCGCAGAAGTCTGCCACCGTCCCAGCGCCCAACATTACGACCCGCTCTGGGGCTCGTAGGGCACCAATACTGGAAGTTTCCGTGATACCCGTGCTGACGGAGAAGGGGCTATGGGACAGGTGGAACGCTGATGGAGGGTCCAGAGCAGGGAAAATCATTGCCCTGTTCAGGCTCTACATTCGAGACCCTGGGCTCTCGCCCCGCTGCTACGGCAACGGGATTTCGGTTAGCTCGAAATCGACCGGCACCCGCACAATCGACGCGGGGGTTCGGTAGACCCAGGTGTAGTCGCCGATGTCGGCATCCTCGGGCAGCTCGAAGAAGTAGGCCAGGCCGACTTCGGTTTGCGACTGCATGACGGTCTCGAAGCCGGCGTTGTCGAGCACTTCGCCTTGGCTATCCAGCAGATAGGAGAGATTTTGATAGACCCAGCCGCGGTGCGATTCCAGGCCGGCCTCTTCGCTGTCGACCTTTAGCCGCATGCGGAACTCCCATAGGTCGTGAATTTTTCGTACCTGTTCAAGCGAGACCGTCACCCCGCCCCGCTGCTGTTGCATTAACACCGGCGCGCCGAGATTGTCGAATTTCAGTTCGATCACTCGACCCGGCACCAGCGCCGAAAGCGTGCCGGCGAGCGTGGCGATCGACGCCATGCTTCGTGCAGGCCGGGTCAGCGGGATGGTCAGTTCGGTGGCGTGGTTGCCGGGTTGCACTTCGACGGCCAACACCGCTTGCGTATTCGCCAGCTCCAGCGGGCTGCCGTCACTGCCTTTGACGGCGAGCGTTTCGCTCAACAACGTGATGGCGATCGGTCGCAAGCGGGGCTCCCAGGCAATTTGCAGTTCGACCTTCAAGCCGCTGCGCGTGGGCTGGCGGAGATTGTGCTGGGCGATGACTTCCTGCAGCTCGATGCGAAACGGGCCGGAGTAAACGGCTGCCTCGGTCCGAGGCGCCGCACCGGCTTCGCGCTGGACGACTGCCAGCGTGTCTTCCCCCGAGTAGGGATACGGGTCGAGCTGGGCGGCGTCGAGTAGCTGGTCGAGCGCCGGCCAAAACGATTGCTCGGCCAGCTCGAGGGTCACCTCACAAGGTTCGGCCGGCTGTCCAAACTGTTCTCGGTGGTCGACTAGCCGGTTGCCCGTCTGTCGTTCGACTTCAGCCAACAGTTGGGCCAATTCCATGTTGCTGGCCGAGAGCGTGATCTTGGTAGCGGCGACGGCTCGGTCGGCTAGCCGAGTTTCGATCTGTTGACGAATGCGCGTCAGTCGGAGCTGCGCTTCGGCCGGCATCTGCTCGTCGGGTTGAGGAAGCTCGGCAAGCAGCGCGTCGCAAGCACCGATGTCGTCGGCAGGCGCCAACGCGAGCAGTTTCTGTTCCGCCTGATCGCGGAGCTGGCCATCGGCGTCGGCCAGCTGACGGACGAGCTGCTGAACCTGTTTTTTGTTGGGCTGCGGTTCGGTCGATTCCTCAGCCTGCAAAGGTTGGCCAGCCGAGGCGATCGTTGCCAGGCAGACGAATAGAAAGAGTAACCCGGGCGTCGGCCCTGGCTGGATGCCCGTGTCTCGGCAGGTTCCACGCATGCTCATTCTCTCCCGGTGAAAACCGTATCAACCGTTCATCCCTCACCGCCAGGAGTTCATTGTAGCGTGTTGGCCACCCCTGCCGAGTCGGGCTGTTCACCGATGAGCTAGACTTGCTCTGGTGCGATATCGAACTACTGAGTCTTTCTAGTCTGGCTTCTAAGGAGTTGACCGCATGGGTCGCGTATTAACCCGAGCTTGGTGGAGTGTCGTCGTAACTGCCGGTGTGCTGCTATCTGCTGGCGTGGCGAGTGGAGGCGGACCGGCGGCGTTCATGATGTCGGCACGCGTCGATGGGCAGCAACTGGAAGGTCAGCCGCTGGCTTGGACCGACAGCCAGATGCTGCTGCTGGGTCGCGACGGAGCGCTTTACGATTTCGACCCCAAAGTGGCCCAGGGCGCGAAGAAATCGGGCCCGGCGTTTCGCGGCTACTCGACGAGCGAAATGCGGACTCGGCTGAGTGAGGAGTTCGGCAGCGGATTTCAGATCAGCACGACGCAGCACTTCGTTGTGGTTCATCCGCCCGGGCAGTGGCGAGCTTGGACCGAGCGGCTTGAGCTGCTGTATCGTTCGTTCACGCATTCCATGCAGGTTCGCGGATTTGCAGTACGTCAGCCACCGGTGCCGTTGGTGGCGGTCGTGTTTAGTTCTCAGCGCGATTACTACCGTTATGCGGCCGCCAGCGGGACGTCTTTGCAGCCCGGTACGTTGGGGCATTATTCGCCGCAGTCGAATCGCATTTTTCTGTTTGACGCCAGCGGCGGCTCGGCCAATGCCGATTGGTCGGCCAACGCCGGCACGATCATCCACGAGGCGACGCATCAGACCGCCTACAACGTTGGCGTCCATCGCCGCTTTGCTGTGCAGCCACGGTGGCTGGTCGAAGGCCTGGCGATGATGTTTGAAGCCCGCGGCGTGTGGGACGGGCGATCGATCCATACCCAGTCGGACCGCATCCATCGGAGCCGGTTGAACGATTTTCGCAGCCGACTGCCAGAGCGCAGGCCCGATGCGTTGGTGCGTTTGATCGCCACCGACCAACCTTTTCAGACCGAACCTCTGGCCGCCTATGCCGAGGCCTGGGCACTGACGTTCTTCCTCTGCGAAACGCGGCCGCAGCAATACAGCGAATTCCTGGCACGGGTGGCCTCGCGCAAGCCGTTTACAGATTATCGAGCGCAAGAGCGAGTGGCCGACTTCGCCGAGTTTTTCGGCACCGATTTCGAGATGCTCGACGCCGAGTATACGCGCTTCACTTCCGGGCTGAAGTAGCCGGTGTGACGCATGCCCAGTGAATCGGCACAAATCAACCTGACACAGTTCGAGTCAACGCTGATCGAGCGGCACGAATTCCCGCTTCGGCGGGCCGGTGTAAATTTGCCGGGGTCGGCAGATCCGTTTTTCAGGATTGGCGTGCATTTCTCGCCAATGGGCAATCCAGCCCGGTAGTCGCCCAATCGCAAACAGCACCGTGAACATCGGCATCGGGATGCCGATCGCTCGGTAAATGACGCCGGAGTAGAAGTCGACGTTAGGGTACAGCTTTCGCTCGACAAAGTACTCATCCCGCAATGCAACCTCTTCGAGCTGCTGAGCAATTTCGAAGATCGGGTCAGCAGCATTGAGCTTCGCCAACAGTTTGTGGCACGAGTCTTTGATGATCGCCGCACGAGGATCAAAACTCTTGTAGACGCGATGGCCAAAACCCATCAGCTTGAAATCGCTGTTTTTGTCTTTGGCCATGTCGACATATTTCTTGTAGTTGCAGCCGTCCTGGCGAATTCTTTCGAGCATAGAGACACAGGCTTCGTTGGCTCCACCGTGCAGCGGACCCATCAGAGCGCTGATTCCCGCCGAGATCGAAGCGAACAGATTGGCGTTCGACGAACCGACCATCCGCACGGTGGAAGTGCTGCAATTCTGCTCGTGGTCGGCGTGGACGATAAGTAACAAGTTCAGCGCTTCGACAAAATCGTCGTCGATGGCGTACGGCTCGCTCGGCACCGAGAACATCATCCGCAAGTAGTTCTCGCAGTAGGTCAGATCGTTACGTGGATAGACAAACGGCTGGCCCACCGATTTCTTATAGGCGAACGCGGCAATGGTCGGCAGCTTGGCGATTAATCGCAGAATTGACAGATCGACCTGATCGGCTTCGTGTGGATCGAGCGAATCTTGATAGAAAGTCGACATTGCGCCGACCACCGAACTGAGAATCGCCATCGGATGGGCGTCGAAAGGAAAGCCGTCGTAGAACATCCGCATGTCCTCGTGCAGCATCGTGTGACGCCGCAACGACATGCGGAAATGGTGCAACTCGTCAGCGGTCGGCAGCTCGCCGTAGATCAGCAAGTAGGCGACCTCGATGAAGTCGCACTTTTCGGCCAGCACCTCGATCGGATAGCCCCGATAGCGGAGAATCCCTTCTTCTCCATTCAAGAAGGCAATACTGCTTTGCGTCGAGCCCGTGTTGACGTACCCTTCGTCGAGCGTGACCACTCCCGTGGCTCCGCGGAGCTTGGAAATATCGAGTCCCCGCTCTTGCTCGGTTCCTTCGACGATGGGCAATTCCAATTCCTTGCCATCGACCAGGAGTTTGCCTACTTTGCTTTTCACTGCTTTCCTTTCCAGAGTACTGCGCATTGACACTTTCTATTCTCTTTGATGAGAAACCTAGTTAGACGATCAGACGCTTCAGAGGACTGGGGAGAAAACATATCACCAGAAAAGGTCCACCTAGAGTGTAGCGATGAGCCGGTCGTTGTTCAATCCGGTGCCGCGAATAGCGTTGTATAACGCCTGAATCGTCGAGCGACACATCATTGCAGCGAAGACGTCGGCTGCTATACCCACTCGGTCAACCGTCTGATCGACCGCAGCAGGTGGTCTTGGCGAGCTAAGTAGAGCGGAGATGCGAGACGGTCAGAGGAGTTGCTTCCTCGCAGAGCGAACCTCAGAGGCTAAAGCCGCTTTTTCTGCTGCAGGCCTTCGGCGATGCGTTCGCCGCTGATCGGCCCATCGAAGACGGTCCAGACTCGACTCTTCCTGCGCAGCTTATCCAGTTCAGCCCGGAGCAAATCAGACTTTCGATCTTTTTTCAGCAGGTCTCGAATCTCGGTTTGTGTTTCGGTAAACGGCGTGCAGCCGGCCTCTTTGCGCTCCAATACGCGAACGATGTGGAAGCCTTGCTCGCTTTCTATGATGTTGCTCAACTGGCCGATCTTGAGATCGAACAAGCTCTCGTTCAGCTCTTCGCAGCGCATCGCTCCAGTCGACGTCCAATCGTGTACGCCGCCCTCTTGGGCCGTGAAGCCGTGCGACTTTTCTTTGGCCAGCGCGGCAAAGATCGGTCCGCGTACCCCAGGCGCTGCCGTCGCGCGCGTCCAAGCTTCGTTGCCCAGCTCGGCAATTGCCTTCCAGGCGGCGTTGCGATCGTTGCCGACTCGGTCGAACCGGATCGCCAATTCTTCCCAACGAGCCTGTGCCGGAAACTTGTATTGCTCAGGGTTCTCTTGATAGTACTGCAACATTTCTTCACGCGTGACAGACTTCGGTTTGGGCGTCTTCTGACGCAGCCATTCCCCGGCGATTGTTCGCTCGTTGAATTGTCGCTGAATGTCTTTCAGAGAAGTACCGCTTTCGCTAAACACTTGGGCCAGCTCGCGACGGTCATTTACTTCCAGCGCCTTGATGAGTCGCGGGACTTCGTTCTCTTCAAACGGTTGGACTAGGTTCCCTTCGATCTGGGGCATGTTTTCCGCGGGAACGGTCCGCCGAAAGTCGGCGTAGAGCAGCTTCGTATCGACCAGTGCCATGACCTGTTGACGAAGCAGCATGTTCCGAACTTTTTCCATCTCTCCTGGAGGAATACGCTCCTGATTTGCCGCGATCATTTGGTCGACCTGCCAGAGCACGTCGCTGGCCAGCACGATCTCGCTTTCGATGCGGGCAACAATTTGCCCTCCTTCCAGCGGCCGAGCATTGTCGCTTGTTGTAGCAGGGCTGGACGTCGCTGGTGGTGGAGTCGCGGGGATTGTTGTGCCGATTGCCGGGGGGCTCGTCGGACCAGGGTTCTCAGCCGGCCGTTGGAGCGCACCTGGCACCCATGCTGGCGAGGTTGGCGCCTGTGTAGGATCGTAGATGCCACGCACCGTTGGGGCCTTGAAATTAGGCTGGGGAGGTGGTCCAAAAGTTGGCTGGGCCTGCAGCGATGTACAGAACACCTGAAGCGCGCACGCCAGCAGCAAAGAGAAACGCCCGGGGGACAGATTTCCAGGACGCAGCGGAGCGGATGGCCGGTGGATTTTGGTTTTGCGCACGTATCAAGCCAGCTGGAGGTCTGCCGCAATCGTGCCAGAGTGCGGATAATCAAGAGAAAAGCGGCGGGATTCTAGCGAGCAGCCCGACCTGGCTGCAAGAGCGATTCAAACTCAGAGAGAATCGCGTCGATCGAGCTAACCCCTTTCTGCAGAGGTAGATACGCACTTCGGCCGTCGACCACTCTCAGCCGCCCATTGCTGTCGGATGCCAGCAGGTCGATCTGCTGGCGGTCGCGATAGCCCAGGACCAGGTATTTTCCCTCGAGGTGGATCGAATCGATGCCTTGCTGATGAGCCAAGATTCTCACCCGCGCCAGCTCCAGCAGCTGCTCAGACACGGCCGGCAGCGGCCCGAATCGGTCGATCAGCTCCGCTCGATAGTCGTCCAGTTGCGACTGATTGGTAATGCGAGCCAAACGGCGATACAAATCGATCTTGGTACGCATGTCGGCCAGATAGGCTCGTGGGAAATAGGCCTCCATCGGCAAATCGATCGCCACGTCGACCGACTCAGGCGGCGGTAGCTTTTTCAATTCTCGCACCGCGCGTTCCAGCAGCGAGCAGTACAGTTCGTAACCAACCATCGCGATGTGACCGCTCTGCTGTGTTCCGAGCAGATTGCCTGCGCCGCGCAGCTCGAGATCGCGCATCGCTAGGTCAAACCCTGCGCCCATGCGACTGAACTCTTCGATCGCGCGCAGCCGCCGCGCCGCTTCTGGCGAGAGTTGCCGCTTTTCGTCCACCAGCAGATAGCAGTAGGCCCGATGTTTGTACCGCCCCACGCGACCGCGCAGCTGGTGCAGATCGGCCAGACCATAACGGTCGGCATCGTCGATGAAGATAGTGTTGGCGTTGGGAATATCGAGCCCGCTTTCGATGATCGTAGTCGCCAACAAGATGTCAAACTCGCGACTTACAAAGCCCAACATGACCCGTTCCAACTCCGACTCGGGCATCTGTCCATGCCCGATGCCGATACTCGCCTCGGGAACGATCTTCTGCAGTCTGGAGGCAACGCCGTGGATGTCGTGAATCCGATTGTGCACGAAAAAAATCTGACCATCGCGATTCAATTCACGAAGCACTGCGTGACGCACCAGATTGTCGTCGAACCGTGCCACGCGGGTTTCAACCGCCAAACGATCTTTGGGTGGAGTCTCCAGGTTGGAGATGCTGCGCAAGCCTAGCAGCGACATGTGCAGCGTGCGGGGAATCGGCGTGGCGGTCATCGTGAGCACGTCGACGCTTGTCCGCAACGCTTTGAGCCGCTCTTTGACCGCTACTCCAAAGCGTTGCTCTTCGTCGATGATCACCAGGCCGAGGTTTTGAAACTGGACGTCGGGCGACACCAGCCGGTGCGTGCCGATCAACAGATCGACCTGGCCAGCCGCCGCGCGCGCGACAATCTCTCGTTGCTGTTTCTTGGAGCAAAAGCGGCTCAGGGCGGCAATTTCAAACGGGAACTCGGCCATCCGCTGCCCAAAGGTGCGGCGATGCTGCTCGGCCAGCACCGTGGTCGGAACCAGCACCGCCACCTGATACCCGGCGTCAATCGCCTTGAACGCCGCCCGGATCGCAAGCTCGGTTTTGCCGAAGGCGACGTCGCCGCACAGCAGCCGGTCCATCGGCTTGTTCAGGTGCATGTCTTGCTTGATCGACTCGATCGCCGTGAGCTGGTCGGGCGTTTCCTGGTAAGGAAAGGCGGCGTCGAACTCCCGTTGCCAGGCGGTATCCGCGGGAAAGCCGATCCCGGGCCGCGCCTCACGGGTGGCCTGCAGCTCGAGCATTTCGACCGCCAGATCGGCCACCGCTAGCTGCGCAGCCTTTTTCTGCCGAATCCACGCCTTGCCGCCGATCTTCGCCAGCTTCGGCTTCGCCTTCCGACCACCGACGTATTTTTGCACGAGCTCGATCTTACTCGCCGGCACGTACAGCCGGGTCCCGCCCTGATACTCCAATTCCAAGTGCTCTTCGGCTCGGTTTTCTTTTTCCAGTAGCTTGATGCCCCGATAGCGACCGATCCCATGGGCCACGTGCACCACCAAATCGCCTTCGCGCAGTTGCAGAAAGCTATCGATCGCCCGACCTTGTCGATGCAGGGCCGGTCGGGCCAGGTCCTGACGGTGGAACAGCTCCGCTGCACTGATCAACACCACCTGGCCGCTCACCAGGCGAAACCCGTTCGCCAGCCGACCCAGCACAAACCGTAGCCGACCCTCGGTCATTAGCCGTGTCTCGCTGAAGACCTCGCCCAGCCGCTCGGCCTCTGCTTCGGTGTCGGCAACCAGGTAAACCCGCTGGCCCACCGCGGCCGTTTCCAGCTCATCGCGAACTCGGTGAACGTTGCCGCTGAACTGCTCGATTGACTCAATCTGCAAGTGAGCGGTCGTTTCGAAGGAGCCGGTCGGAACACCTTCGGCCGCAACTGACGGAAACTTGTACAATTCACTGAAGGTAGTCGAGACAGCGAAGAAGTCTTGGGGATGTTCCAGTCGCTCGTGATAATGCTTCCCTTCCTCGTTTAATTCGTTCGGCTCGATCAGCAGAAACCAACTTTGCGGCGGTAGATAGGCTGTGAAATGTGTGCGGTGCAAACTGTCGGGTTGTAAGAAGGTCAGGTCGATCTGCTGCAACGTCGAAACGCTCCGCTGCGAGCCGACGTCAAACGAGCGGATCGATTCGATCTGATCGCCAAACCATTCGATCCGCACGGGATAGCGGGCGTCGGGAGGAAATAGATCGAGGATGCCTCCGCGAATCGAGAACTCGCCGGGCAGCTCCACCGCGGAGGTGCTCGTGCAGCCGCGCTCGACTAGCCAGTTGGAAATTTCCTCCTGATCGAGCGTTTCACCGACGCTGAGCGTGCGTGTGGCGGCCCGGAGATTTTCTTGACTGGGGACTGGTTGCATCAGGCTTTGAATGGTCGTGACGATCACGGCCGGGGCCTGCTCGGCCAGCAGCGACTTGAGCAGCCGCTGACGCTGACCGTAGATTTCGTCGTGCAGCACGCGCTCGCCGGCGTCGGTTTCCCAGGCGGGTAGCTGATCGACCTCCAGCTGACTGAACAGAGCCAGGTCGCTGTAGAAATCGTCGATGTCGTTGGCGTGCGGTAACACGATCACCAACGAGCCGCTTGCCGAACGGGCAATCGCCGCGGCCACCAATGCGCGCGAAGACCCCCAGACACCGCCGAGCGTACCGCTGTTGCCAGCCCGAAGACTGGTTAGTACGTCGGAGAAGCCACGGTGCTGCTCAATTTGGCCGGCGAGTTGATGCAATTCTGCAGAAACTGCCGACTCGTCTGCAACGACTGTTCCCATCGTAATATCCGCAGATTGTACCCCGATGGAGCCGTGCCGGCCAGAGAAGCACGAACCCTGCTCAGCCGAACGCCGTCAGGCGGCTTGTACGTATCGCGGCGGGTGTGAGAGAATCGGTGTCCGCAACGAAGCGGAAAAATGAGTGAGTCGAGGGTTGAAAGCCGTCAGGGAAGGGACTCGAACTCTGACCCTCAACCCCGGGACCCTTGCCCCGTTGTTTTCGTTGGCTCGAATTGCTACTGACGGCTGATTTCTTGCGGAGAGATGACCCGGCGTGAAGATTCTTTACATCTCTACGCAGCGAGGCTGGCATGGTGGCGAAGAGCAGTTGCGGCTCTTGGCCGAGGGAGTGCGGCAAGCGGGACACTCCTGTCGATTGGTTGTCCGGCGGGGTGGCCAGTTTGCCCAGCGGATGCAGGCGGCCGGCCACGATGTGGTCGAACTGCCCGGGACGTTGCGTGGCCCGCTGGCTCTCTGGCGATTGCGCCGCGAACTGCGCAGTTATCGCCCCGACATCGCCCATGCCAACGATCCGCATTCCGTCACGGCGATTCGCTGGGCCTCCTGGGAAATTCCGAACCTGGGGCACGTCGCCTCCCGTCGCGTGCTGTTCCCGATGCGATATCCGCGGAAGTACTTAGCCTGGTGCGATCGGGTGGTCTGCGTTTCGCACGCCATCGCTGAGGTTTGCCGCCAGCACGGATTGCCAGAGGATATGCTCCGCGTGGTTCATTCGGGGATCGAACCTGCCCGTTGCGCCGTCGGCGATGCGGCCCGAGGCCGCGCCTCGCTAGGACTTGGGGCCGACACCCCGTTGGTACTCTCGGTAGCTCAGTTGGCAGAATACAAGGGGCATCGCTACTTGATCGCAGCCCTGCCGGCCGTCTTGGAGCGGTATCCAAACATGGTGCTCGCCTTCGCGGGTGACGGGCAGTTGCACCAGGAGTTGGTCGCCATGGCCGACGACCTGGGTGTGGCCAACTCGGTCCGCTTTCTTGGTTACCGGAACGATATTCCCGATCTGATCCGCGCCTGCGACGTGTTCGCCCTGGTTTCGCCGGCCGAGGGTTTGGGGACCTCCGTGTTGGATGCGATGTTCGCCGAAAAGCCGGTGATTGGTGCCAACGCAGGTGGCATTCCCGAGATGCTCGCCAGCCAGCCTGATGAACCCGACGTCGGCTGGCTCGTGCCGCCCTGTGACAGCGATGCGCTGGCTGCCGCGCTGATCGAGGCACTAGGCTCCGAAGAGATGCGGTTGCGTTATGGCGTCGCGGGACGTCATCGGGCCGAGCGAGGTTTCACGGCTCACGACATGGTCCAGGGCATGTTGGACGTCTACGCAGAATTGTCCCCTTAGTCGCTACCCGGCCAGACGAACACGCAATGTCGCCGTCAGTGTTCAAGCAGCCTCTTGCTTCGCGTCTGATGCCGACTCAGTGCCAAGCTAAGTTTCAAGACTTGGCCGTTATGCTGCTTTGCGAAGGTGTTTAGTAATTCTCTTCCAGGTTTTGCGCAGTTTGTCAAACGCCTGGCTGCGATCTTCGTGAATCGCCTTCGGGTTCAATTGCCAATCGACACGCGACTTGACCACATCAGGCATCGCTTGGAGAAACTTCTGATAGAGGTTGGGATCAGCGGTTGCATCAAACGGATTGTTAATTCCCGCTAGGGCTTCGTGATCGGTTCGGATTGCTTCTCGCCAATACGGCTTAATGGTGGTGCCGTCTAGCATCGTTGAGAAACGATACTCCGATTGCGAGTGAAGATCATAATCGCATTGCAGCACTCGCTCTGCGAACGAATTGGAAAGCGAAAGCAGCTCTGGATAATCCTTAAGCACCAGTCGGTTTTGAAATGAGCTAAATTCACTTGGGTTATGAGGATCAAAACCCGAATAGTGAAACAGCGTCAATGGGCATCCATTGATCAGGATATTGCCCGCAGGATCTAGCGTCACTTCGCAGTTGTGTAAGTTCCAGTACGCGGTGTGGAATCCGGCTTGTCGCAAAACTCGTACACCATCAAACAAACCGGGAACCAAATCGAGCCAGCGCTGATCGACGAACATATTGCCGAAAATATCACTGATGCAATCATTACGGAGTCGGTCCGTCCACCAGCTGATAAACCGCAGTCCCTCTGCATTGTTTCTCACTGCAACGAAGCCGCCATTATAGGTGCCAGCGGAGAGGATGGTGTGTTCCTTGGGAGACCGTTCGTCTTGCGGCAAGGGGGAGAGTAGGTGCGGTGTCAAGCAAACACTATAGTCAATCGCAGTGTCGGTGATTTCGGTTAAGCGATGATAAAGCTGAATGTCTCCATCTAAGTAGACCACGCTCTGATAACCTCGGTCTAAGGCCCAATGCATGATCCGAGATTTGATTGAACACGCCAACTCGAACGAATTGTATTTAAACGCACATCTCTGGAAATCGCCCTCGGGGACCAATTCTTTTCCCAAAACCCATTGAATTTGATCTGTTGTCTCATCAACGTCTATTTGATCCCAATCGACCACACATGCTACCAGCCGACACTCTGGATGCACCTGGGCAATACTCTTGCCCAAGGCTTTCGCATAATGTAAGTAGTTGCTACTGACAACCGTAACAAAGATGAGTTCTTTTGATCCGTCCATGAATCGATGACTTTTCTAGATTAAAACTGAGCATACCGACTGGTCGACATGCTCTCAGATCGTGCTGTCCGATAATAAGTCCAAGCGGAAGGTCGAAAGTGGGTTTCTAATGCGAGTTGATGGTTGTGTCAGATCTGCTGGCATGCGCTAGAGTGTTTACTCATTTGCTGTTAAGCCGCCACTTGCTTCGCGTCATACACCGGCTCCGGGTCAATCTGCTCGCGTTGAGACTGCTTCGAGAGTGACCACAGGCTGAGGTATTTGTTCATTGTGTAGCTGGCCGAGAGCAAACTGTGCACCAATCCCGGTACGCCGTCGAGAAATCCTCGCTGGAGTACATAACACTTGAAGAACCGAACCGGCCAAGCTGAAAGCAGTTTGAAGAAGCCGGTTCGTCTGCCGGTGATGTGTAGGTCTTCGGCGGCCAGATCGGCGTAGAGCTGCCCCTTGCGGGCATAGTCGGCTATCGACCAATAGGCAAAGTGTATCATCGGTTCGCGCAGCTTGCCGACCCGATCGGAAACGAGTTGGATGCTTTCGTGGACGCGGCAATCGTTGTAACTGGCCAGATCGCCTCGAAACAGTCTCAATGGCCAATCTCTGCGGGCTGGTCCGTGCCTTAGCGGATGGCCGAGGCAGTGGTTGACGCGACGAATCTTGTAACCATCGCACGGTGGTTCG
>Ga0315336_1005959_pt1 | contig 12866 bp, 5 predicted proteins | sample ASW5metaG_FD_204512 | JGI IMG/M metagenome (GOLD analysis project Ga0315336, IMG submission 204512) | Ammonia-oxidizing marine archaeal communities from Monterey Bay, California, United States - ASW #5 | ecosystem: Environmental > Aquatic > Marine > Intertidal zone | place: USA: California...
CTTTACCGCCCGCTTCATTCACCAATTTTTCGATGGTGGGGGTCAGTTGCTTGCAGGGTCCGCACCACGGTGCCCAGAGATCGACGATGATGGGAACCGATTGGCTCGCTTCGATAACCTCTGTCATGAAGCCCGCGGTATCGATGTCCTTGATCAGGTTGTTTGGGCTCGCGTTGGGCTCGGCAGCGCTATCACCCCCGGGAAAATTGTCCATTGTGCCGTCTTTCTTCCTAATGTTTTGCCACTGTCTGGACCCTTAGTCGAAGCTCCAAATTAAATTTCCGGCGCCGGGTGGGGACATGGGCACTTGATGGTGTGCCAACGGCCCTATGAATGGGGCACCGCGTGTGCGGCACCATTTTTATAAGCATAGCGCGCGGCGCGGGTATGGGAAAGAGAGGGAATCAACGACCACTTTCCATGTCTGGATTTTGGTAGGACTGAGGGTGTATCCAACTGTACGTCAACAGGTCTTGCATTGACAGTGGCTTCAATTATTATCTCGGGCCTTCGCACCAGGGGCCCATCGCTCAAAGTGCGCGGGCGGCGGCGTGTGGCTGCCGCATGGTTAGCGGGCGTAGCTCAGGGGTAGAGCGCAACCTTGCCAAGGTTGAGGTCGAGGGTTCAAATCCCTTCGCCCGCTCCAATTTATTCAAAGGGTTACGGTGTTTCGGCACCGTGGCCCTTTTCTGTTAGGAAGTCCCCAGAAAATCCGCGGCAGGAACAAATTAAAGCGAGAGGGTTTCATATTTAATTACAGCCGAAGACGCTAGAGCCGTAAATGGAAAGAAAGGCCTTTTCAAGTTTCCGGCATTGTAATGTGTGCCAGAATTTAAACTCGTATACGGCGCTAAAATTTTCTAAGAGCCCGATCCGATCTTTCCGTGAAAGGCGCAGCGTACAATGGTCTGAATAGGTTCTCACGACTTCGCCAGGACAAAGAGGAAAAACCGGTTCCGAACGGAATGCGGTGATAGGGACTCAGAGGAAATGGTTGCAAAACTGAAACTACGGATTTTGACGGCGTTTATCGAACCCGCATCTCTATGCGACGATTGCCATAATAAAAAATTAAGCATATTTACCTAAACCCTGCGATGGTGAGGGGAATCGCCGCGCGATGCATTGATTTTATTTGGCAATCTATGTTCGCTGCCAACCGGTTCGAAGAGGGAATACGGTCATGGCTGAACATATGGATGGAAAGACCCGCAAGCTGGCAGCACGCATTGCCGGCATGATCAAACGTGGGCGCAAGGGCGTCAGTCTCCGCCTCACCAAGGATTTTGTTCAGGCCTATTACGCGCGGCTGCCTTACGATGAAGTGGCTAGCCTCAGTGATGCCGACCTTGCCGGTCAGGCAGTGGCGATTCTTGATTTTGGCTACACCCGCAAGCAGGGCCGGGCGCTGATCCGGGTTTACAATCCCTCAGCGAAAGACCACGGCTGGCATTCCGAACGCACCGCCATCGAAATTGTCAACGATGACATGCCATTTTTGGTTGATTCGGTGATTGCGGCGCTGAACAGTCGAGGTTACGGCGTGCGGTTGTTGGTCCATCCGGTGATTGGCGTTGCGCGCGCCACCAAGGGGAGGATTACCAGCATCGTGCCCGCCAATGCCGATGTTATGTGTGAATCTTATATTCATGTAGTCCTTGACCGGCAGGCGACTGGTTCGGAAATGGCTGGCCTCAAACGGGCGCTCGAGACCGTGCTTCGCGATGTCCGCGTGGCGGTCAAAGATTGGAAGTCCATGAGCAGCCGGCTGGACGAAATCATCAGCGAATTCCCCAGCAATCTGTTGGGAATCAGCGACGAGGACTCTGCAGAGGTGCAGGCGTTCCTGCGTTGGGTCGGGGACGACCATTTCACATTTCTCGGTTACCGGCGCTATGATTTTCGCAAATACGACATAGCCTCCGATGCCATCGTTCAGGACTCCGGCCTCGGCATCCTGGCTGATCCCAAGGCTAGGGTGTTTCAAACCGACGACACCCGTCTTTCGGTCCGGACATGCCGCGCTCTTGAAAAATCAGGCTTAGTAACGATTTCCAAGGGAAACCGGCGGTCCAACGTGCACCGCGCGGTCCACATGGATACCATCGTTATAAAAATTTTGAACCGGCATGGCCGGACGACTGGTGAACACCGCTTCGTCGGTCTGTTTACGTCCCATGCCTATAGCCTGAGTCCGCGGTTCATTCCACTGTTGCGCCGCAAAATAAATCGGGTGGTGACCCGCGCTGGATTTGATCACGCGAGTCATGACGGGAAGGCTTTATTGCACATCCTCGAGACCTACCCCAGAGATGAACTCTTCCAGATATCTGAACGCGACCTTGTGGAGACAGGGGTTGGGATTTTGCATCTTCAAGAACGCCAGCGTACGGCGTTATTTGCACGCTATGATCCGCTGGAACGCTATATCTCATGCTTGGTGTTCACGCCCAAGGAAGGTTTTGAAACATCCTTGCGCGAAAGGTTCGAAAAAATTCTTTGCCATGCCTCGGATGGCACGATCTCGGTCTATTACACTCATATTGGTGATGAACCCCTTGCCCGGATACATTTTATCGTCAAGACGAACCCTGGGAAAACTTCCACTTTTGACCGCGAAGCTGTTGAGCGCGACCTAGTTGCTGCGGCACGTTCATGGCCCGAAGACTTACATGACATTCTTGTTACTACCCACGGCGAGCGCGAGGGCGTTGTCTTGTTTACCCGTTACCAGCGGGCATTTTCGGCATCTTACAGGGAAGTTTTCACCGCCTCCCAGGCAGTTCACGATATCGAAATGGCTGAGCAGACGTTGACCGGCGGTGAGGTGGCGCTCAACCTTTATCGCCGCCAGGGTGGAGCCGCCGAGGATCTACGTCTTAAAATTTACAATTCCGGGGTCCCTTTGTCCCTGTCTGATGTAATGCCAATGCTCGAAAATATGGGTCTCAAGGTGATCGAGGAAATTCCCTTTGAAATTGTCCCTATGGGTGCGGGAAAGGTCTGGGTCCACGATTTTGGCATGCAACGCTATTCCTATGCCACCGAAGACAAGATGCCTCAATTTGCCGCCGTCAAGGAGGCCTTCGAAGCGGCTTTCACCAGTTTGTGGAGGGGCGAGATGGAGGATGACGGGTACAATCAACTGGTCTTGGCAGAAGCCATGGACTGGCGCTCGGTGGTTCTGATTCGGGCGTATTCTAAATATTTGCGTCAGGCGCGAGCGCCTTTTTCCCAAGATTACATGATCGAAACCTTAGCATCCAACGCAATGTTTGCCCGGTTGCTGGTGGACCTGTTCGTAGCGCGGTTTGACCCCAATGATCGGGAGAAGGCAGAATCGCGAACAGTCAGTTTGACGGTAAAATTCGAAGAGGCACTGGATTCAGTCAAAAGCCTTGATGAGGATCGAATTCTAAGGCGCTTTCTCAACCTCGTACTGGCGACCCTACGAACCAATTATTACCAGAAGACCGAGGCTGGTGAGCCGAAGTCTTATGTATCCTTAAAGTTGGATAGCGCTGCCATCGAAGAAATGCCCCTGCCGCGGCCTTGGCGTGAGATCTTCGTCTATTCTCCGCGCATGGAAGGCATCCATCTTCGTGGCGGCCCGGTTGCCCGTGGAGGCATACGCTGGTCCGACCGGCGCGAAGATTTCCGCACCGAGATCCTGGGCTTGATGAAGGCCCAGACAGTGAAAAATCCGGTGATTGTCCCAGTTGGTGCCAAGGGCGGATTCGTGGTCAAGCACCCACCCAGCGAAGGCGGCCGGGATGCGTTTATCGCCGAAGGGATAGCTTGTTACAAGATACTGATGAACGGGCTTCTGGACATCACCGATAACCGGGCTGGGGATCGCGTGATCGCCCCCCAAGGGGTGGTGCGCGACGATGGCGACGATCCCTATCTGGTGGTGGCTGCCGACAAGGGAACGGCGAATTTTTCTGATATTGCCAACGGCGTCGCTCGGGAATACGGATTTTGGTTGGACGATGCCTTCGCATCGGGTGGCTCGGTCGGCTATGAACATAAGAAAATGGGCATCACTGCCCGCGGCGCCTGGGAATCGGTCAAACGCCATTTCCGGGAATTGGGCCACGATATCCAGAAGCAGGATTTCACCGTGGTAGGGGTCGGCGACATGGCCGGTGACGTGTTCGGCAACGGCATGTTGCTTTCGCGCCATATCAAACTTCTGGCGGCGTTCAACCACATGCATATTTTCATTGACCCCGATCCCGACCCGGCCAAAAGCCTGGCCGAGCGCCGCCGTTTGTTCCGCAAGCCGCGTTCGACCTGGATGGATTACGACAAGAGCTTGATATCAAAAGGTGGTGGCATGTTCGAACGCAGCGCCAAGTCGGTGCCGCTATCACCGCAGATGAAAGCCCTTCTGGAGATCAATCAGAGCACCATCACACCCGATGACCTGATTAAGCGGTTGTTGAAGACGGAGATCGAATTATTGTGGTTCGGCGGCATCGGCACCTTCGTCAAGTCGGCGGCAGAAAGTCATCTTGATGCTGGAGACAGGGCTAACGACCAGATCAGGGTTGATGGGCGAGACTTGCGGTGCAAGGTGTTGGGGGAGGGCGCCAATCTCGGTATCACCCAGCTGGGGCGGATCGAATATGCGCGCGCAGGCGGGCGTCTCAATACGGATTCGGTTGACAACTCTGCCGGTGTCGATTGCTCGGACCACGAGGTCAATATCAAAATTCTCCTAGGCCCTACTGTCGCCACTAAGCATCTTACGATGGCGAAGCGTGACAAGCTGCTCGCCGCTATGACAGATGAAGTTGCTGAATTGGTTCTGCGCGACAATTATTTACAGACGAGCGCGCTCACCGTCGCTGAAATCGAAGCTGGCGAGCGGTTGCCTAACGTTGCCCGGCTGATTCGCGCCTTGGAGCGAGCGTCCCGTGTCAACCGCGGCGTTGATGTGCTGCCTGACGAGGAAGGCCTGGCCCAGCTAAGCAATTTGGGCTTGGGTTTGACCCGGCCTGAGACATCGGTGGTCTTGGCCCATTCCAAGCTGGCGCTTTATGATGAATTGTTGGAAAGCGACCTTCCTGATGACCCTTTGTTGATCCATGATCTGATCAACTATTTCCCGACCCCGCTCCGCAAGACCTACCGCAAGGCTATCGCCAACCATCGCCTGAGGCGCGAACTGATCGCCACCTCGATTACCAACCAGGTGGTCAACCGCGCTGGGTTCACCTACGCCAACGATCTCAAAGAACGTGGTGGCCATCAAGCGTCTGCGGTGGCACGCGCGTTCGCCATCGTTCGCGACGCCTTCGACTGCGAGGCTCTGTGGCACGATATCGAGGCACTGGACAACAAGCTTGATGCCGGCGTGCAGTCGGCGGCGTTAATCGATATAAAGGCATTGATCGAACGAGCTTCCCTTTGGTTCCTTCAGAATGGCCTGCATCCCCTGGACATCGCCGATAACGTGGCCCGCTTTAAGCCCGGGATAGAGGCCTTGGGCCGGTCCCTCACTAATGTGGCCTCGGCGAACGATCTGGCCTTCATGGAGGTCCGGCGAAGGAATTTCCAGAACAAGGGTATGCCGGAATGTCTGGCCAGGGGAATCGCCCGACTTCCCCTAATGGGTGCGGCGCTGGATATTGTTCGCGCGGTCGAGGCAAGAGAGGCCGAGGTGACAGAAACGGCACGGGTCTATTTTGGCATCGGCGCGCGTTTCGGGTTCGATTGGTTACGCGATACGGCGCGGAAAATCGAAGCCCAAACCCCTTGGCAGCGTCAAGCTATCCAATCTATGACAGACGAACTTTATGGGCTCCAGTTCGATCTGGTGACCAATGTAATGGATGTTAACATCAGCGTCGCAGCAGCCGAGGTGGCAGACGACGCTTGGGTCGATTCCCATAAGGTGGCGGCTGAACGAATTGAGCAGATGCTGGCGGACATGCGGAATTCGGGCACGCCCGATATCGCCATGATTGCTGTGGCTATCCGCCAGATCAGACTGCTGGTGAGCAATTAGGATCCAAGGCATCGTGAGAAAGACATCCAACCCCGAATTCGGTTTGGTTCTTGATACTGGACGCCGCTCCCGGGCCGCCTGGTGTCTTTATGACTGGGCCAATTCGTCGTTTCCCGCGGTCATTCTCACCTTTGTTTTCGCTCCCTATTTTGCCCGTAGCGTCGCCGTCACGCCGGTGCAGGGCACTGGTCTTTGGGGGTTGGCGGTCACCTTATCGACGCTGGCCATAGCCATCGTCTCGCCGGTGCTCGGCGCGATCGCGGACCACAGCGGGGCTCGTAAGCCCTGGCTTGGGGCTTTCACTATCCTGTGTATAGGTGCGACCGCTTGTTTATGGTGGGTCCGACCGGGACCAGATTGGATCCTGTTTGCCCTAGTCCTGGTCGCCGTCGCCAATTTTGCCTTCGAATTGGCTATTGTCTTCTACAATGCCATGCTCCCGGAAATTTGCTCGGAAAAACGCTTGGGGCGCCTCTCGGGCTGGGGCTGGGGGCTAGGTTATGGCGGTGGCCTGTTGTGTCTATCGATGGTTTTTCTAGGATTTGTCCAAGCCGAAATGATTCCCTTCAGCCTGGACCGCGCGGCGGCCGAACATGTGCGCCTCGCCGCACCCATCACCGCCGCCTGGATTGCTGTGTTCTCCCTGCCCCTGTTTCTGATGGTTCCCGATAAGGCCACCACCGGTCACAACGTAATCACCGCGGTTCGCCTCGGTCTAGGTCAATTGGCGGGAACCTGCGGGGCACTTCGCAAACGGCCCAACATCCTCCGATTCCTGATCGGCAGGATGATCTATTCCGATGGGCTGAATACCCTTTTCGCCTTTGGCGGGATCTATGCCGCCGGCACCTGGGGGATGGAGGTGGACGAGGTGATACTATTTGGTATAGCTCTCAACCTCACCGCCGGGTTTGGCGCCGCTAGTTTTGCCTGGGTCGATGATTGGATCGGTGCCCGGCGCACTATTCTTATCGCACTTGGGGGGCTCATATTACTGGGCGGCCTTATCCTGGTGGTTCAGGCGAAGATTTGGTTTTGGGTATTTGGTGTGACCATTGGCATTTTCTTCGGCCCGGCACAGGCGGCGAGCCGGTCGCTCATGGCTCGTATGGCGCCGCCTGGCATGCGGACGGAAATGTTCGGCCTCTTTGCATTTTCCGGTAAGGCCACTGCCTTCCTGGGCCCGGCGCTTCTCGGTTGGGTGACGATCAGCATGAATTCCCAACGGGCGGGTATGGCCACGGTGTTGGCCTTCTTAATCATAGGATTTGTGGTTATGTGGCCGCTTAAGGAACCAGTTTTGGGCAACGGTCCGGAATAACGCCTTAATGACGAAAGTGACGCATGCCGGTCAGAACCATGGCGATTCCAGCTTGGTCGGCGGCGGCGATGACCTCTTCGTCACGGATCGATCCGCCCGGCTGAATGACCGCCTCGACGCCAGCCTCAGAGGCTGCTAACAAACCGTCGGCAAATGGAAAGAAGGCGTCTGATGCCACCACTGAGCCCCTGGCCCGATTGCCCGTCTCGCCAGCGGCGCGGCTCGCATCTTCGGCTTTCCAGGCGGCGATGCGTGACGAATCAACGCGGCTCATTTGGCCCACGCCCAAGCCCACGGTAGCACCATCCTTGGCATAGACGATCGCGTTGGACTTGACGTGCTTGCAAACGGTGAAGGCGAATAGAAGATCGGAGGTCTGGGCTTCAGTCGGAACGCGCTTTGTGACGACCTTGAGGTCATCGGCGCTGATGTGCCCGGCATCCCGGTTTTGGAGAAGAAATCCACCCGATAGTGTACGTACGGTCATGGCCCCGGCCGTGGGGTCCGCCATGGCGCCAGTCGTGAGCACGCGCAGGTTTTTTTTGGAGGCAACGATGCGACGCGCATCTTCGCTGATCTCTGGTGCGATGACCACCTCGGCGAACAGTTTGACGATTTCCTCAGCTGTTTCTCCGTTTAGTTCCCGGTTGGCGGCGATGATTCCACCGAAGGCAGATACCGGATCGCAGGTGCGCGCGCGCAGGTAGGCTCCCTTGAGATCATCGCCCAGGGCCACGCCGCAGGGGTTGGCATGTTTGATAATAGCGATGGCGGGCCCTTCGAACTCGCTGACAAGTTCGAAGGCGGCGTCGGTGTCGTTGAGGTTGTTATAACTGAGTTCCTTGCCCTGAATTTGGGTGGCGGTGGCGACGCCCGGCCGGGGATGTGATGTATCAAGATAGAACGCGGCGTCTTGGTGGGGATTCTCGCCGTAACGCATGATCTGTTTCAGGCTACCGGTGAGCGTATGACGCGCTCCAAATGTCTCGCCTAAATAATCGGCGAACCATCCCGATATAGCGGCATCATAAGCCGCCGTCCGCGCATAGGCACGCGCCGCTAGGGCCTTGCGGAACGCGATTGTGGTGCCGCTGTTATGGGAATCCATCTCCGCTAGTAAAGCTTCGAAGTCCCCCGGCTCGGTCACTACGGTGACGAAGGCATGGTTCTTGGCCGCTGCCCTGATCAGGGCCGGGCCGCCAATATCGATGTTCTCCACGACTTCTGCATATTCGGCGCCCTTGGCCACGGCCGACTCGAAGGGATAAAGATTCACAATCACTAAATCGATAGGCCCGATGCCATGGGCCTGCATAGCCGCGAGGTCGCCATTGTGATCCCGGCGGGCGAGGATGCCGCCGTGGATCATAGGATGAAGGGTTTTGACACGGCCCTCCATCATTTCGGAAAACCCCGTGAGGTCGGCGACATCAACGACCTCAAGCCCGGAATCGCGAAGCGCCTGGGCGGTGCCGCCGGTGGAGACCAGTTCAACGCCATGGCTCGAGAGAAAACGCCCCAGCTCAATTAGGCCGGTCTTGTCTGAAACACTGAGAAGGGCGCGGGAAATGGGACGGGATATGGAATCAGTCATGGATAGGTTATGGGCCTTTCATTGGTGAAGAGGTATGAAATTCGCAACGGCCGGGCTATCAGACAGTCAGCTGAGACCGCGCCCGACGAGGGCGGTCGATAAGGTTGGGTTATAATCCGGCACAAGCCGTGCCAGGCTGGCGTGCAAGGAAACGCCGTCGCCGGCACGTGCGGCCCTATCCAATTCGGCAAGATTAGATTTCAGGACGGCGAGATCCTGGGGCCTTGGCCGGGCGATCAGGACACTTGGATAGCGCGTTGGCTCGGTGGTCTCGGTCTCGTAAAACAGCTCTTCGGCGAGTTTTTCCCCCGGTCGGAGACCAGTGATATCTATGGCGATATCCCGATCGGGGTCGTGGCCGGCAAGCCTGATCATCTGACGGGCAAGGTCGATGATCTTTATTGGTTCCCCCATATCTAAAACAAATATCTCGGCACCGGCACCGTCTTGGGTGCCCAGCGCGGAGGCTTCCAATACCAATTCCACAGCTTCTCGGACGGTCATAAAATAGCGCTGCATCTCGGGGTGTGTCACCGTCAGCGGTCCTCCCCGCGCAAGCTGGTGCTGAAACAATGGTACCACCGACCCGGTGGAGCCCAGCACGTTGCCGAATCGTACAGTCATGAAACGGGTGGCCGCATCGTCGCCTGTGAGATTAAGCGCCTGGCAGTAGCTTTCGGCGGCGCGCTTGCTGGCTCCCATCACTGATGCTGGATTGACCGCCTTATCGGTGGAAATAAAGACCATCGCCCCGACACCAACCTTGAGGCAGGCGTCGGCAACATTGCGGGTGCCGATAGTGTTGGTGAGGATTCCTTCTTCTGGGTGGGCCTCGACCATGGGTACGTGTTTTAGCGCGGCGGCGTGGAACACTAGGTCGGGCCTGTAATTCGCGATAACGTCCTCCATACGCGGGCCATTGCGGACATCGGCCAAGACCATATCCCTGGGTGTTTCAGGAGTGCGTTCGGCGATCTCCTGGTCTATCTGATAGAGTCCGAATTCCGCGTTGTCCAGCAATGTCAGGTGCGCCGGCCCGAGGGCCACGATCTGGCGCGCAAGTTCACCACCGATGGTGCCGCCGGCGCCCGTCACCAACACTCGGTAGCCGTGAATCAGTCCCTCCATGGCGGTGTGGTCCAGCACCTGCTGGGGCCGCCCCAACAGGTCTTCTATGGCGACCGGAAAGGGTTCTACGGCCTCTTCATCACCTGAGGTAAATTCGGTGATGCGGGGAAGGCGTGACAGGCTGATCCCATAGCCTTCCGCCTTCTCCAAAAGATCGCGCATGGGCGCTCCCCTGAGATAGTTTTCTGTGACGACAAAGCGGTGGGGACGCCGTCCGGAATTGGTCAGCCGCTCTACGATTTCGTCTAGGGCGGCGATGCTGCCCATTACTTCGATCCCGCGAATGCGCCGGCCAACTCGGGAATTTCGAGGATCAATGATGCCGACGACCTGATAACGTGCGTGGCGTGCGCTACTCATGGCGCGGATAAACATGTCCGCCCCGTCATGGGCACCGATCAACAGAACCGGGATGCGTGCCGGATCGACGCGCGGAGTCAGGCCGAAGATATTCCTGTCCTTGACAATTCGGTAGGTGATCCGGGTGCCCGCCAGCAAGACGACCAGCACGAACCAATCTATGATGAGCGCCGAGCGCGGCAAGGCTTCAAGACGGGTTGCCCAGAAAAGAACTAATAGGAATATGAGGACCGCTACCGCCGCCGCCCGCATTATCTGTAACAGTTCGGGAAGCGAGGCGTAACGCCACACGCCCTGGTGCAACCGCATGGCGGCGAAGACGCAGACCGCCACCACTGTAAATGTAGGGACTGCCGTGAACACCAGCTCTCTCGAATAGTCGAGCGGGTTGCTTCCCAGACGCAGATAGAGCGCAGCGACAAAAGAAACCGCTGCCATCGCACCGTCGTGGACGACGATGATGCATATGCGGAGGAGCCGTCTCGTGGTACCATTCATTGGCCGATGCGATCCTGTGTTTTCCGCAGTTGAAAAGGCCTCAGTCTCACGGCCCTGTTTCCCATTGTGGGCCAATCACCGAGGCAAGTCCATCGGGCCAGGTCGGCACGCGGGTTATTTGCCGGCATCGGCACCGGGAGGCGTGGCCCGGGACATCCAGGCAAGCATAAGAGTGACGACCAGCGCTGCTCCGCCGAGACAAATAAGGTCGCCAGTCCAATTCACCACTTGGGTCGAAAAGGCAGCCAGCGCCACCAGCATGAAATTGCCGCCACCAACAAACCGCGCAACTTGGGCATGGCTCCAGCCACGTTGCACCGCGCGCTGATAGAAATGGCCGGCATGGGCCTGCCAGACCCGTTCGCCGCGAAGCGCCCTGGTGGCAATGGTGATCCCGGCATCGGCGAGATAGTAGGAGGGTAGGATCAGGGCGGCGACCCAGTATCCCCACAGAGCCAATGTCAGCAGGTACCAGCCGAGAAGGAAGCCAAGGGGTATAGCGCCCACGTCGCCCAGGAATACCCGGGCAGGATGCCAATTGAGAATAAGGAAACCAAAGGTAGCGGCAGCAAGAATCAGGCTGCTCAGCCCTACCACGGTGGCGCCGGTGCCCCCTTGGTCGCCGATCAGGCCAGTTAGCGCGAAAATTCCAAGGCCAATGGAGACGGTCTCGATTCCAGCAAGACCGTCAATCCCATCCATGAAATTATAAAGGTTCACGAACCAGACCCAAGCGAGACCGGCGATGAGGCGATCCAGCGCTACAGGAAGAAGGCCCTGGAATAGGGTAAATTTACCGGGGAGGATAAAGAGCACCGCTGCGACGCAGATTATATGGGCGCAGAGCCGAGTCGTTACCGGCAGCCCGCTGCGATCGTCTAGTCCTGAGACTATAGCGAGGGCCAAAGTGCTGCCAAGCACGGTCCAGGCAACAATGTTATTGGGGATGAAAAGCCAGACGATAGCGGCGATCAGCGGCAACGCCGTGGTTAGCACGGCGATGCCGCCGCCCCGAGGAATGGGCGTTTGGTGGCTCGAACGTTGGTTGGGGGCGTCTAACACCGCTCGGCGGATCAGCCAGGCGGTGGCCCAGCGGGTCAAGATCCAGGCGCTGGCCGTCGTTGCCAGAGCCAAGACCAATGACAAAACGGCGCCTCTGACCGTTAGTAACGAATCCATGAGAGCCTTCTCCAGCTTCGGACCAAGCGGTGTGGCATCGATGTCATGACCGCCCGGCCACCCTCTGCAGGGACCAACGGACTACCGCGCCGGGTCGAGGGCCTTGCGCAGTGACGCCGCCGCTAACCACAATTTGATTCGACCGTTTGACTTCACCGCTTCCCAGATATACGGATTTTTCCAAGCCAATTTTGCCGCTGTCTGTGCGGAAACGCCAGCCATCACCCGATGGCAGGCGCAGCAGGATCGCTGCGCCATCGTGCACCAGCGATGCAGACACGCCTGGGTGCAGATGGAAACGGAGATGAAAGACCTTTGGCCGCCCCTGCCGCCAGCGCCAAATGGCTGGTTTGCGATCCCCAGTGTCCCGGTCGATACTAGCGGGACTGGCGATGTTTTGGGGTAAAAGAGAATCCTTGCCACGCAGTTCTTCGCCGTTACCGGAAAGCCATAACCGGCGCTCGTGAATAAGGCCAAATCCACGTTCGTAACCGTTATGACGCCCGGTTAGCCAGACCGCACCATCGGCTTGAGACGCCTGTCCAGTCACTTCAGTGGGGTGCTTGCCGATCTCACTGCCGGAGCCTGGGGCCTCGAATATTTCCGTAGAATTTGTATTGGCCAGGGTCAGTGTGGAATGGGCGGCGGTGGCGCGCAGGCCCTGGCGCCAGATTGCGCCCAGACCGGGGCCACCCCCACAATTGACGATCAGCCGTTCCTTGCCGACGCTTAATTCCAGAGAAAGCGTTCCAGCGAAGGCATGATCGCGG
>Ga0315336_1005960_pt1 | contig 12860 bp, 12 predicted proteins | sample ASW5metaG_FD_204512 | JGI IMG/M metagenome (GOLD analysis project Ga0315336, IMG submission 204512) | Ammonia-oxidizing marine archaeal communities from Monterey Bay, California, United States - ASW #5 | ecosystem: Environmental > Aquatic > Marine > Intertidal zone | place: USA: California...
TCATTGAACGACGGGACTGGTGTAATCGCATCAGGGACTTCGCCGAGTCCTAGTTCATGATAGTAGGGTGCAAGCAGGGAGCGGGTGTACTCAGTGCGCTCGGGGTTATCGCCAGGCTCAGTATGGACAAAGAAGTTGGCGTTATAGGGCGCATCAATAGCATTGGATACTGCAGCGCAGTCAGTGCGTAGTGCCTCTTGTGTATGCATGGCAAGGCCAAGTGAGCCTAGTCCGCCGGCGGTCGAGACTTCGACGGCGAGCGCGGGTGTTGACGCACCCGCCATTGGTGCCTGAATGATCGGATAGCGAATACCCAGACGATCAGTGATTTGGGTATCAGGCCAGGGGTTCATCAGATTGTTTGTTAACCATCGACTACTGTCTTCAAATAAGTTTGTTGGGGCGATTTAATTTCCGGGAACGTGTTAAGCCATTGATAAATATGGTGCGCTCGGAGAGATTCGAACTCCCGACCACCCGGCGCGAAGCCAGTGGTAGTTTTCTCTGATTTTCCGCACAATCACGCCAATTATCCCACAAGAGTCCTCCAACAAAATTTAGAGATACAGGGAGATAAACACCAGTAACGATAAGATACGCCGGAGAATAATGGCACCAATTTGGTGGGCTTCTCTAACAAAAAAAGATTGCGTCATCAAAAGATTTAAAACTAACCAAAATACACAAACGTCAAAACATACATTAAAAACTGATTGTCTCAATGCGATATCGACTGGCATTTTCACTCCTCATAACAGCGGCAACATTGGCTAGCTTTAATGGAGTCTTTATCCGTGCATTGGGAGATATGACAGATTGGCAGATTGTATTTTGGCGACACCTGCTGATCGGATTAATGTTGTGCTTTGGCCTTACGTTGTCCTACCGATCGGGTGTTATAAATGCTTTCAAGAAAATTGGCCGGTTAGGCATTTTCGGAGCTGTAGCTTTCGGGCTAAGTCTGCTCTTTATGACTATGGCGCTTCACAATTCGCCGATTGCGGACGTTATGTTTATTCTTGCATCAATTCCGATCCTAACAGCCTTGATTGCCTGGGTCACTTTACGGGAAAGAATTCAGAAAGTTACCTGGATCGCTATGATCGGAGCTGCAATTGGTGTCGCATTGATGGTCGTTGGTCATCTAACTGTAGGCAGTATGAAAGGTACCGGCCTAAGCGTTGGATGTGCTATCACCGTTTGCATATTTGCGGTCATTCTTCGCTGGGGTCGCGATCTAAATATGATCCCTATGTTCGCGGTGGGTAGTCTTATAGCAGCTGCAATCGCGCTTCCTTTCTCATTTAGCGGTCCTTCGTTGAGTAGCGGAAATATCGCAATTCTTTTCTTATGGGGTGGTCTAGTCTGTCCGATTTATTATTCGCTCTTTGTTGTCGCATCTCGACATATACGCGCAGGAGAGTTGATGTTAGTAGTACCTTTAGAAACAATTTTGTCTGTACTCTTAGCTTGGTTAATGCTAGCCGAGGTTCCAAGCACCAATTCTCTGCTTGGAGGCATTATTGTTATTACTGCGGTAAGTGGGATGGCCATTTATAGAATTTACGAGCGACCTCGAGCACATACACCCTTACCACCATGAGGATCTTTTTTTGTGGGAGGATTCAATCTTGCGGAAACCTGTTAAGCCAGTGATAAATATGGCTTCCCCGAACCCGATTTGCCTTTGCGCGTCTAAATTTGGGCGGACTAAACCAACAGATGAGCGGCTTTGGCAAGGAAGAATAAAAGCATCAGGCTATCACCTCTCTTCCGATGCCTCAAACGAATCTAAAAGTAGGATTCAAGTCATCGAATATTCGCAAGCACTTGACCCGCTGCTTCGATAGTCTGATCGATGTCATCTTCGCTCGTAGCTAGACAGAGCCTACGATCGGTAAGGGCAAACGGTGGCTCGAGGATACCTGCTTCGTACATTCCCCGACGCCAAGACTCGGCTAACTCAGTATTGCTAGCAAGTACTTCCCTATAATTACGGGGCGCTCGGTCACAGAAATAAATCGCCCATTCTGAACCGTAACCCGTGACACATGCCTGAATGCCCGCAGTATCGACCGCCTGCTGGAGTCCTGCGCGCAGCCGATCTCCCAGGTCGTATAGTCGCTCGATACCGTTGTCTCTGAGAATCCCTAAGGTCGTAATACCCGCTGCCATGGCATATGGCGCGGCATTATATGTACCCTCGATTGTGGCGTTAGTTTCGGATGCGGACCCTAAAAGGTCCATAATTGCAGTTGTACCGGCAATTCCAGCTACAGAATAACCGTTTCCTATTGCTTTGCCGAATGCAGTAAGGTCAGGGGTTACTCCACAGACTGCCTGATATCCACCGATATGATGACGAAAACCAGTTTTCACTTCGTCAAATACCAAAACAACGTTGTGTTGGGAAGACAGTTCACGAAGTAGTTCAAGGAAGCCAGGCTCAGGCGCAACGCATCCATAGCTATGAACGTAGGGCTCAGCGAAGCATGCAGCGAATTCTTTACCATGGTTTTGAAATGCTTCACGGACTCCATCAAAGTCATTCCATTCGATTACGGTTACGTCCGCAACTGCTTCCGGGTGTAACCCAGCGGAGTTGGGCTCCGCAAGCCCCCCTTTACGTCCTTTACCAACAGTAAATCGAGAGCCAACAGCCAACAGGTCATGCCAACCATGATATGAGCCATGAAATTTGAGCAATCGACGCCTGCCAGTTGCAGCCCGAGCAAGGTGAACTGCGTGTAAAGTCGCATCAGTTCCAGACGTGCAAAACGCGACTTTGTCGGCAGATGGCATAACTTCACACACTGCTTCAGCTAATTGAATCTCACCCTTTTGCGGCCCAACCCAATTCAAGTCGCAAGACGCGCTTGCGTGCGCTACCGCTTCATTCACGCGCGGGTCACAGTGGCCCAGTACGATGGGTCCGTAAGCTAGTAAATAATCGATAAACTTTTTGTCATCGGCATTCCAGACGTGGGCGCCTTTTGTACGTACAATCACATCAGAAAACAATGCTCGTCCCCCGGAGGACGCACCATTTGGTATCACTTTACGTGCACGGGCTAGCATAGTTTCACTGTCAGAATTTTTTGGAGCCATCTTGGCGTCCTCCGCTATTTAGTAATACCGTTACGGTGTATCAGACCACAATTTAGTGTTGAAAAGATTTCTGCCGTGATCTTTTAGATTTTATATTTATGTTCGAGAGCGAAGTGGTTATCTTCGATGATCTTGTCACGATCTGATTCATAGCAATAGTCACTTGACACCACTATGTCAACAATTTCGTCGCCGACCTTTTGCAATAACGTCATATCTTGTTCATCATTTTCGTCTTGCTGCGATGGAATGCAAAGCACAGTGTCATTCACATATGTTGGAATCAAGTTTTGCGCATTCAGTGCGGGGTGTTTTACACCCTTGCCATTTACGACATCCTCGATATTTTGCCGAAGTTTACGCCTAACCATAGCGACGCCACGATCCGTACTTGCTCGATGTTCCAGAGCATGAACTGCGATTGGGCGTTGACTCGTATTGGCTTCCCAATCGTTCGGGTCTTCCTGTTGTTCGCGGTATGGACGGCCGCCAGATTGTCCATCAAAATCAGCCGATTCTTTTCCACACAGCTCCTTTCTTCCGAGTCTATTAGGATCGCTCTTATCATTAAAAAAACGATATCCGATCATTGTGGAGTTGGTATCGTCTATTGGCACAATCCATACGGAAAGAGCCGAGCGCGCAAACGATTTAGTGCTGACTCCATCTTCCCAGAAGCCAGTTTGGCGCAGGTTTGGCATGATACAGTCGACCTGACTAACCCAAACATTTTGTCCAGCCCGTCGAGTTGATGCGCAAGTCATGCCAACGGGTGTTTCGCGCCATTGCATAATAGGCATTGCTCCCCACGCCGGCCCTCCAAGTTGAGCGCGGCCATGGAGGCCGTGCAACCAAGTGGCATGAAACGGATCCATGCAATTCTCGTGAATTTGGAGCCAATTGCAGGGAAAATGAGAGGAAAGTGTCGCCCACTCAGTGTCAGACGCTTCGAAGGTATCGTAGACAGGGAGCACAGGCTGTTCATCGGGAGGGCCCATATATGCGAATATCAAACCCTTGTACTCAGCGGTCGGGTATGCGCCATGCATTACACGGTTTTTTAGTTGGCTGTCGGGGGGTTCTCCAGGAGTTTCTAGGATCTTGCCATCCACGGCGAAGTGCCAGCCATGATAGCAGCACTGGACGCCTTCATTAGTAATTCTGCCGTATTCGAGTGATGCACCTCGGTGGCTGCAGTGACGATTAAGCAGACCGATTTCGCCTTGCAGCGATTTGATGAGCACGAGGTCTTCACCGAGTATCCGTACCGCCAACGGAACATCGGTCAATTCCGACGCCATTGCGACCGGATGCCAAAAGCGACGGAGATACTCACCACCAGGCGTGCCAGGTCCAACGTGAGTCAATTCCCTATCTTCTTCAGGCACATCTCGCTTGAAATAACCCGAATATGCCTGTGTTTGATCAGTGCCGGCACTGGGGGGCTGGTTCCTATTCATAAAAATTCTGTAGTTTTAGGGTATTTATGGATAAGCGTCGTCAAACTAAATGGTCAGAGACTTATGTATGGTCAGAAACTTATGTGTCCGATTTTTGACAGTCGAGAATATCAATCAGTATATAGTTATCAGAATTCTCAGAGATGCGCAAGCGGGAGCATCCTGAGGACTGATCGCGGACAAAGCGATATTGATGATGTTTCGATTAATCGATGAAATAAGTGACCTTATGGAGGAAGATTTGATGAGCAAAAAAGTTATTAAAGATCAACAGTCGACCGATGTAGGCGATCCATCCCGGCGTGCATTTATCTCGAAGTCGATCGGTGCAGGTGCGGTTGGAGCAGGATTGCTAGCTACCTTGAATCAAGGTATGGCTGCGGAGGGTGAACCTATTCCGGTAGGAGGCGCGATCGCGATGACAGGCTGGGGTGCCGGAGACGGGCTCGAGTGCAAACGCGGATTGGAAATGGCTGCCGAGGAGATTAACGCGCATGGAGGCATTTTGGGCCGACCGCTCGAAGTACACATTGAGGATACCAAGGACCAGGGGGCGGACCTCGTCATCTCAGCGATTAACCGGCTTATCGACCGTTATGGCGTACATTCGATCATAAACGGATATAACGCAGGTACGCTCACCAATGAGTACGACGTCGTTGCGGATGCTGGGATCATCTATATGCATCAGAACACCAGTATCCTCCATCACAAGACAGTGGGCGATAATCCCGAAAAGTACTTCGGAACTTTCATGTCCGATCCGGCGGAGTGGTGGTACGGCGCAGGTTTGATGGAGTACCTAAAACATCTCGAAGACACCAATACTTGGAAACGTCCGAACAACAAGATCTTCATCATTACTGGTTCTGACGACAATACTGTCACCCTAGGAACGGCCTTGTCTACTGCGATTGACGATACCAAAGACCAACCGGGCTACGGATGGGAAGTAAGCCATAAAGAAGTCATTGTGGCGCCTATTTCCGAGTGGGGTCCGACTCTGGCTAAGATTCGCCAAGACCCGCCCGCGGTCGTCGCTATGATGCACTGGATGGCGCAGGATCAGGCCCAGTTTATGCTGCAGTTTGTGCCTAATCCCACCGATAGCATCGTTTATATGCAGTATGGACCGTCGTTACAAGCTTTTCGCGATATCGGCGGGGACGCAGTGCTGGGTGTCACCTATTCGTCAGTCGTCGCGCATCTTCAGGACGCCATTGGACGGCATTTTGCCGATCGGTACCGCGCACGCTGGGGTGATAAGTCAACCCCATTAGTTGGGTGTGAAACCTACGATGCGTGTTGGCACTACGCCATCGCTGCATCCGTTGCTGGCGGCACAGGCGGTCCAGGCGAGCATGATCAAAACCGAAAAGTATCGGGTTGGTTACGCCACCTTCCGTACCGGGGTGTTCAAGGAATAACTCGTTACTGGCGGGATCCACCCGAAGACCCATGGCCTTATCAGGCGGCGATTCCCTATCCAGATGCAACGCCCGATCCATCGCTGGGGATGCCACATCAGTACTTTCAAATCGTGGATCTTAAGGCGCCGCCGACAGTTGTAACACCGGCGCCCTATGAAACCGGTCCATTCCAAACTCCGCCTTGGTTTAAGTCGTAGGCTGACATATGCGGGAAACCGCACCGCTGCTATTGTGCCGAGGAGTATCTAAATACTTCGGCGCCATGGCAGCGGTCGACAGTGTAGATCTTGCGCTTCAACCGGGAGAGGTATTGGGTATCGGTGGTCCGAATGGAGCAGGAAAAACCACGCTGTTTGATGTGATCTCAGGCTTGACACGGGCCGACGCGGGGAGCATCAATTTTGAGGGGACAGAAATCCAGGGGCTTTCGCCATGGAACATCTGTCACCTCGGTATCGCACGCACATTCCAGCTGAACGCAGGGTTCGATACTTTAACCGCACGTGAGAATGTCCTCGTTGCTGGATATTTTGGTCTTCGGAATCGCTTGTTTCCGAGTATGAGTTGGGACAGCAAGATGGTTCATCGTGTCGAAGAGGCATTGGCCTTCGTTGGCATGAGCGATAAAGTGGATCATGAGGTTCGTAACCTTTCGGTGTTGGAACGTAAACGGTTAATGGTCGCGGCCGCGATAGTTACGGAGCCGCGTTTGATTCTGATGGACGAACCGGTAGGCGGGTTGAACCCAGAGGAAATTGATGAAATGCTTGAAATCGTCAAAAAACTTCAAGCCGCCGGTACGACGCTGATTATCATTGAACATGTCATGCGATTTCTGGTTCAGTTAACGACACGACTCGTTATCCTTCATCATGGTCAAATGATCTATGAGGGTTCGTCTGAAAATCTCACAAAGGACAAGACCGTCGTCGAGGTATATCTCGGGGAAGGTACGTCAAACTGGCTGGATGAGCGATTCGCTTCTTGATCTCGAGGCTGTATCAGCCGGTTATGCTGGGCGCCCAGTGCTCAGAGAGATATCTCTTTCGGTGCAGTCCGGTTTGGTGGTTGTTATTCTAGGTCCAAATGGACATGGCAAAACTACACTACTGCGTTGTATTTCAGGTCTCGTAAAGTCGACAGACGGCGTCATCCGGTTTGATGGCAAGACGCTGAATCGCAATAGTCCGGAGCAAATTGTCAACCTGGGAATTGCCCATGTGCCCCAAGGAGATCTGTTATTTCCTGAAATGTCGGTGCGGGACAATTTGTTAATGGGCGCCTACCTGTGTGCTAACGCAGAAGACAGGCAGGACCGGTTGGAGGAGATTTACGTTCTATTGCCCAAGCTGAAAGAACGATGGGAGCAGATGGCGAACAGTTTATCCGGAGGAGAAAGGCGAATGCTAGCCATCGGTCGCGGCCTGATGACACAGGGGCGACTAATGTTGTTGGATGAACCGTCGCTGGGATTGGCCCCGGTTATGATCGATCAGATCTACTCGGTAATCAACAACTTAAAGGCGCAAGGTAAGACAATTGTCCTTGTCGAAGAGCATCCTAAACGCGCGTTCGAAGTGGCGGATTTTGTGTATCTTCTAGAGGATGGTCGTATTATCTGGCAGGGTAAACCAGAAGAAATGACCGGGCGTAAAGAAATGCTCGGTGCTTATCTGGGAGGTTGATTGTAATTGGATACTGTTGTTCAGATTGTTGTAAGTGGGCTTACTGTGGGTGCGATGTATGCACTAGCTACGATCAGTCTCTCTCTCGTATGGGGTTCGCTGAATATGTTGAATATGGCTCAGGGCACCCTGCTCACGATCGGAGGATTTGCCTCCTATGCGGTTTCGGCCAATCTCGGATTACCGATTTTTTTCGGACTACCATTTGCCATGATCGTTGGTTGCCTCATCGGGTATCTAATGTATTTTGGGTTTGTCCAATTTATGATCAATCAACCCTCGTTTGATACCAGTGTGATCATTGCTACTATTGGTTTTGCCATTATTCTTGAAAATGTCATTCTAAAGATCTGGGGCGCCTATCCGCTTCGTCAACCTCTAGGGATTACAGGTGGCTTCTTTCTGGGTGGAGTGCACATCCCTTATCAAAACGTTTTGATCGTCGCAGTGTCGGTTGTCGGTATGCTCCTAGTCGCAGGGTTCGTCAGTCGAACTCGACTGGGACGGGCGATCCGCGCCACGTCACAGAACCAAGAAGCAGCACGACTGATGGGTGTTCCGGTACGCTTCATATTTGCCCAAGTGCTGGCGCTGGCAGGTTTTCTCGCGGCAGTGTCAGGCTTGTTGTTAAGTACGATTACCACACTGTCTCCGACTATGGGTTATGACCCAATGATCAAAGCATTCATAATCTGCGCTATTGCTGGTCTTGGTAATATTGCCGGTGCCCTCTATGCGGCCTTCATTCTTGGCGTGTTGGAGGCAAGTATCCAGTATCTATTTGGAGTACGCTTCGCACTCCCGACAATGCTGCTACTCGTTATTGCCGGTCTGATCTGGCGCCCCGCGGGGGTGTTTGGACGCCGCACTGTAACGCGGTTATGAGAATGCGGCGCCATCATGATTAGGCGAGATCTCATCATTGGTTTGTGCCTACTGGCTGTCGCGATAGCTGTTCCATTTCTGTTGGGAAACCGATATCTGATTACGCAACTTACACTGTTTTTTATCTGGGCGACCGTGGTTACGCAGTGGAATCTTGTATTTGGTGTGGCAGGAATTTTTTCTTTGGCACAGATGGCGTTATTTGCAGTCGGCGCCTACATCACTGCGATGTTCTCGTTGTACTTCGGCGTGTCGATCTGGATTGCGATGATCATTGGGGCAGTCGCTACTGTAGCGTTTAGCCTCCTAGTTGGACTGGCTTGTTTAAGATTGCGGGGTGCTTATGTCGCGCTCCTCACCTTCGCGGTTAGTCAGGCGATATTCATACTGATCATCACGGATGTTGAGTGTTTTCGAATGGATGGAACGATTTGTTACCAGCTCACCGGCGGTGTAAAAGGCTTCTCGGGATTTGAAGATTTCGGATTTAGAGAGGCTTTGGGTTACAAATACTGGCCGATTGGTAACTATTTTGTTGCGTTAGTACTGTTAACCCTGGGAATGATCTTCGCGTTTGCGATTATCCGGAGCCCGATGGGGTTTGCCTTCCGCGCGTTGCGGGACAACGAGGGCTACGCAATGGCGAGCGGTGTGAGTCGCTTTAAATATCAACTTCTTGTTTTCGCTTTGGCGGCGTTTTTTACTGGATTGGCAGGTGGCGTCTACGCGGGGCACTTCAAGGTGGTGGGCCCTAGTCTATTTAGTCTTTCGTTACTGGTTTACCTAGTTGCAATGATGGTCGTTGGAGGGGTAGGCCGCCCTTGGGGTCCGATCGTCGGGGCTGCGCTACTGATGAGCGCCGACGAGTCCTTAAGGGAATTCGGTGAATACCGCAACATTGGTATCGGTGCTGTGATTGTTTTATCCGTTATCCTGTTACCGGACGGGGTCGTCGGTGCCTTGTCTAAATGGACTCATCGGATTTGGCCTAGCAAAGAAAAGCCTGTTCCCGACTAAAAAACTTTCAAGTTTCTCAGTGCGACCTAAATGATGATGTTCCTGTTATCTGACGGACTAACTGTCTCCGATCGTGCGACCGTCGCCCAATTTGGTCAATATCATGTCCAAGTCTTGTAAGCACAGCATACACGGACACCAAAGTCACTTCGGTTGGAATAATGCTTTTGCGCCTGAAGTAACTGCCGCTCCAGGAGACATCGTCGAATTTGAGACTATCGACTCCTCTGGTGGTCAATTGCTACCTACCTCCACGGCGGCGGACATTCCGAATATGGACTTCGGAAGATTTTGCCCCCTGAGTGGTCCGGTTTACATAGACGGGGCAGAACCGGGTGATGCACTCAAGGTCACTATTCTAGATTTGGCGCCTTCGGGTACTGGATGGACAGCAAACATTCCCCCTTTCGGATTGTTAGTCGACGATTTCCAGGAACCTGCGCTTCATCGATGGACTTATGATAAGAACAATTTGGAGCCAGCGGCTTTTGGACCACACATCAGGGTCCCACTTAAACCATTTATTGGCACGATCGGCCTCGCACCTTCGACCTCTGGGTTGCACAGTGTTATTCCTCCTCGGCGAGTCGGTGGCAATATGGATATCCGGGATCTTAGTGTTGGTGTAGAACTTTACCTACCAGTCGAAGTGCCTGGTGCGTTATTGTCGGTAGGAGATACCCACGCCGCACAAGGCGATGGCGAAGTCTGTGGTACAGCTATCGAGAGTCAGCTGAAAGTATCCCTCAAGCTAGAACTTGAGAAAGGGGCTAACTTTCAGTTTCCACGTTTTAATACCCCCGGACCAGTTTCTCGCGGGCTCGACATAAAGGGTTACAAGGTCACTACTGGAATTGGCCCGGATTTGATGGAAAATGCGAGAGTAGCAGTATCCGAGATGATTGATGCGCTGACGATGGATCATGGATTATCGGCGATAGACGCGTATCTGTTATGTAGTGTGTGCGGTGACCTGAAAATCAGTGACATCGTCGATATGCCCAATTGGGTAGTATCATTCTATTTCCCCTATGTAGTATTTGACTGAGGGCGGAACATGCAACTACAAATGTGTTCATGGAAAGAAGTCGAGAAATATCTCAAAGGATCGACTGGAATAATTCTTCCTATAGGCTCTACCGAACAACATGGACCGAATGGGTTAATCGGTACCGATGCCCTTTGCGCAGAGATTATTGCCCGTGATGTTGGTCATGAGACTGGTGCGATGGTGACGCCGACCATCAGTGTCGGAATGGCCCAGTTCCATCTCGATTTTCCCGGCTCGATGACTCTCCGTCCTTCAACCTTGATAGCGATTGTTCAAGACTACGTTGGCTCGCTATCGCGCCATGGGTTTACGCACTTTTATTTCCTGAATGGTCACGGTGGAAATGTGGCCACTGTGAGTGCGGCGTTTCAAGAGATCTATGCGAATGCGAGTTTTGTGCAGATCGAAGGAAATTTGAAAGTGCGCTGTCGGCTGAAAAGCTGGTGGGACACCCCAAATGTCACCGAGATCCGTGACGAACTGTATGGTGAATGGGAAGGATTTCACGCGACTGCAAGCGAAATTTCCCTCACTCAGTTTGTCTACCCAGGGGCTGTTAAAGAAGTAAATATGGGGCCGCCTGTCGCGCTAGAGGACAGTTTCACGGTAGACCATAATGCAGATGAGTATTATGAGGCTACGGATTTCAGACGTCGTTTTCCAGATGGCCGCGTCGGGTCCGATCCCACCCTGTCGCGACCGGAGCATGGTAAGCGAGTTGTAGACGCGTCGGTCAAGGATATTAGTACTGACTATGCAGCCTTTCTCCGCGATTAAAGAATGGGCGAATCTTTGTATCGGAGTCGGAACTGGAGCCCATCATAATGCATATTTCGGTTGTCGAGATAGATCTCCCAGATGATATAGACCACGACGCCCTTAAAGAAGGCTTCCTCACCTCTGGACATCGCTATACCAGCGTGCCTGGGTTGTTGCGTAAGTACTACACCATGAAAAATAACACCATCACCGGTGGAGTATTCGTGTGGGAGAGTCACAAACATGCTGTAGCAGGCCATTCCGATCTTGAGTGGAATAAGCTAATTTGGAACAAATATGGAGCGGAACCCAAAGTTACCTATTACGATGTGCCAGTAGTGGTCGATAACGTGCTAGGAGAAATCTACCGAGGTTCGGAGTATCTTGAAGCGGTCCTCTAGAGTAGGGTTGCTATTTGAGAGTTTAGTTGTGTATTCGTCTGTGTATCAATGAGCGTTCTTGAGTTGTCCTCGTTCGTCTTCCTAGTTATGAGGAGAATTCGAACCTGGGTATGGTCACAATTCACATGCGTGTTGGTAAATTGAAAATTAGACAGGTAGAAGATATTCACCAACTTGCTTACAACTTGGGGAATGAATAATGCGAAAGGACGAGAGTGACGCCATTCCGCTAGGTGGGGATACCAGTTTCAGGGAACGAGCGATCGAACCGGACAAAACTGCTTTGCTACTGATTGACCTGCAAAAAGGCGAATACAATGATCATAAAGTGTCGAACTCTCCTCAGGATGAGTATTTATGGGATCGTATTCGTCGACTGGTAGTTCCAAACGGGCGAAAGTTACTTACAACCTGTCGAGAGCATGGTATCGAGGTGATCTATACCGTCATCGAATGTCTGACGTTAGATGGTCGTGACCGTGGGCTCGATTACAAGATATCGGGAATATTCGCCGCAAAAGGTTCCTGGGAAGCAGAAGTCATTGATGAATTGCGTCCGCTGCCGAGCGAAATCATCATACCGAAAACATCCTCCAGTCTATTTAATTCGACCAACGCGGAATATGTGCTCCGTAATCTAGGTGTTCAGTACATTCTAATGATGGGCATTATGACTGACCAATGTGTGGAATCAGCTGTGCGTGATGGCTGCGATCGCGGTTTCTTGATTACCCTTATTGAGGACTGTTGTGCAACGCATGATGCGCAAAGTCAGCAGGCATCGCTAAGCGCACTGAAAGGTTATTGCCGAGTCCGCGACTCGGATGAAGTGATTGAGGAGGTTGTCGGCCACGCATAAAGTTAGCAGGGGCTCTATAGTAATCTCTAGGTTAGATACGCAAAAATGCGGCTGTTCTAATCGACGACTTCCGTAAATATAGATAAGGACATCTAGACACTTAAAGACATAAATCTAGGAAGTGAGAGTGTCAAAACAACTGCGCTACTGAGTTCTTATTGGAAGGTTTCGAGGTAAGGTGCTAGTACACTTGTTCGTAAGCTGC
>Ga0315336_1005961_pt1 | contig 12858 bp, 14 predicted proteins | sample ASW5metaG_FD_204512 | JGI IMG/M metagenome (GOLD analysis project Ga0315336, IMG submission 204512) | Ammonia-oxidizing marine archaeal communities from Monterey Bay, California, United States - ASW #5 | ecosystem: Environmental > Aquatic > Marine > Intertidal zone | place: USA: California...
ACGACAGGTGGAAACAGGTCGCTAATGGCAACATCCCACAAATATTCGAAACGGAGCACGGCCGGGCTTGGTGGGTCTACGCGAGCGGCATTGGGCGGCTGCCCCCGGTTATTGTGGACTATGGAAATAGAATTCTGTCCTCCGCCGGAACCCCTAAATGCTTTCTCGGAGCGGAAGCCATAATGACCGCAGATAGCACAAAAGCAGCAATACGATGACTGTCGGTCACGTTACAGGTCTCCAGCGGATGGCAGCAATGGGCACTATCACGCCGGATGGGCCAGCGTATCAGCTACGACTGGAGTAGATACCATTCGCGACGGTCGAATCCGGCGGTATCAGAGCAACTACGGCCAACTTCAGACATTCGAGGTACAGTAATTCGATATTATCTTATGAAGGTAGGACTTTATAATTATGCTCACAATTCTCTGCATCATCATCAAGAAAGAAGAAAATTTGGAATGAACAAACTGCTGAAAAAATTAACAATTGCCGTGTTCGCTATGTTCGCGGTAACGGCAGCACTAGCGCAAGACACGACGTACACTTTCAAACATGGATTCCCAGCAGACGCTGAGACCATCAAAAAAGCGCAAGATGCAACAGATTTACGGCGGGCCATAGAAGCCTATAAGTTCTTCTTTCCAACGGTTGCTACCGAAGCTGTGATTCAACAGTTTAAGCCTCACGGCGTGATACCCAACCAAGTTGGAATCATAATGCCGCAAGATCCAGAACAGCAGTTTTCTGTAGCCAATCAGGATACTCCATACATTATTGCTGTGCTTGATTTGAGAAACTCAGGCCCTCTGGTTATTGATGTCCCAGCAGGGCCTTACATCGGCTTATTGTGTGACCACGATATGAGTCCGGTAGCCGATCTGGGCACAATTGGGGCAGGCAAGGGTAAAGGGGAGAAGAATCTTATTCTGCCTCCTGGGTACGATGGCCAAATACCCGAGGGCTATCATCCTTATCAAAGTGATACTTGGGAGGCCGTTTTGGCAGTTCGGATTATGTCCAAATCAGGTTCGTATGATGAAGCAGTCGACCTTGCACAAAAAGTGAAAGTTTACCCACTCAGTGAAGCTGGAAAGTCATCTTCTTTTAGACTTGTCGATGTGAACGGCCAAAAAGCCCCGTTGCCGATGCTAAGTTGGGAAACGAGCATGGACTACTGGCGTGAGCTGCATGCTGTTGTAGATCGTGAAACAGTCCAGATCAAGCATCGCGTTATGCTTGGCATGTTGGCATCTGTTGGCATTAAAAAAGGCGAAGCCTTTAAGCCAACTGATCGCCAGAAGGCTATTCTCCTCAAAGCTGCAGAGATAGGTTATGCAGAGATGAGAATTTTGGCCTTTGCAAATCCTCGACCAGAAAAAATAGTTTGGGAAGGTAGACATTGGGAATGGATGCCTTTGTCGGGTCCAATCAATGCAGAATTCAAGGAATTCGGTAACGAAAACCACAGAGACCTGTTAGCAGGTGATCACTTTTTCTTTCAGGCGTGGGGTTCAACTGCAGCGGCTGGCGTTCGAAAGGTTGGCGCTGGTTCCATCTATTTTAGTTCAATGAAAGATTCGACAGGCACGTATCTTGATGGTGGTAAGAATTACAAACTAAACATTCCTGGTCCTGTTCCAGCGAAGCTCTTTTGGTCAGTGACCGTTTATGATTCAGAAACACGAACCATAATCAATACGGAACAGGGCAGAGGTGCTGTACGCATGATGTTTGAGGAACCTACTGCTAATGCAGATGGCTCTTTTGATGTTTACTTTGGCCCTGATGCTCCGGCAAAAGAAAATCATTGGGTTAAAACTGTCGCCGGAAAGGGCTGGTTTACATACGTTCGGGTGTATGGCCCCGAAGAGCCACTTTTTGATGGGACCTATCAACTTCCAGATATTGAAAAGTTGAAGTAACTCACCCCAGTTCCACTAGGTACAGAATTTAAGCACTAATGAAGGTCAGTTATGGGCACATCTGAGACAGCTTCTTGCCTCGATGCGTATGACGCTTAAGGAACCCATTGCAGTCAGCCCAACAAACTCTCTAAACGACGCGAACTGTCACTACCCGCCATCGCCGAAGACAGGTTCAAGAAATTGGCGCTCGTAGCTCAGGATGCATCTGGTCTCTTCCGAGTAAGCGGATGCTTTCTGGCACTCAGGGTCTTGTCTCGCTTGCTTGCGATACTCTTCATAAGCCGCAAGGGAATCGAAGGTAAACATGGCTACTGCAAGATCTCCCGCGCAATACCTCGCCACTATTCGCTCGACCCAGCAGGTTGATCAGAGAAGCATCCTGTGCCATCGCTAGATAGATGCTGGTCACTGCATCGGTACGCGCCTGGTACGCATTCGATAGCAGCAGGGCACGCGATTGGCGTATTTGATAGGCCACATAGACCAACGTTATGAGAATTGCGATTGCTCCGACGAACTCCCCGTAGTTGCCCAGCAACTGTGCAAAGGCTTGATGATCCATTCTTCCCCCCTCAAATGAAGAAACAGGGGGTAGGCTACATCATTCTTCAATCTGACCGGAATGGGCACGCTTTTGGCGGATTGGCCTGCTCGACAGGTTCGTCTGACCTAGTGACCATTCCAGGCGCCCGGTTTTGCGTACATCGGAGCAATAATGGCCACACGCAGCCAGCCGTTACCCTGCACCGCAATTGTGGAGTTTTCGTGTAGAAACATTCCCCAGCCACGGGCGACATGTTGTAGTGTTAAATGGACTCTGCGTCCTCAAAAAATTCAGGGGGGTTTCGGTTTGGACGGCCTTTCTACTAGCGAAATACTTCAATTGATGATCGAGCATGAGCAGTTTATCGACTCCCAGGTAGAGTTCTGGCTTACGGTCACATTCGCCACGATAGTAGCCAGTTTTGTCGGAAAGAGTGTTTTCACAAAGACAATGAGGCGAGTTGCTACCGTCTTGTACCTCGTCGCCAGCGCAGTATTTATCTCTCGCATGATCTACGAAGCTCAAGACTTAATCGGCTATATAAAAGTGCTCGAACCCCGGGGCGTGCTGATTGACCCTCCGTATATCACGGCCGTTGCGAGATATATTCTGATCATTCTGGGAGTGTCAGCGACAATTTACTTCGTAAACTTTTCTCAAAAGGGAGATGAAAACTGATTCCAATGCTTCGGGGGCGGTTAGACTCAAGCCCGACACTCATCTAATTTCGCACTACTACGACCGGCAGGATTGGGTCGATTTTCACCGGATTACCGCCTGGCTAAGCTATGACTGCCTTGGTGTCCATTCGAGCCGGTTGGTTTCGAGCGCATCAGAGCAACAACGGCCACTTGCGGTCATTCGGAATGTATCTCGTAAACCCTCACTAGTCTGTCACAACTGGGATCGATGGTATCTAGATATAGGGACATTCCCATCTTCTCCATGATCCTGCCCGACGCATCGTTGCCTACCTGATGAATGCTCACGAATCTTTGTATCCCACACTTTTTGAAACCAAAATCGAGAGAATTTTTCGCAGCCTCAGTTGCATAGCCCTTACCCCAAGCATGGCGAGCTAATCGCCACCCGATTTCTATTGACGGCATTACTTCTGGGAGAAAAGCGGGAATAGCCAATCCAGTGAAGCCGATGAACTGGTGACTGCCCCGCAACTCAACTGCGAACAAGCCAAAGCCATTCTGTTCCCAAAAGATCTCAAACTTCTCTATGGCCTCAGCGCATTCGTCTCTTGTTCTAGTGACGCCAGAACCAATCCACCGCATCACTTCCGGGTCAGCACAAAGTTCTGCGTAGGGGTCAAGGTCCTCCGTTTTCCAGCGCCTTAGCAGCAATCGGTCTGTTGTCAGTGGTTGCTCGTTCATAAATGCCATAAAAAACGCTGGTTTTCTTCAAAGTATTTTGATGTGAGATACGTGCTCATGGCCACTAACGCTTCGATACCCTAAACGATCATAAAATCGAGCGCCGATAGTAGTATCGGTTAGGAGCCGCAATTCAGAGAATGAATCTCGCGCCACATCCTCAATGGCCCCCATCAGAATCTTCCCTATGCCATTGCCCCGATGGTCTGGATCGACATACAACCGTCGTACTCTTCCAGCAGTGCAATCACCACCATAAGGATCGATATTTAAACCCCCAACGCCAACAAGCCTGCCTTCGTCGCGTACTTCGAATAGCGCCTCGCCTGTTTTCGCGAACGTATTCTTCCCATCGGCGAATTCTTGAGCCAAACGATCAAGAAATCTGAAGCCTTCGTTTCGTGCTTTCGTCGCGAGTTCCGGTAGGTCGTCCGGCAAAATCTTTATCTGTGAGACCGTGACCATGAGCTAATCATTACCGAGTCCGCGAATGGCAGCAACGGGTCGGTGTTCGCCGTTCACGCTTACGAACCCGCTACGGCTGACATAGATACCAAACGCGACAGTCGAATCAAGCGGCATCCGAGTAGCTTCGGCCAAGTCCGGTCGTCCACCAATCCGCATGAATTGAGTCAACATTCACCCGAAACCACGACGGCTTCATCCGAGAAGCGGACGGTTATGCGTCTTCCTATGTTTTGATCTCCCAGAATAACTTCCCAGGGTTACTCTCCTATCATTACGGCATTCTGGAATGTGCCAACACCTTCGCCGAAATGAACGAAAACGCCGTTCAACGAATGCGCGAGCACGACGTCGTGTCGGAGGTCTGGTCCTAACTGACCGATGATGGCCATCCATGGACCGCTGTCTTGCGAACTGTGGTAAAGAATCGGATCTCCGAAGCCGGAGTGACTTGCTGCTTGGACAGCGACGCTGACCCCCTCAGGACCATTGGAAACCCCGGCGACCAGATCAGCCCGACCGTCTCCGTTCAAATCCTGCGAATCCAAGGATCCTAGCGTTCGTACTTCAAGGAAATCAATCTGAGTTTCTGCACCAAATTCGCCATCGAGCAACGGGTCTTGGAGCCGGAAAGCAATACCGGCGTGATCGAAATTGTCGGACTCGGACAGGCCAATGGCAAAGTCGAGCCGACCGTCCCCATTTAAATCGCTCATGGTCATATCCGATGGCCAAGTGGGAGTGGCCCAACTGCCCCCTAGGGAGAAGGTGCCTAGCTCGGAGATCTCATTGACCAGGAGATGAACGCCGAATCCACCGGCTGCCAGCACATCGGGCAGCCCATCTTGATTCACATCCCCAATCGCCAGGTCACGCGCGCGACCATCATCGATCCTGCGCGCATTCAGGAACTCGCCGGGGTTGCTACCGTCCTGAAGCAGCACAAAAACACCACCATCCGCCGCGACCGCCAAATCGGGCAGGCCGTCAATATCCAAGTCGGCCATTGCCAGTCGGAAAGGATTGTCGGCAACGTCATACGACTGATAGAGGGAGAAATCGGATGCACCCATGCCACTCTTTAGGAGAACAGAGATCTCTCGGCCCGGTATGACGCCTGCCGTGGTCCTCCCCAGGTGGGCTACCACGACGTCTGCCAGTCCATCCAGATCAATATCACCCACTATCACGTCCTCGACACGCCGAGTGGTTCCGCGGCCCAATGGCACCTCGATTTTTGGACCAAAGCTCCCGCCGGGCTGCTGCACGAACACGTTCAGATATGCCTCATCCGTCTCCCAAATGTGGCTGACAGTCACGATGTCCGGGACTCCATCACCCGTCATATCAGCAACCGCAGCGGACTGGTGCCAAGACGTCTCCGAGAGTTCGTCCAGTACGCGTTCCACCTCTGAACCGCCACCGCCACCGCCACATGCTGCGAGTAAGCTCACAGCGACAATCGGAGAAAGCCTAGTTGGCATGCAAACTACCCCATGATAATTCTTCTCGTTAGAGATATGGGTGCGATTCGCCCTCAATCAACCAAGTAGTTTCCCTGATAAGTAGCGATTTCTGCCGCCCAGATGTGGTGAAACCGAGCTACCTATATTCATGAAATACGGGTCAATGACTGTCGGCTTGGCCGAGAAGTGTCTAGATTGACGCCTGGGTATAAGTAGATTCCACAGTTCTTGTTTCCCGATACCGCCCCAATCCAGTTAAGGAGGCAAACGCGGGAGTTAAGGGTAATGAGGAAGCTTCTTTTGACCATTCTTCTTTTTATCGTGATGGCGTGCGGTGGAGGAGGAGGTGGTGGTAAAGGACCTTTCGAAGTAAGGGGTCCTACACAAGATGACTTTGCGATTTCAGTGACGCCAACAGAAGTTACGCTCGAAGCGGGGAAACGCACCTCCGTTGATTTGACCTTCACGAATCGCCGCTTGGACAATCTCTACGTTGAGGTGACGGTGTCGGGCTGCCCCGACAGCGCATCTTGCACTACGGTCGAAACCATTCGGGTCGAGGGAACTGTTACGTCAAGACTCAGTATCACCACGACAACTGACACCCCTGCCAAGCGATACTCGGTTTCTGTTCGTGGGTCCACCTCAGGCGTAGGTGCAAACTCCGCGTCAGTTAGCGTGATCTTGGATGTGTCACCAACCATGTTCAGCTTATCGTTTTCCAAAACCGAATACACAGGTTTTGCTGGTAGTGAAGGTCTCGCGTTGGCAGATTTTACTAGCGATGGGTATTTGGACGCAGCGGTAACCAGTTCAACGAATGAAACACTAAGCATACTTGAGGGTGGGCCGGGCGATATGTCGCTTTGGGCTGAATCGCACTTGTCCCACCCTCTGGGCGCAGTTGCTGTCGCCGAACTCAATGGTGATCAGACACCAGATATACTTATAGCCGCGTCTTCTCCGACGGCGATGATTGTTGTTAGCGCGACGCCCGGCGGGCTGACTGCACCGAGAATTATCGAACTGGGTGATGCGACTTTCGACTATGAACCAAAAGATCTTGTGATCCTGGACGCGGATCAAAACAACACAAATGACCTAGCCATCGGTGCTCATTGCGATGCACTAGCTTGCAGAAGAGGCATAGGCGTGTGGCTAGGTGATGGGTTGGGTGATTTCGCATTGGACGCGGGCTATTCAATAGATGTCCAAGTACTTAACCTAGCTACGGGAGATATCAATCAGGACGGGCGGAACGATTTGCTCGCGATCGTGGATGCTCCTCTAACTAACGATCTCATCTTGCTGGAGGGTAAGTTGAATGGCCAATTCGCCTCGGCAAAAACGATTTACAGCGTACCGAAAAGCGAATTCGGATCCTCTCCGGTTGGAAATATAATAATTGAAGATTTTAACGGTGATTTCGTACCTGACATCGCCGTGTCTGGGGCAGTCATCCTTGGCATGGGTGATGCGGCCTTCGCTGATCCCCAGGAAACAGAGATTGTCGGTCGATTAGCGGCGGGAGATATCAACGGCGACGACATGCCGGATCTCATCAGTTCATCATTTAGCCGGATGGTCGTGACACTCAATCTTGGTGGCGGCGTGTTCGATGAGCCCACCTATTTCTCCATCGGTGGCGGAGGCGCAGAGACTCTACTGGCCGACATGAACGCGGATGGTGTGCTGGATGTAGTGGTAATGGGCCGTAATTTGTTGACCGTGTTGCTCAATGACCAATGACCAAATTGTCGCGTTCAGAAACTAGAACGGATAGAAGCATGTTCATCGTGACAGGTATTCTGCGCGGCAGGCTCTGGTGGCGGGGTGGTACTTCAAATGACATTTGAGTGCTCGGAGGTGTGACCCTAATAGCCGCTTCGATTTGCGGGTTCAGCCAAAGTCTCGGGGCGTCTGCTTATCGGGCGTATTAGCCATCAAAAACCCAAGCCCTTCATGGTTTCGCCTAAAGAGCGGAATGTCTCTTTAGGGCACGAACTCGCCTGTACGCTGAGCCGGAAGTGCCCCGGGCACAGATCAATATCTATTGATTCTCGCTTGTGGCTCTATCAATAGTGACGAGCAACCAGCTAATTCCGTCCAATATATTTTTCTGAGTTGCAGCCTCTGTCGCTTCGCGTTTTCCGCTGAATGACGCTGGTGCAATCGAAATTATAGATTCTCTTGCAAGTTCGAGAGAAACACTGGGTGAGGTAACCGCCCATGTAGTTTCGAGAGTTACTGGACCACTCCACTGTGGTTGGACTAATCGCATCAAGCCGACAGAGAGCTTGAAATCGGCATCACTTTCGGACGATATGGATCGAAAAATACCACTATTCGAAAGCGTCTGGAGTAGTGCCTGTTCGAAATCTTCTCGAGACAAAGGATAGTAGTGGGAAGCAAAGCCACCAACGTCGCCATATACAGCTACAGCCAAAGAGGCGTCGTAAGTTTTGTCCGACGGGTATTCGACCACTTTCATCTCGGTTGGGCGAGCCGGGCTGGCACAGCCAAAAAGATTCAAACAGAGAATAACGATGCCCAGTAATCCGGCAACCAACGAGGGGCGCACGGCCGGCATCAGCTACTCCGACGACTCTACAGCAGCCGGATCTTCATCAGCCAGGAAGATATTGTTGAGTATCTCGTCAATCATCTCTTCCGGTGTAAGAGCCGTGAGCGAAGTGTGATAAGAATTGCCCGTGGCAAATGCGATCCCCGTTGCGGGATCTCGGAATGATATCGTCAACTCGAGCAGGTACATCCTCATATCCCACATCCACTTATCAACGTAGGTCACAATCGCATCCACTTTATCCGGCACCTCACCTTTTTCGCCAACGGTCGCTGAATAGCCACGGACACTTAGGTTGTCTGCAATTAACTGCTCCAATCCTCTATTATCGGGCTCAAATCTTTCGACAAAAAATACCTCGGTTCCCACTATATCTCTGTTTGGATCGAACGATGCGGATTCGCGGTTGATTGCACAGCCAGAGAGGCCGACGAAAACTACGATCAACATGACTTTGAAAGCTTTGTTCACTGAAATACATCCTCCCGAATCGACCTATTACGGAACCGCCAAATTCGCTATTTATCTTGCTCTAATGCCGAACTTTCAATCGGGGAATCCACCTATCATGGACTACACACGGTCTGTGCCGGAGAAAGCTACGGCGAATGTCTGCATTGGGCACATATTACTCGGATCGCCGCTGAGCAACGTTATGACTGCCTTGGTGCCGATTCCCGCCGGTTGAGTTAAGGCGCATGAGAGCAACTTCGGCCAGCAAGGGCCATTCGTTTAGTCGGACTTCACCCGATTCCCCAATAATCTAAACCCTCGGATGCAACGACCTGCCGATCAACCCAGTCACCCATCTCGGGGTAGAAGTTACCTTTCGCATGCGGCCACCATTGTTTAAAGCCTGGATAACAAAAAAACCGTGTCTGCATATAGTGAGACCAATTCTCCATCGTCTCGTCGAGTATCAGATCGGCTTCATTGGAGATCACCGACGATTCTAGAAGGGTCAGCCAGGCACACAGCAAGGAATCGAATTGAAACTTCTCGTTTGGCGAAAGCGAATTGAAGTCAGCCAGCCCCTTGAGTAGAACCTGGTTGTTCTCGGGTTCGGCCATCTTACTGAATTGGTTGCTGACTGCGGTGAAGATGTCTCTATAGGCTTCGTCTCGGCTGGCCTTAGTGTTGTTCCTGATCTGAATGCCCAGATAGATAACCGAGAATACAACGACAACAGCACCTATCAGTTCGCCGCTTGCGCCTATCGCGTCCCAGTTCATCCGATCTCACCCCTAAACAACTGTTCGTTGTCAGGATACATCAGCTCACGACAATGACGAATGACCGGAATGGGCACAAGTTTGCAGGATTGGTCTGTTAGGCAGGTTCGTCTGATGTAGAACTCATTCGAGACGGCCAGATTCAGACGCGAGCGAGTAACTCGGCCAACTGCAGACAGTTCTAGTTCTGAAGTAACATCAGCTCAAAACAACAAGGAGATGAGCTGATGAACTGGGAAGCGATAGGTGCGGTTGGGGAATCTATCGGAGCAATCGCGGTGTTTTGCTCCCTAATCTATGTCGCGTTTGAAGTCCGGCAAAACTCCCGCAACATGCAATCCCAAAACATTAACACTCAAGCTGATCACCTCCAGAAGTTCGCGGAGATGCAGGTTATTCCAGAAATCCAACCTGCATTGAAAAAGGTATATGGTGATGGAGAACTGAAGCCAGAGTTTATGGATGCAAACATGATCGAGGCGTACGCTCTGTCGGGTCTGAGTCTCGTGCAAGCACAATACCGGCACAGGGCAGCAGGATTGACCTCTGATTCGGAATGGAAACCTGCCGAAAGAATAATGATGATGTTACTTGGCCCGGAATATGTAAGAGCATGGTGGAAAGAACATGGTCATCAGGTTTTCGACGAGGATTTCGTTCGGGAAGTTGACCGATTAGTCGCGGAAGGCTACGAAGGAGATTTCTGGTCGCGATATGAGGATCGAGACACTTACCAATCTACGACGAGCACACGTTGAATCTGTGAACTTATGACTCAACCGCTACGTCGGTTTTGGGCACTTCCGAGTCGGATGGGCCAGCGTAGCAGCTACGACTGGTGTAGATACCATTCGCGACAGTCGAATCAAGCGGCATCCGGGTAACTACGCGGTAGCTGTCATTGGTCATCGAAAATTGGTGCCATAATCCCACCCCTTAATTTGGAGACAGAGAATTATGAACTGGGATGCTTTGGGCGCAGTTGGTGAACTCGTGGGTTCGGTAGGGGTTGTTGTTACTCTCGCCTACTTCGCAGTACAGACCAAAAATAGCAGCAAAGCTGCGCAGAGCAATTCGACCAACCAAAGCCGTGCCGCGGTGCAGGACGTGATGGGAATGATCGCCAGTGATGGTGAAGCGATGGCCATTTACTACACTGGAATGACAGAACCCGCCTCCCTAGACCCTCAACAGCAAGTGAGATTCGATTTATTCATCTTCCTGCAATTACGGGGAACAGAAACCATGTTCTGGGAACACCGGGACAAACTACTTTCCGATGATCTCTGGGAGGCGCAATGGCGGGCACAACAGCGCGTTTTGTCATCCAGGGGCGGGCAGGAATCTTGGCTTCGGCAGCAGGATTTTGTGTCCACCAAATTCAAAGACTGGATTACCACCGAATTAGCGTAGCGGAAGAGCTGAAATCCAGCATGGAGAGTGAAGGGAATAATGCGCTACACCCATGCGAACATCTTGGGAAGCTGATTACGTACCTTCCTTCGCGAAAGCGCACGTTCGAACGGATCACGCTGAGCAACCGCAGTGGGTCGTTTTTCCCATAGCCGGAAACAGACAAGCGATGACTGCCCTGGTGCGCATTCCCGCCGGTCGAGATTAGGCTCAACCGAGCAACTTCGGCCAATAGCAGACCGATTGCCTATAACGTTACTATGCGGTGAGAAGTGGTTCTACGGAGCATCGTGAGAAGATGGATATCCAAGATTTAGGAAGTATAGGGGAACTTATAGCTGCGATAGCAACATTAGCTACCTTGGCGTATCTCGCCCTTCAAATACGCCAGAGTACCCGGGTGATCAGAGGCTCCACGGTACATTCAGTAACCCAAACCCAACAAAACGAACTGCGCTGGGGCAGCGACATTTCCGAAGTGTTTGTTAAGGCCATAGGGAGCACTGAACTGACTCCTGAAGAAGTATGGCAGATGAGTGAGTGGATGATGTCGGCAATGGCAGCGAGGCAAAACGAATATGTCCAATATCGTCATGGTCACATGGCGAGCGAGGTATGGGAGGCGTCAGAGAATATAATTTGCATGCTTACAAGCTTCGATTGGGGTAGAAAATGGTGGACAGTATATGGCCATAAAACTTTTACTAAAGACTTTGTGATCCTCGTTGATGAACTCATGAAGCGGGATCGGATCGTGGACATGCAAAAGGTCATTCAAGAATTGGTTAGCGTCGAGTGAGCGCCTACTCCTCGGGCTTCGCCGCATATCCGGCCCTCTCAACAGCTTGAGGTTGAATGACGGTTCCGGGTCGTTAACGGACGTTTTGAACTAGTCTTGCCTAAGTCCAATGCACGTTAGGCCGGAGTTGGAGATAGGTGCACTATGCATCGTGAAGATCAGAACTAGGTTCAGCATGACTCTTCTGCCACCAACCTTGCATATGCCCTATTGAACAATCCGAGCGGTGTGTCTGCAATTCGGGGTTCGATTCTCAGCCTGAAGTTGTCATTAAAGAGAATGGCATTCTCTTCCCAAAAACCTTGGCCCCCATTGGTAGCAAGAAGCTCTTCAGTCAAGAAGGTCTCTTCGGCGTCCCAAACCTGATCGTCGATTGCCCCCTGGCGCCACATTTCGAATAGAGCTTGATAGTGTGTAACAGTATCTGTGATCCACTGACGTGTAACATTCTGATCATCGAATGATGCGGACTGCCAATCATGTAGTGTGCGAGTAATTGCTCGTGTAAGGCCGGGATCATAGAAGACTCTATTTGTTGATAGCTGGAGTTCCGCCATTGCCCGGTGACCCTCCATACGTTGTTGTCGGGTACTCAGCCGGATTTGCCTTCCGAGGTAAAGAAAAGACATAACGACGACTAGTGCGCCTACAAGTTCACCGATTGCTCCAATTGCTTCCCAGTTCATAAGTATCGCTCCACGCCGCCTAACACCATGTTGTCGAATGATCCGGCACTGCATCTTCGATTCCCAATTGACAGAACCAGCAGTCGGCTAGGTGCATGGTTTGCACTCTTCCGACAATTTCAGAGTGTGTCTTTGTAGACCTTCTCGTCTTTCATAATGAACCTGATTGTCGGAGTTTCCGGTTGCACTTCTTGGCGTGTAGTTTCGCTATTGCTGAACCAGTTCGCCACAACAATCTGCACCTACTGCCAGCGCGGCAAGCTGCTTGTGACAGTTGGAGCGGACGTCCGATTAATTGCGGCTGAGTGTCGCCTTTGGGTCGTTGTTTGCCAATTCGCTGTGCATCGCTGCCA
>Ga0315336_1005964_pt1 | contig 12854 bp, 18 predicted proteins | sample ASW5metaG_FD_204512 | JGI IMG/M metagenome (GOLD analysis project Ga0315336, IMG submission 204512) | Ammonia-oxidizing marine archaeal communities from Monterey Bay, California, United States - ASW #5 | ecosystem: Environmental > Aquatic > Marine > Intertidal zone | place: USA: California...
ACTTAATGAATCAATTACATCGCATGGTATCAAAACATTGGCACCAATACTCTTTGCTAGAGGCTCGACTCTTTTTTTAAGCGCTTCCCCTTGATAAGTGAAAGCAATTTCAGCACCCTCTGAAGCTATTTTTTTAGCTATACCCCAAGAAATTGATCGATCATTGGCAACTCCCATAATCAACCCCTTTTTCCCCCTCATCATCATTTTTTTAATGTTTCAATAGAATAATAAATTTATTTTTTTTCTTACTTTGGTTTATATACTATTTATATCATCAATCGTCTAAAAAATATGTCTGAAAATAAAAACTTAATTCAACTTAAAAAAAATCCATTTCTTTTATTTGAAGAATGGTTTGAAGAAGCCAGTCTCAAAGAACAAAATGATCCTAATGCAATGAATTTATCTACAATATCTAAAGATCTAAAACCAAGCTCTCGCATAGTTTTATTAAAAAGTTTTGATCAAGAAGGTTTTGTTTTTTATACAAATCTTAAAAGTAAAAAAGGAATTTCATTAATATCAAATACCAATGCTTCCCTAACATTCCATTGGAAAAGTTTGCGTAAACAAGTTAGAATCGAAGGCAAAGCTAACAAAGTAACTAATAAAGAAGCTGATGAATATTTTAATAGTAGACCGTTGCAGAGCAAGATTGGTGCTTGGGCATCTAATCAATCAAGCGAACTTTCAGATCGACAAGAATTGATTGATAAATTTTCACTTTACAAAAAACAATTTCAACAAAATTCTATTAAGCGTCCTTCTTATTGGACAGGTTTTCGAGTATCTCCTAATTTGATTGAGTTTTGGAAAGATATGCCTTTTCGTCTACATGATCGAATAGAATTCAAAAAAATTAATAGTAAATGGATTTCAAGAAGACTCTATCCATAAATTATTTTTGTTTCCACTTTTGTAAAATCCATGAGCTAGAGTTAGCTTTATTATTTCCTCCAATTCCCCAAAGAACTTCTACTTTGTTTTTTTGGCAATATATTGTTTCAGGAGCAGGCGTTGTGTCGTTCTTGCGATCACCACCATTGGCAAATTTTATTTTTCTATTTGGATATTTTCTAATGCCCTTTCTAATTCCATCAATACAAGTTTTATCTGAGTCATCAAAAGCGATTACATCGATTACATTTTTAAGAGCATTCATAATTTTTTTACGTTCATTATAAGGTAAAAATTCTTTCCCTTTTTTTTGTACAAGCCAATCATCGGAGTTTAATAAAACAACTACCTCACCATATCTTGAAGCTTCTTCTATCAAATTTATGTGTCCACTATGGATCGGATCAAAGCCTCCGCTTACCAAGATAATATCATTCTCCATTTTTCCCCCATTTGTCAGGGTTTTGAAGGAATTTTTCCAAGTGATTTATTTGATCCTTTGAATATAGTTGCTTTCGTTTAAGAACATTAATAATATTTTTCCATGTGCATAAAGAGTGAATTTTTATATTAAGAGATGATAATGGTGAATTATTAATGTCAAAAATATCATAATAAAAAATAACAAATACATCTGAAACTATTAGCTTTGCCTTTCTTAGAGCTTCAATAAAAATCACTTTACTTCCTCCATCAGTTGCTAAATCTTCTATTAAAATAGTTTTTGTATTTTTTTTAAAGTCCCCTTCTATTTGTTGATCTTTGCCAAATCCTTTAGATTTTTTTCTAACATAAATCATTGGTTTTTGAAGTAATTCTGAAAAAAAAGCAGCATAAGGAATGCCCGCAGTTTCTCCTCCTGCTAAAATATCGAAATTAATATTATTATTTTTAAAATATTTTATTCCAAAATTTAGAATTGTATTTCTTTCACTTACAAAAGAAATTATTTTTCTACAATCAACATATACCGGACTTTTAAAACCTGAGGTAAGAATAAAAGGATCTTGAAATGAAAACCTAACAGATTCAATACTAATTAAAATTTCTGCAACAGTATTTTGATAATCTGTATCAAGCATTAAGTAATTTGAGATATATGTTCTTTAGATAAATTGCCAGGGACTATCATAACTGGTATTCTAAGGTTTGAAATTTCTTTTGTAACTAAAGAGTGTATAATTGGACCAGGATCCTTTTCACTCTCATTCGTATTGGCAGCTAAAACCAAAACATGTATTTTTTCTTCTTCTTCGATTAATTTTTTTAATTCAAGTATTAATTCACCTTCTCTAGTATGTAAAACAGGCATTATTCCTGTAGATTCTTTAACAACAGATGCTGCTGAATTAAGAATCCTCTCAGCTTCTTCTCTTGCTTCATTTTTCATTATTTCAGTAACTCCTTGGGTTGTTAAAACATCGAGAGGTTCTATAAAAGTTGCTATTATAATTTTTCTTCCTGTTTTTTTTGATCTCGCACAAGCATATTCTAAGGCTACATTCATTTCGGGAGACCCATCTGCAATGACTAAAATATATTGATCATCGTTCATAATTAAATTCTCCTAAAAATTGTTGCAGCTATCAGTCCAGATAATACAGCAAAAAGTATTGATAATAAACCATATGCAGCAGATTGCTCGTGGGCAAATTTGTAAATTTTATCACCTATTCCAGATTTTTTAATTAAAATTACTTTGTTTTTTTTACTAAGTATTATTTCATCTTTAATTTGATAAATAGTAACTTGATATTTACCAGGTACTGATTGGGAAGGAAAAAAAACACGAGTTTGAAATAGCTTATTCTCAATATTTTTAAATTCATACTCTTTATAAAGATCCCCTTTCATTTTTAAAGCTATCAAATTATTTTTCCATTCACCAAGAGTTTTTTGTTCTATGAAATTACGTTGTGTTATAATATTTATAAGCAAGTCATCAAAATATAATTTTTCTTTAATAATTGCTTCTTTATTTAAAATATCTTTAATAGGTGCAGAAGCTGCTAGAAAAAAAATACTTGGTAATTCTTTGAAAACAATTTTTTTAGTATTGAACCAAAAACCAAATAATTTTTCTTTTTTTGAAATTTTAGTATCCATATTAGGACCTTTTATAGAAATAATCGTATCTTCATTTGGTTCAAATATACCAAATATAATTATTTCTTTACCATTAAAATCAGTTTCAATTTGAATTTCTTTTTCTGATAAATCAAAGTATGCTTCACTTCCTAATGCATTTGGATTAATAAATAAAGTTATCAGAAAAAGTGCAGTTTTTTTCATTTATATATCCATTATTTTCATAAAAAAGATTTGCTGTATATTATTACTCAATAAAAAATAGATATCCTTCAATGAACATCCCAATTATAGCAACAATTGTAATTATAACCAATGTAATTGATACAACATGGTTACTCATAACAAAGCTTGGTTGTTGAGAAATATAGTAAGTTGGGGTTAGGTAGGTAAAAACGCAAAACGCCAACCGCAAAAGAAATACTTTTGCATTATTTAAATTATCTGATTCTCTTACCGTGCTAGGATTACTTTTAGCAGTTTTTTTTATTGAATACCAATACAATATTTTAAGGAGAAAAGCAGTCATTGAAATCATTACGATCAAATTTGAAAGAAGTACAATTTTAGTATTATAGTTAAATAACACTGCATAAGTAATAATAGAACCTAGAATTAAAAAATTAAATATGTAGATTATCGGGACAAAAGGATTATTCCATGCACTCATTTTTTGCACATTAATTTTATGTAAAAGTTATAACACATGTGATTTACTTTTAGTGTAATAATTATATACAAATAAATACTCTCTAATATATAAGCTGAAATAATTTCTTATTTTAATAAATCGAAAAAAATTTTAAGTGGGAGATAAAATATGATTACTATCAATCCATTTTCTGAGCTTTCGGAGTTGGTGTCACCTATTGCAATACAGGCGTATGTAGTTCTGATGATTATTTTAGTAATATTAGGAACATTTTTTGATATTATTCATAAGAAAAATGTAAGGTATTTCTTTGAAAATGCAAAAAAAGCAAAGAAACAAGCCACTAAAACTCTTAAAGCCGGCGAAAAAACATCAATTGTCATAAAAACTGTTGCAAGTGATATTTTGACCACTTCTGAATTAGGAGCTGGTAAGCGAAGAATTTCTCATCTTCTTGGCATGTATGGCACTATAATATTTTGGGTTACTTCTGTTATTATGATTTTCTGCTATTCCACACCAAATGTCTTAACGCCTTCTATATTGCCACTACTATGGCATTTAGGTGCAATGATGACTTGTCTTGGTGGTTATTGGTTTTGGTTCTTTCTTAGAGTGGATGTAGTAGCGGAAGCCTATCCTTGGTACCGTCTTATTCAGGCAGACTTATTTGTTCTTTCACTTGTGACAACCACTACTTTTGCTTTAATCTGGTCTTTTTTTCAATCTTTAAATATATCTGGTTGGGATACTTTGTTTTTAATTTTATTTGGTCTTTCAAATATTATTTTATTCGGGGGAGTTTATTGGTCTAAATTTGCACACATGTTTTATAAGCCAGGTGCAGCTCTGCAAAAGAACTTGGCTAAGGCTGATGGTTCGAGAGATAATTTACCTGCACCATCTGATAAGCCTAAACAATTTGGTTTAGGTATGAAACGCGATTCACCAAAACATTATTAACAATAATTAATGAAAAACAGAATAGCAAATAAAATCAAGAAAGAGAGAAAATAATATGTCAACTTTTGTATATATGACTCGATGTGATGGATGCGGGCACTGTGTTGATATTTGTCCGTCAGACATTATGCACATAGATAATATTACCCGAAGAGCAGTAAATATTGAACCTAATATGTGCTGGGAGTGTTACTCTTGTGTTAAGGCTTGTCCAAATGAAGCAATTGATGTGCGTGGTTATGCTGATTTTGCTCCTATGGGTCATAGTGTTCGTGTTCTTCGTGAAGAAGAAAAAGGAACAATTTCTTGGAAAATAAAATTTCGTAATGGCACAGAGAAAAACTTTGAATCCCCAATTACTACTAAGCCCTGGGGAAAATATATTCCAAAACTTTCAGAATTAGAAGAACCTACTGAAGAAGCTATTAACTCCCAAGATCTTTACTATGAACCAAATGGTCTAAACATTGATTCCGGTCTTCCTAAAATGAAAAAAGAAAGATTTAAAAAAGGAGTTTACTACTAATGTCTAAAATTAATACGGTTTACGAAGATTGTGACATCCTTATTGTAGGTGGCGGAATGGCGGGTACAGGTGCAACATTTGAAGCCAGACATTGGGGTAGAGATATGAAAATTGTTTGCGTAGAAAAAGCTAACATTGATCGAAGTGGTGCAGTAGCTCAAGGTCTATATGCAATAAACTGTTACATGGGTATGCAGTGGGGTGAAAACCAACCAGAGGATCATGTACGTTATGCTCGCAACGATTTAATGGGCTTAGTTCGTGAAGATCTTGGGTATGATATGGCTCGTCATGTAGACTCCACAGTGCACATGTTTGATGAATGGGGCTTACCTATGATGCGTAATGAAAAAACTGGACGTTATCTGCGCGAAGGTAAATGGCAAATAATGATTCATGGAGAGAGCTATAAACCAATTGTTGCAGAAGCAGCAAAAAAGTCTGCTGATAAGATTTATAATCGAATTATGATAACACATCTACTGATGGATGAAAGCAAAGAAAATCGAGTTGGTGGTGCAGTTGGCTTTAATATGCGAACTGGAGAATTCCATGTATTTCGTGCCAAGGCAGTTATTGTTGCCGCTGGAGGTGCTTCACATATTTTTAAACCTCGAGCTGTAGGAGAAGGCATGGGAAGAACTTGGTATGCTCCATGGAGTAATGGCTCGGCGTATGCTTTACCAATTGCTGTTGGTGCAAAAATGACCCAAATGGAGAATCGTATTGTTCTTACAAGATTTAAAGATGGATACGGACCTGTCGGAGCTTACTTCCTTCATCTTAAAACTTATACTCAAAATGCTAATGGAGAAAATTACGAAAAAAAATGGTACAATCAAACCAAGGAATTGGTTGGAGAATACATAGATCACACACCGGTACCAACATGTTTAAGAAACCATGCTTTTATTGAAGAAGTTAAAGCAGGTGGAGGTCCAATTCAAATGGTAACAACTGAAGCTTTCCAAGATCCTCATCTAGAAGAAATTGGTTGGGAAAACTTTCTCGGCATGACAATAGGGCAGGCAGTTGTTTGGGCATCTCAAGATATTGATCCAAAATATACTAATCCAGAACTAACAACATCAGAACCTTATGTTATGGGGTCTCATGCGACTTGTTCAGGTGCTTGGGTAAGTGGCCCAGAAGATCTATCTCCACCCGAATATTATTGGGGCTATAACCGAATGATGACAGTAGACGGTCTTTTTGGCGCAGGAGACACAGTTGGAGGTAGCGCTCACAAATTTTCTTCAGGATCTTTTACAGAAGGTCGTCTAGCAGCAAAAGCAGCAGTGAAATATATACGAGATCTTGGAGAAGATAGAATTGAAGTTAATAATAAACAGTGCGATGATTTTAAAGAGATTATATATAAGCCTTTAGAAAACTATGTTGTAGGCCAAAATGAAATAACCGGTGGAACCGTTTCACCAAGTTATATTTTACCTATTCAAGGACTTCAACGTCTTCAAAAAATTATGGATGAGTACGTAGGAGGTGTTGGTGTCAACTACATGACTAATGAAAACTTGCTTAAAAGAGGTATAGAATTATTAGGCATACTTCAGGAAGATCTTGAGCATGTCGGAGCAGAAGATTATCATCAACTGATGCGTGCATGGGAATTAAAACATCGTGCTCTTACCTCACAATGTGTAGCCGAACATACTCTTTTCCGTGAGGAGACTCGTTGGCCTGGTTATTACTATCGTGGTGACCATATGAAATTGGATGATGATAATTGGCATTGTCTAACCCTTTCTCGTCTCGATCTTGAAACAGGTAAGTTTGATATGGAAAAAGCACCTCTCTATCACATTGTTGATGAAAAAAAAGAAAATGAATCTGGTTGATAAAACTGATGAAGAAATATTAGAGATTGCCAATCCTTTGTGGGATAACCTAATAAAACATTCAAATAAAAAAGACTATTTTGGTTTTGTTAGTGATTTTTCAGCAAAAATGTTGTTTGGGGCTAATGAAGTTGAAATAAACCAACAGTGGGCAAACAATAAATTATTAACAACCTTATCTTCTCAAAGAGAATTTTTTGGGTGCTTAAGAAGAAATAATTTTGTAACGGTTCTTTATAAACAGACTAGCAAAGAGGTACCAGGGGATTTTTTAGGTCGCTTGGTACTTGGCGTTGAAGATGATAAAGTCAAAGTTTTTGGTGCTACAATCTTTTAGAAATTTATTAATTACAACTTTTTTTTTAATCTCATTTCTTTTCTGATATTGGTTGCAGATATGGCATGAATATCTTTTCCTAAATCATGTTCAGTGAATGAGTATCCTACACCGCGGCCATAAGAAATATCAATAATATTTGGTACTTTAATAACCACGTAGTCCCTTCCTTCTTCAAAATTGTGTTTGGAAAGACCCACTATGATATTTTTTTTAACTTCTTCAAAGCCAAATGGATTATCTGCCTGTCCTTCTACACCTGCATCTACTCCTTCAACATCCCTATACATAATACAGACCTGACCAGTTTTTTGTAGTGCTCTTTTAAACAACTCAGTATGTCCGTCATGCCATGGTTGCCATCTTCCCAACATTTGTACAGTTGGCTTTTTCCAATCAAACATTTTATTGCATCCCATCAGTTATTTTTTTTCATGCTAAATAAAAGAGTGATTTGTTTACCTACTTTTTTTAGTGATTCAAACATTTTATCGGTTTCATCAAACATTGTACTCCTAAAAAGCAAATTTGATTATTTGTATTAGTAAGACAATTTTAACAATCTCAAATGGATTGATCATAGCAGATCTAATGAAAATAAATCTGTTGGGGTTAAAGTGAGATCAGTAAATATTTTTGCACATACTGCTAAAACTAATATTGCCAATATGCCACGCAGATATTCTGCTTTAAGTTTTGTACCTAATCGAGCACCTATTTGGGCGCCTATAACTCCGCCCAATATCATCAATGAAGCAAGTACAATATCAACTGTTTGGTTTAAATAGGATTGAAAAAAAGTTGAGTTTGCAGTAACAAAAATTATTTGAAATAATGAAGTTCCAACTACAACGTTTGTTGACATTCCTAAAATATACACCATTGCAGGTATAATTATAAAACCACCACCAACCCCCATCATAGCTGAGAGTACACCTACAAAAAAACCAATAACAATAGGAGGTATTGCACTTATGTAAAGTTTTGATCGGTGAAAGCGCAACTTGAAGGGCAAACCATGTATCCAAGAATGCTGATGCAGTTTGGTTCTGATGGATGAAGTTGTTCTATATTTTGTAATTGTCGTTTTGGCGCTTTCAAAAGCCATGCTAAAACCAATAAAGCCTAAAAAAATCAAAAATAGCATTTGAATAACAATATCAATTTGTCCAAAAATTCTCAAAATTTTAAAGAGATTAACCCCAACTGTTGAACCTACAACACCACCAATCATTAAAAAAAACCCCATTTTAAAATCAACATTCTTTCTTCTCCAATGCGCTATTACTCCTGATACCGAGGATGCTAATACATGAGGCGCTTCAGTTCCTACTGCTACTGCTGGTGGTATACCTAAGAAAATTAAAAGTGGTGTCATTAAAAAACCACCTCCAACACCAAATAAACCGGAGAGACCTCCTACCATCATACCTATAAATACTATTAGCAGTATGTTGACATTCATTTCAGCAATTGGGAGGTAAATTGACACTTAAGATACTATATTCTTATAAATTCAAAAATTCTATCATTTTAGTTTTTTTTTAACAAGTATCAAATTTTCTATTTTCGTCGCTTCAGTGAGATCTTCTTTAAAGTTGATATTAAAAAAAGGATCATAGGGTTTGGTATCAAAGTTTATATATTCAATTGGGTGATTATGAGCCCATGTTAAAATTTTTCTTGTTCCTTTATTTAAATGTTTATTCAGACTCGAGAACAAACTTATATGCCATGCACCTATTATTGAGTGAGTTTTTTGTCCAGATTGGGCAAGAATAATTTTTGTTTGTTTTGACATTTTGCTTTTAAATTGACTAACAATATTCATGGGTATGAAAGGAGTATCACCAGGTATAGTTATAAGCCATTTTGTTTGTTGATCATTATGATTAAGCCAGTGCATAGCGGAATGGATTCCTGCTAAAGGACCGAGATAGCCTTGTTTTAAATCTTTTAAAATAGGTAATTGATATTTTTCAAAACTTTTTTCTTGATCGTTGCAGTTTATGATTATTTGATCTACTTGAGAAACTAATCTTTCAAGAATTCGATCAAATATGCTTTTATTATTGAAGGTAATTAAAGATTTAATACCTCCTCCAATTCTTTTTGATTGGCCTCCAATCATAATAACAGCTGATATTTCCTTATTTAAATTATCCATTATCTTTTAATTCTATGATGACCTGATAATACAAGATACCTTTTTCCTTTAGCCCTTCCTATCAAGGTAAGATTTGTTTTTTGAGCAAGTTCAACTCCCCATGAAGTAAATCCAGAGCGAGATATCAAAATGGGCATTCCCATTTTAACTGTTTTGATAATCATTTCACTTGTAAGCCTTCCTGTTGTATAAAAAATTTTATTTATTGGATTGATATTATTTAAAAACATATATCCAGCTATTTTATCAACTGCATTATGTCTCCCAACATCTTCCATATAAATTATAGGATTATCTTTCTGCATTACAACACATCCGTGTACCGCACCTGCTTTTAAGTATAAACTAGGTGTAAGATTAATTTTTTTAGAAATCCTATATATCCAATCATGCTTAATAGTTGTTTTTGATGTAATTTTTATTTTTTGTATTTCGTCATAGATATCACCAAAAATTGTTCCTTGAGCGCAACCGCTTGTAGTTATTTTTTTCTTTAATGTTTTTTCATAATTTGTTTCTCTTTTTGTACGAATGACGATAACATTTATGTCTTTGTCGAAGTCAATTGATTTGATAATATCATTTTGTTTCAGCATGTTTTGATTTAATAAATAACCAACAGCTAAGTACCTTGGATGATCAGGAATGGACATCAAAGTTACTATTTCTTGGTTATTTAAAAATATAGTAAGAGATCTTTCTTGTATCACTTTAGTTTCAATTGGATTATTATCCTGATCTACACCTATAATTTTTTGTGTTAATGTATGGTTATCAATATTAGAAGATATCAAATATTTTTTTTGTTGGGTCATAATAGTCAACATTTAAATTATAATAGATAATATGAATATAATAGAAATTTTTTTAAATGCTTTAAAATTAATAGTAAGCGCAGAGCCCTTATTGTATGAAATAATTTTTTTATCATTAAAAGTTAGTTTTATTGCTCTTTTTATTTCATCTTTTTTTGCAATAATTGTTGGTTATACCTTAGCTTTAAAAAATTTTTATTTAAAAAATTTTTTTCTTATTTTATTTAATTCTTTAATGGGCATACCTCCAGTTGTCGTTGGATTGATCGTGTATTTCTTTTTTTCTAATGGAGGACCTTTAGGAGTTTTTCAATTGCTATATACGCCTACAGCAATGGTTATTGCACAAATATTAATTGTTTTTCCTATCGTAACTTCTTTGTCACATGAAATTTTTTTACAGAATTGGCAACAATACAAAGACCATATTAGATCCTTAAATATTCCTTTTTTTGGCGTAATAAAAATTATTACAATTCATAGTTATTTTCTTCTAATAACAGTTTTATTATCTGCTTTTGGAAGGGCTATCTCTGAAGTAGGAGCAGTGATGATAGTGGGTGGAAACATTGATCATTATACACGAGTAATGACTACTGCAATATCCTTAGAAACAAGAATGGGTAATTTGGAATATGCTATGGCATTAGGAATAGTCTTAATTGTTTTAACAATGATAATTTACTCAATAGTCTACTTATTTAATTTAAAAAGAAGAATAGGATGAAAATATTTGGCTTAATAGGATGGAAAAATTCCGGCAAAACATATTTTGCTCAACAAATTATCCAACAATTGTTTTCCCAAGATTTTCGGGTTGCTTCTATTAAGCATGCACACCATAATTTTGATATTGATCAACCCGATACTGACAGTTTTCTCCATCGTCAGTCAGGCTCCAAGCAAGTTATTATTAGTTCTTCAAAACGATGGGCAAAAATGGTTGAACTCAATGATGCTCCTGAAAAAAAACTAGAAGATTTGATTGGTGAATTAGACAGACCAGATATTGTAATTGTTGAAGGGTTTAAAAATGAAAATCATCCTAAAATTGAGATTATCTCTAATCCATTAGAACCTTCAACTTTCATGTTTCCCAAATTAAAAAATATAGTAGCTTTAATAAGCGATACACACATAGTGCAGTATTCTCAGTTGCAGTTTAAAAAGAATGAAATTAAAAAAATTGTACAGTTTATTTTAAATTATAAATAATGAATAAAAAACCTTTAACTAAATCCTTAATTTTCAATTTATTAAAAAAAATTAGAAAAAATAAAATTGGAAACGAAAAAGTAATATTGATTAATGCAAAAAATAGAATTTTAGCAAAGGATATTAAAAGTAAAATAAATTTACCACCTTTTAACAATTCTGCAGTCGATGGTTACGCTATCCACAAAAGCAATTTATATAAAACACAAAAATTATTATCTAAACAACGTATTGCAGCAGGTGACAAACTACCTATCAATCTAAAGAAGGGTGAAATAGCGCGTATTTTTACAGGCGCATGTATGCCTGCAAATTGTAAAACTGTTATAATGCAAGAAAATGTGACAGTTAAAGACAAACATATACTTATCAATAAAATACCTACTTACGGAGAAAATTGCCGTCTTGCAGGAGAGGATATAGCTAAAGGTTCAAAAGTTTTTTCACAAGGTGATAAAATTAATACAACAAATATTAATTTAATTGCAGCTATTGGTAAGAATCAAGTTACTGTTAAAAAGAAATTAAAGATTGGATATTATACTAGCGGAAATGAATTAAAGAAGCCCACAGAGAGGCTTTACGGTTCACAGATTAATAACTCTAACCATTACTCCTTGCATGCTTTACTAGATTATGCGTATTTAGAGAGTAAGTATCTTGGCATTTTGAGAGATACAGAAAAATTTATTATTAAATCATTTCTTAAAAATATTAATAAATATGATGTTCTTATTACAACTGGGGGCGCATCAGTAGGAGAAGAAGATCATTTAATTGCTATTATACAAAAGCTTGGAAAAATTTTTTTTTGGAAGGCGGCAATAAAACCAGGTCGACCGTTAGCAATTGGCAAAATTGAGGATACTTTCATAATTTGTTTACCGGGAAACCCTGTTTCAGTACATTTATTATACGGTATGGTAGTCAAGCCATTCTTAGAATTTTTATGTGGAGCACCTTTAATCCAGCCTAGAGGAATAAAAGCAACAGCAATGTTCTCAATGAAAAAGAAAAATAAAAGAATGGAATGGCTTAGGGTAAATATAATTAATAATTCAGAAAATTTATCAGTAAACAGATATTGTAAACAAGGTTCAGGAATGATTTCCTCCATGGTTTTTTCAGATGGAATTTTAGAAATTCCTGAAAATATTACCTACATATCCAAAGGTGATCGTTTTGTCTTTTATTCGTTTAAAGAACTCTTTGATTAATCATTTAATAATTTTATATCTTATATAAAGCTTTTCTTTTTCTTTATGACATCCAATATATTCATATCCAGATTGTTCGCAGTAATGTTTGAAGTCTTCTTCTGCCAAAGGATCA
>Ga0315336_1005966_pt1 | contig 12852 bp, 7 predicted proteins | sample ASW5metaG_FD_204512 | JGI IMG/M metagenome (GOLD analysis project Ga0315336, IMG submission 204512) | Ammonia-oxidizing marine archaeal communities from Monterey Bay, California, United States - ASW #5 | ecosystem: Environmental > Aquatic > Marine > Intertidal zone | place: USA: California...
GTGACCGCGGACGTGGACGGAGACGGCTTCGGAGACGGCGTTCTCCAAGAGACCTTCGACGACCAGACCGGCGAGTTCGGCTACTTCTTCTTTCAGGGCACGTCGATGGCCACCCCCCATGTCGCGGCGGCCGCGGCGATCCTGTACAGCGCCGGCATCGAGGATCCAGTGCTGATCAAGCAGGCGCTGGTGCAAACGGCCGACGATGTCGGGACCCAGGGTTTCGACACGGCCCACGGCCACGGGCTGATCAATCCCCTCGCCGCCCTCGAGGCAGCACTGGGCGATGAACTGACTCCTATCGATCCAGGAGACGACGACGACGAACTGGCGGGTGGCGGCAACGGCGGTGGGAACAACGGCGGAGGAAACAACGGCGGCGATCCGCCAGCTCCCGACGAGGGCGGAGAAGAGGTCGCAGCAGACGGTGGCGAGACGCCATCTGGAGGCTGCGGCGGCTAACGGAGCCCCGATCTACGTCGGACAATCCAAGCCAGGCCAGCAAAGGTCACAATCCACAGGGCCAAAGCGGGCGCGCGCCAGAGGGACGTCTCGGTGCGTTCCCACACCACACGGCCGGCGTCGGGATCCGTCACGGGCGGACCGAGCTGGCCGGCGCCGTAGTACTTGCCTCCGGTGGAACCCGCCAACCAGAGCAGGAAGGTCTCGTCTGGCGACACCTCGTCGAGCTCGGGATCGCGGGTCGTCACCGCGAAAACCGTGGTCGCCGCTCCCACCTCACCGCCCTCGTCGGCCGTTGCCAAAACCGTGATTCGATGGGTACCCCGTCGCTCGGCGGGCAGCGTCAGCACGATCTCGCCGTCGGCGTTGGTCTTTCCTTCCAGCTTCATCGCGTGGCCCGCCGCGTCGATGACCGCCTCGACCTTGGCACCCTCCATCGGCGCAAAACCGGGGTCTCGGACCCGGGTGACGACCCGGACGTCATCGCCCACCGCGTAGTTTTCGCGAGGCGTATCGACGGTGACTCGAGCCACCGTCGTGTCTTTCATGAGCCAGCGAATCGCGTTCTTCCAGAATCGTAAATAGGCCTGATTCCCCCGGCCCTCGGCAGCTTCTGTCAGACTCCAACGCCAGCTGCTGTCAACCGTCAGAGCCATTGTGCGACCAGCCCCGACTTCGCGAACGGAGAGGATGGGCATCGGCTCGCCATTCTCGGTTGTGCGCGACGGATGCGTGAGGAGAACAGCGGCGTCGGGCGTTGTACCGCTCAGGATATTGGTCCCGTCCATCGGCGACATGCGGTCCCACCACGCCCGATTTTCGATGGCGTCTCCGGCGAGGCGGGTGAGTGGATGGCGGATGCCCTCGTCGGTCAGTTGGGGCGTGAATTGGTTCAGATCAGGGCCAAGCGCCTGTCGAGGGATGGTCACGGGCAAGACATCCGCGAGTGGCGTGCCCCCGTATTTTCCCAGGGAGAAGGAGCGATCTCCACCGACCATGACCAGGGCGCCTCCCTCCTCCACGTACTTGGCGAGGTTCTGCAGCAGCATCGAGGAGTCGAAACTGAAGTACGGTTGGTGGTCGAAATTCTGGAAGATGACCACGTCAAAGGTCCAAAGATCCTGGTCGAAGAGGCGTTTGTAGGGGAACGCGATGAGGGACAGCTCGCGATCGTCGTAGCTGGTCATCAGGTCGCGCTGCGTGCGCAAGATGAAGAAGGAAACCAGCTGAACTGAGGGGTCGCCCTTCAGGAACCGACGGAGGAACTTCACATCCCATGACGGTGCGCCGGCGACCTGGAGCACCCGGATCCGATCGCGGACCACTTTGACGGCGATGGGCATGCTGTTGTTGGCCGGTACAGCATCGCCCTCGTAGACGGGCAAGCTGACGCTGTAGGTGAACCGACCGGCCTCTTCGGGCACCACATCGAACTGCACCTCGGCCTTGCCGTCACCACCGATGACGATGTCCTCGGTCATTAGTGGGGCGCCGTCCATCCACAGGGTCGCCGTGACCTTGCGGTTTTCGTATCCGAGGCCCTCGAGCTCCGCGCTGATCTTGAACGGGCTGCGAATGAATGCGTACCCGCCCGAATCTACAGAGCGAACCGCGAGATCGAGCACTTCACCGACCGTGCCGATCTGGTAGACGGTGAGCGGCCCTGGAAGTGTGGGGCCAGCGGGGCTCTCCTCTTTCTGAAACCGCCGACGCAGCAGTCCGCGATCGAGGCCATCGGTGACGACGACGACCCCGGCCAGCTTCTCTCCCGCCACCCGCTCCGAAAGGGCATCCAGGGCACCTTCGAGGTCGGAACCGGACAGGTCGTAGGTGTCGGGGCTACCGATCGCCAGGTCGTCCCCGAAGTGGTAGACGTCGACATCCGGGTTGGAACGCTGAATATATTCGAGCACATCGTCGACGCCTTCATGTCTCGGAGCACCGTCCTCCATGACCGACATCGAGCGAGATCCATCGACGACTACCGCAAGTCGCCCAGCCACAGTTCTCCCCTCCTCTTCGACCCAGACCGGACCGGAGAGCGCAACGGCCATGCCGAGCAGGGCCGCGCCCCACGCGCAGACCTCGAACGCGCGTGCCAGCGCCGCTCGCTTGCCGACCAGTGACGCTGCCCAGGCGATGAGGCAACCGGTGACCACCACCAGGATCACCCACTGGGGAGCCGTCCAGGTCAGGGACCCCGCAGAACCCAAAGTGCCGTTCAGCCAGAAGTCCATCACTCGAGCCTGTTCTGGCGCATGAGCTCGCGCACGTGGGCCTGATCTTTCTTGTAGTTGGCGGTCAGGCTGTACATCACCAGGTTGATGCCCAACTTGATGCCCTCTCGGCGCTGGGTCTGGCCTCCGGGAACACAGGAGTGCTTCTCACGACCGTCGTCACCGCGGTCGAGAGCGCCAGACAGGTCGTTTCGCATGTAGATGAGCGGGCAGAGATTTCCGACGGTCACGCCTTCGAGATAGCGGAAACGATCTACCCGTCCGAGGGGACGTTTGAGCAGGAAGAAGCTCCGATAGATCGAGTGATCAGCCGGGATTGGACCCATCGGTCGCGTCGGGAAGATGAGGCGCACCAGCTCCCGCACCGAGCGGTCGAAGTCGCTCGATTCGGAGCCCGTCGTGTCGTCGATGACCAGGAATCCGCCGTAGGACAGATACCGCGTGAGCTGCTCCAGGCCCTCGTCGGACGGCATGTCGAAGGCGCCGTTTCCGAGAAGAACGAGGAAGGGGTGTTGGAAGAGCTCGGGATCGTCAGCTTTGACCCGGATTTCTCGCGGATCGCAGGTAACGGATGTGGTCTGAATGACCTCGTAGATCAACCGTTTCCAGGCGTTGGGCCGAGTCAGGGTGCCTTTGCCCAGATCCAACTCGGCGATGTCCACCAGGTTTGGCTTGCCGAAGCCCGATGCCACACCGGGAAGCGCCAGGGCGCTCAATCCAGCCAGGAGCTGACGACGGGTTGGCTTCCACAGGGGATGCATCAGGCACCTCCACGAAGGGCGAGCAGAGCCTGGCCGACCAACAACAGCAATCCGAAGCCAAAGAACCCGCGGCCCAGATCGACACGTCGCTCGAGAAGCTCTGGTTTGAGCTCCCCTTCCACGCCGGCCACACTTCCGTATGCGCGCACGTCGCTCTCGTCCGGATCGCCATTGATGGCGACCCACGCCAGGGTAGCCGCCGAATCCGCGCGCACCTCGTAAGCGCCGGGCTGCCGAGGCGTGAACAGCAGCTTTGAGCCCTCGATGCGGCTCGGGACAAGCTGTCCATCCGGACCCTCAACCTCGAGGTCGAGCACCAGATCGGGCAGGTCGATGGCGATCACATCGGCGACTATGCCGGTCACTCGCTTCGACCCTCCCCCAGCGTCTCCGCCGAGGTAGGTGACCAGGCGTTGCATCATCGGCATAAAAACAGCCTGCAAGGGCAGGTTTCCCCAACCTAAATCGATCGTTCCAGTCCAGACCACGACGCGACCGGCGCCGATTCTGCGCTCGACCAACGCAGGCATCCCGTTCTCGTACGCGAGCAGGGTCTCGACCTCGCCGGGAATGTCGGTGTACGGCTCGAGGGTCAACAGCGTGTGGGCCCGAACCCGCGAAAAGCCGCCTCGACCCGCCTTGGAGAACGGCGCGAACATCGCGTTCGTCAGGTCCGGAAGGGCAACGGGTACGCCCTTTTCTCCCGTGTCGGCGACGGATCGCGGCTTGCGGAAGGCCGAGGGCAGCACGCCCCCGAGGGCGGCATTGTAGCGGTCGGCCGTGACGTTGTCTCCGGCGGTGATCACCAGATTGCCGCCCTTGCGAACGAACTCGGTGAGCCTGGGGCCAAACGGACGCGGGTCCGAAACGTTGGAGAGAAAAACCACCCGATGCTGGTCGGGGTCGAGCTCCATCAGCCCACCCGGCGTCGTCACGTCGATGGTCACGCCCGACTTGCCGCCTCCCCACGGCGCGAGGGCGCGCTCCAGGAAGTAGATCTCAGACCGTGTCGGCGTGTCCCCTGGGTCGCCGTCGACGACGAGAACTCGGCTCGCGCCCACCCGAGGAAGGTGGAAGTACCGGGCATCGTCGGCGCGGAGGTCGGGGTCGTCGCAGAGCACCTTTCCGACGCCGCCACTGGCCTCGAGCGGGATCGTGATCCGCTCCTCCGACTCTCCAAATGGCGGAATATCGGAAAAAATCGGGATGGCAGCACCGTCGGGAAGTGTGACTTCGCAGGCTACTTCGATGGGATCGGGGCCGAAGTTCGCGAGGCGTACCGTGACCTGACCACCCTCCAGGCCATCGCCGTAGACTGCGGAGGTCACCGCGACGTTGCGCGGGGGATCGGCCTGTACGACCCTCGGGATCACCGAGCTGCCACCGGCCACAAGTCTCTCGATCTCGTCGGCCGCCTCCGACACCATTCGCGGGCCCGCCTCGTCGGTGTAGAGCAGGACCTCGCCGGGCTCTCCGCCGAGGAGTTTTCGAGCTTCGAGCAAGGCTGCGCGCAAGTTCGAGGTCCCATGGGAGGGCTGGACCTCCTCCAATCGGAGGATGGCGCGGCCGTGATCGCCGGTCAGGTTGGGAGTGAGCCGGTCGGCCTCGGTCCCAAAGACGACAACGCCCACCAACGCGCCTTCGGGCAGATCCCGAACCACTGCTATGGACTGCTCACGCGCCCGCTGCAGAAGTGTACTGCCGCCATCCTGGAGGGACATTGACATGGAGCGATCGACCACGACCACCACTCGCCCGCTGCCGCCAAACTCGGGAACGCCGCCCGGGTAGCTGAATTCGGGCCCCGAGACCGCTATGACGACGGCAAGAACGGCAAAAGCGCGCATCAACAGGAGGATCCAGTCCTTGATCCGTCGGCGGCGACGCAATCGCTTGACCACCCGCTGAAGAAGGAGCATCGCGCCAAACTCATGGCGATCTCGCGGCGTCTGACGGGCCATATGAGCGACAATCGGCAACGCCAACAGCGCGCCGAGCGCCAGAGCCAGTGGCGTGAGGAGGGTCAGGCCCATGCCGCATCCTCGGATGCGCCGCGGATCGCGGATCGCAGCACCTGCTCGAGAGGACGGTCGGTGGGCACCCGCATGTAGCGACCTCCCCAGCGCACGACGCCACCACGAACCTCGTTGATGTACTCCTGCACGACTTCGGAGAAGGCCGCCTTCGCCCCAGCCGGATCCACCGGCAACTCGAGACCACTCTCTGGGCTGTAGAACACCGATGGGCGCTCGAAGTTCAGGTGCCACTCCTGGCTGTCGTAGATGTGAAAGACGCGGAGATCAGCCTTTCTACGTGCAAATGCACCCAACGCAGGAAGCCAGTTCGAGGGCTCCTCCATGCCGTCGGTGATGACCCCGACCCAGCTTCGACGCCGCGTTCTCGCTCCCACACGATTGAGGGACGGGAGCAAATCGGCCACACCGGCAGGCTTGCTGGAGGCGAGCATCAAGAACAGCAGCTGGAGGTGATTTCGTCCGCCTCGCGGTGGCAGGGATCGGTGCAGCATGCCCTCGCCGGCGACGAGCTCCAGACCGACCGGCTCACCGTGTCGGTGGAGGAAGTACAACAGCGTCGCCGCCAGTGTGATGGCGTAGCCCGCCTTTGAGCGATCGAGGTCCGGATAACCGTGGGCCGAAGTGGTGCCGGTACGCAGGTCTCCAGAGAGATCGAGGACGACGGTGCACGGCAGCTCGGTCTCTGTCTCGAAGCGTTTGACCACGTACTTGTCGGTCCGCGCCCAGACCCGCCAATCGAGCCCCCGCATGTCCATTCCGGGCAAATAGGGCTGGTAATCCGCAAATTCGACAGCCTGTCCGACCCGGCGCGACCGGTGTTCTCCCATGAGCAGCGAATCGGTCAACATGCGCGCGCGAAGGTGCAGATGGCGCACCCGGGCGAGGACTTCGGCGTCCCACACCGAATCTGGCAGGCTCTGTGTCAGCCGACCTCCTCGAGGATCTGCGCAACGACGCGATCGGAAGTCACACCAGCGGCCTCGGCCTCGAAGTTGAGGAGCACCCGATGTCGAAGAACGGCTCCGGCGATCGAGCGCACGTCGGCGCGTGTCGGAACCTCGTTTCCATGCAAAGCGGCCCAGGTACGGGCACCTACCGCGAGGTACTGACTGGCGCGAGGTCCAGCGCCCCAGCGAATCCATCGAGTGGCGTCCAGGCCCGAACCCGGACGGGTCGCTGCGGCGATGCGCACACAGTATGAGACCACGTCACCATTCGCCGGAAGCCGGCGTAGAAGTTGCTGATAATCGCGGAGGTGTTGAGCGCTGAGAACCGTCTGCGCATTGGGCATATCGCCCACCGTCGTCCTGCGGACGATCTCCTCCTCTTCCTCGACGGACGGATATCCGACGGGGATCGAGAACATGAAGCGGTCTTGTTGGGCCTCGGGCAGCGGGTAGGTCCCCTCCTGCTCGATGGGGTTCTGGGTGGCGAACACCAGGAACGGCGGGGTGAGCGTGTAGGTCTTGCCGCCGGCCGTCACGTTGCGTTCTTGCATGGCTTGCAGCAGCGCGGCTTGCGTCTTGGGCGGTGTTCGATTGATCTCGTCGGCCAGGAGCAGGTTGGTGAACACGGGCCCCTTCACAAAACGGATTTTCCGCTCACCAGTGGCCCGGTCCTCCTCCAGCACATCCGTTCCCGTAATGTCGGACGGCATGAGGTCGGGCGTAAACTGAATGCGACCAAAGTCCGCGCCGACGGCCTGCGCGACGGTCTGAACCAACAAAGTCTTCGCGAGACCCGGCACGCCAACAAACAGGCAGTGCCCGTCGGCAAAGAGCGCCGTCAACATCAGATCGACTACGTCTCGCTGCCCGACGACCACCGTTCCGATGGCCTCCAGCAGTCGCTCACGCATAGGCGCAAGGGACTCGAACAGGGCGACATCGTCCATTAGAACTCTCCTTTATATTTCATTCCGCCTTGGCGGATAGCGCGCGTTCCACGGCCTTTTCGAGTGTTTCGTGCACCCCGGCGCTCCAGCCAACGGCGACTTCTACGATCTTGCCATCGCGACCGACCACGAACGCGGTGGGAAGCGAGTTGACCTCGTAGCGGCGATTGACGCCCCCCGCACCGATGGCGATCCGGTAGGGCACGGGATTCTTGGCCAGGAAGGGCTTGACCTTGTTGGCCCCCTCGTCCGTGAAGCCAATGATCTCCAGGCCTTCGGACTTGTGGTCCTTGTACAGCTGAGCAAGTGCCGGCATGGCCTGTCGGCAGGGCCCACACCAGGTCGCCCAGAAGTCAAGGATGACAACCTTTCCAAGGTACTTATCAGGGAATATGGATTTGCCGTCAATGTCCGTGCCGAAGAAATTCGGTGCCGCCTCACCGACCCATTGATCGCGATGTTCCGAGCGTTTGCGGTGCTTGATCTGAGCGGTGTCGTAGTCCGGGAGCTCGAACTCGCCCTCGATGTCGTGGATGACCGCGCGCTCGACGTCCTCACCGCCGCGGTTCAAGATCCGCAGATAACGCTGCCGCCGCGCCTTCTCAGTGGAGTCGCCCAGTCGCGACATCGCCATCTGGAGCTCCGGATCGAAGGGCTGCAGGCGAACCGCCTCGCGGAACTGCTCGACGGCCTCCTCGTTGCGACCCTCGGCCTCGTAGATGCCACCCAGCGTCTTCCGCGTCAGACCGAACTCCGGATACTCCAACAGCGACTCCTCGAGGACTGATCGAGCCGAGCGATTATCGCCGATCACCAGGTTGGCCGAGGCGATCTGGTTGGCGAGGTATGGCGACGGCTTGCCCGACGCGTCGACCGCTTTGTCGTACTCGACGATGGCCGCCTCGGCGTAGTCACGGGTCATGAGAATGTCGCCCAAGCGAGCATATCGCGCCAACGCCTCATCTTTGGCCAACACGGGGTCCGCGTCCAGATCGTCTCCGCCATCGAGAATCACAGGGAGTTCCTCGAGATCTCCCTCCTCGAGGTCCAGCGTCTCGACGTAGGCCCGCCAATCGGAGACCAGAACATCGAAGTCGTCGTAGCCGGCCCCTGTCGCCAGCGCCTCGCGAGGATCGACACCCTCTCGCGTGAGCGGCATTACGCGAGTCAACACATCCTCACCGCCCTCTCGGAAGCAGAAGTCCATCAGGCTCGCCAACTGTGCATAGGCGAGCGCCGCCCTCTCCGGATCGGGGAGCTTGGCGAGGGATGGATGCATCTCCTCGAACGTGACCAGGTTGTCCTGCTTCAGGGCCTTGGCCAGATACCCCTGCTGGCGAAGATCGAGACGGAAGTTGTCCTTTCCGTCTCGCCATCGATTGTCCAGGTACTTCGCGATCGCCTCCTGGAGCCAGACGGGGGCTGTCGAATTCGTGCCGTTGCCCTTGTAGGCGACCACCAGGTGAATGTACTCATGGGCGATGGTGTCGGCCCATCCGTAGCCGCGACCGCGAGTTCTGGGTGAGCTGACCAACAGGCGAGACCACTTGGAGAGCGCGACGGTTCCGGTGGTGTGCACGTCGCTCTTCATCAGCGACGACGCGGCGATGAACGAGTTCACGTTCGGATACAGCTCGAGGATGGTCGTGCCCGGCGGCGGGCCACCGATGATTGGCGCGATGTGTTTTTCCGCGAGCTCCAGGGTTTCGAAGGCGTCGTCGATGAGTACGGCGTCCATTCCCGGCCGCCAGCGCACCTTGAAGCGGCCTCGCACTTCTTCGTGCCACCCGGCGGTCGTGTAAAGCGTGCGCTGGTAGAGGGGCAGTTCGTCGAAACGGTCGTCCCAGCCGAGGTCGACGGCTTTGGACAGCAAGTCGTAGGCCTCGGGATAGCGTCCGGCGTAGAAATGCACCTCGGCGGCGACCGCGAGGATGTCGGGGTCAGTGGAGTTGTCGCCATCGATCTCGGCGATCAATCGTTCCGCGCAGGGAACGTCGTAGCGGACCATGCACGCCTTCAGCTCGGACGCGGTGGACGCCGACGCGACGGGAGTCCAGAACATCAGGATCGCGAGCAACCACATCATTGGTGCACCAGCTCTTCGTAATAGCGCTTCTTCAGCGCTCGGTATTCCTCGGGGACCTCGCCCTCCATGCCCTCGAGGAGCGCGCGGCGATACTCTTCTGGAGTCCTGAACTCCTCCCGGCCGGGAATCTCCATGGGAACGGGCTTATCCAGGTCCTTTCCACGGTCCTTGCCGTCTTGGTCCTCGGAGCTTTGCTGCTCGCCCGGCTTGCCACCCTGCTGCATTTGTTGTTGCTGCTGGCGGGCCTGCTTCATGGCGTTGTCGAGTGCCTCGCGCGCCTCTTTCAGGCGCTCCGCGGCGACGCCCTGTGAGCCCTCTGCCTGCATCGGCCGACCGTCCTTGAGGTCGTTGCCCGCCTCGTCCATACGCTCGTTGGCCTCCTGCAAGGACTCCTTCATGCCCTCGGGCTGGACCGGGAACTGCTTCGAGAGCTCCTTGGCTTGCTGTCGGGCTTGTTCGAGTTGGTTTTCGAGCTCGCGCTGCCGATCCTCGAGTTCCTGGGCCTTTTCTCGGACGCTCGGGTCCAATGTTTGCGACTGCCGGTCAAGCTCGTCGAGGAGAGCCTCGATCTCTCCGAGAACCCGCCGGATCTTCTCGATATCGACCGGTTGAGGGCCCGCCACCGAGCCGCGCCGCGCCCTCTCCGACTGGGCCGTACGCCAGGCGTGCAGCCACTGCTGGTCGGCATCGAAGACGGCGTCCTTGCTGCCGCGGAGATCTCGGGCCGACACCGCCTCAAAGAGCGCCGATTGGCCGTCGACCGCGCTGCGGGTCCGCTCGACCTCGTAGAAGGGTCGTTTGGCGGCCTCCAACTCCTCGGTGTATTTGGCGCCGAGATCTGAGACGTCGCGGGTCTTCTTCTCGATCTTCTCCCAGAGATCCTTGGCTTTCTCCGATGCTTCGGCGTCGTCTTCCTCGCGAAGTTGCTGTACATCGGACTGGAGCTGTCGCTGTTGATCCTCGAGTCGTTTCAGTTCCTTCTTGAGATCTGCAGCAGCTTCCATGGAATCGTTTTGACCCTGCTGGCGCTGGTTCATGTCGTCCTGGATGCCCTGGGACATCTCGTCGATCATCTGCTGGAGGCGCTTCATGAGCTCTTGCGCCTGTTCCATGTCGCCCTCGGCAATGGCCTTCCGGATCTCGTCCATCAAGCTCGAGACCTCGTTCTCCCGGCCGTTCAAGAACTCCTTCAGGCCTCCGGGGTCGAGCTTGCTCGCGGCTTCCATCAACTTCTGCATCACCCTTTCGAGCTGGTCGAGACGCGCCAGGAGTTCCTGGGCCTCAACGTCGGGATTGTTCAACATCTCATCGAAGTTCTTGGCCGCCTGCGCCAGGTCCTCGGCCGCCTTGGACACATCTCGCAACGCCCGCATACGCTGCATGCGATCGAGGGCGAGGATCGCGTTCTCCAGTGAGGTGATCGCGTCGTCGCGCAGCTCGGCCGTGACCTCGAAGTCCTCGTCCTTGGGGATTTCCAGGGAAGCCGGCGTGTAGGCCACTTGAGTGTAGCGAATCAGGTCGCGTCCGGAGGTCAGGACCGATTGGACCAGGGCCGCGTCCTGAGTGTCGTCCATCATGCCCTGCCAGAGGCGCTCGGCGGCGTCTGAGAGCGGTGCATAACGCCTGGCCACCTCCTCTCCCCATTTGGCCAGTTCTCCAGAATTCGAGCCCGCGGGCCAGGGCTCGACCAAGAAAGCCGCCAACACCGGGACCATGAGATCGAGCAGCTCACCCTGCCGCGCCTCGATGCGGTCCGCCAGGCCGCGCGCGCCCAGAACCTTCACTCGAATCGTTCGCGAATATCCAGCTTTAGAACCGCTGATCGTGTTGTTGTCCCACGCTGCGATGACCAATTCGGCCTCGTCGCCGGGTTCGAGTCCCAGGTTTCTCGGAATCACGTAGAGATCGTCGAAGGCCTCGGCCCGACGCGTCTCGGCGCTGTAGAGCTTCTTGTCCTGCGAGACGCCGTTGACCCGGAGTTTGACCGCGCTGATTCCATAGTCGTCTCGCGCACGCCAGTTCATGCCGATGGGCTGATCGACGGCGACCTCGATGACATCTTCGGGCCCGTCCAACATGACCTCTGGCGCCAGATCTTCCTCCGTTTCGATGGCAAAGTCGCGACTTGGAACCGGCTCGCTGTCGCGGTACAAAACCAGGTGATATGTCGGATCTTCCTCGGCTTCAGGGTCGGGTACTTGAATGCGGAAACTGGCCCGAAGACTTCTGCCTTCTTCGGTCACGTCGACATCAAAAGCCTCGCCATATGCGACCAGCCCGGCGGCCTCAACAGGCTCGGCGGAGCGGGCGACCACCTCTACATAAGTACCGGGCGGACCTCGCACATCTCCCGTCGAGTTCGGAACGATCTTCGGCTCCAGGCCGGTGTAGCTCGGATAGGTGTATTTGAGCACGAGGTCACCCACCCGGGCGTACTCGGGGTCACGTTCGAAACCCAGAGCGGCGACCGCTGCTTCGGCGGAGAGCCCAGCGGCCCACCACTTGAAGACACCCACCGGCCCGCCCGGAGCCAGAAGAGTGGTGGGCAGGGCAATCAGGTAGAGAAACGCCACCAACGCGCCAAGGCGCAGGACATGTCCGGCCGGATGCACACGACCTACCGCGACTTTCCTCGCGGCCGCGGCGGCCCGTTTGGCCACGAGACCCACAAGTGCTGGGCTCTCGCCTCGTGCCGGGCCATCGACGCGCTCGACGCTGGTTAGAAGCCTGCCGCGGAGGTCGGGAGCGAGGGCCTCGACCATGCGCGCCTGACGCATGCTGTCACCCGAAGAGCGCCACGACAGGAGTAGCGGCAAGGCGACAAAAATCCAGCTCCCAAGCCCCATGAGGACCACAACCGACATGACGGCTGTGCCCCGGTCCCAGCGGAGTGTCGCGGCGAGAACGGCGAGGGCGAGGACAGCGACGAGAAGCAGCGCAGCCTGGAGGAGGACGCGTCCGAAGAGGAGCAGCCGCTCGCGTCGCACGAGTGAGGCGACAAAGCGGCGAATGAAATGGAGATCCTCGGCCATGGGCTCCGTGCGGTGCGACGTCCTTCGATGACTAGGACCGGTAACCGACGATGGGGTTCGTCAAAAGATGCACTGACGGACGTTGACAGACCGTCATTGTATCTTCAACGGGGCGGTGGCGAGGGGCTTACGGTCGAGACGCGGCTTCGCAGTTTGGGCGTGCGCGACTAGATGCGTCGAAAGACCCCGACCGCGACGCCAATCACCGCAACATCACCGGAATTGGAATCCACAAAGATGGGCTCCATCGCCGAGTTCGCCGGCTGCAGTCGAAGCTGTGTGCCCTCTTTAAAGACGCGCTTCACGGTCGCCTCGCCGTCGACCATGACAACCGCGATCTCACC
>Ga0315336_1005968_pt1 | contig 12849 bp, 11 predicted proteins | sample ASW5metaG_FD_204512 | JGI IMG/M metagenome (GOLD analysis project Ga0315336, IMG submission 204512) | Ammonia-oxidizing marine archaeal communities from Monterey Bay, California, United States - ASW #5 | ecosystem: Environmental > Aquatic > Marine > Intertidal zone | place: USA: California...
CGCCTTGATCCACCTCTCATATGAAGGCTATCACCCATTGCTACCGCGAATTTTGTGGCGATGACAACATCTTTACGGGCTTTCCCTAATGCCTTTCCTAAGTATAACTCCGAATTTCCTCTGTTGCCGTAGACATCGGCCGTGTCGAACAGATTAATGCCCAGGTTCAGAGCTTTTTGCACAACTTTCTTCGTTTGATCGAGGCTGCAAATCATTCCGAAATTGTTGCAGCCAAGTCCGACAACGGACACATCTAAGCCAGAATTGCCAAGTTTCCTATATTTCACTATTAGTGCCTTATGGTTGCTGTATGGATTCTAGTCAGTATCGCGGCGTCTACAACATGTCCGGCGCCAGCCCTTACATTAACACCCATGAGGTGCCGTGGACCAGTCAGGGAATCGACCGCGCTCCTATGCGGGGGACAGTTTTGACTCTGTTTTGCTCGGCACGAAATAAACTAAAGCTACCTTTTAATAGGTGGTTAAGTAGGGCGCGTATAAGGCCCTGCTCAGAAGTTAGAGGTTGTTATGAAAGTATTTCTTAGGGTTTTTGCATATTTTTGCATTGGAACCACTCCTATTCAAATAGGAGTGGTTTTATGGGGACTATGGATTGTAACGAGTTCTGACTATGGAATAATTACTTTGTCACAAATAGAATTTGTTAAAAATTTCTTTATTATTTTTCTTCCAATTGTTGACTGGCTTTATTCGTGGTTATGGAACCCTTATTTAGATTTCATCTTTTCATTGCCGTTGATAATAGCTCAAACATTTAAAGCCATCGTTAGCACTTGGCTGGGTTTTTGGATACTTAGGAAGAACGGATGGAGTTCTCGATAGTGATAGCATCTAAAAAATTCTATTATCGAAGCCATCACTTATTCAACGCGCGGGAGACTTGAAGTATGAGCCGTATCACACGTAAGAATTTTCTGAAAGGTGCCGTGAGCGGCGCACTCGGCCTCACCGGCGCGGCGGGAAGCGGGCTATTGCAAGATGCGGTTGCTCAAGAGGCAGCCTCTGACAATGAGGCGGCCAATGAGTTCATCCTCGCGGGCGCCATAGTAATCACTATGGACGACCAGCGGCAGGCATTCGAAGACGGATACGTTTGGATTCGGAACGGGCGTATCCACCAGGTCGGCGCCACTGCAGACCTGGGCGCCGTGCCCGATGGTGTCTCGTATCGCTCGGTCAATCGCCGATTGATCATGCCGGGCCTGATTAACTGTCATGCTCATGTGTCAAACGGCATTCTGAAGGGCATCTACGATGAAATACCTCTCGAAAGATGGTTCGGTGGACGACTCATGTGGAACGTGGTTGATGCAATGGATGGCACCGTCGGCGAAGCCGGTTCGCAATTGTCGTTGCTCGAATTGATGACCGGGGGCGTCACCACTATCGCCAACGGGACATTCGGCACGGCCCACGCCGAATTGCTGGATGGAGTTCTGACGGCAATAGAGCGCTCGCGCATTCGTGCTGTGGCATCGCGGATCACCGTCGACGGTGTAAACGAAAGTCCAACGCAATTTATTCCTGAAGCTTACCGCGAACGGCCTTCCGCAGCCGCCGACGAAGTACGCAGGTTACAGCGCCGCTTCAATTCGTCGCGAATATCGGTTGGGGCCGAGGCCCTCGGGCCTCTCCGTTGCACCCCCGAAATGGTGGTCGCCATGCACGACGTGGCCGCGCAGACGGGAGGTCACTTCTTTATGCATGTGGCAGACTCACGCGAGGAGTACGACGAAAGTAAGCGAGTTTTTGGTCATGGTGGTATCATAGAGCTGGGGCGGCTCGGGGTGCTTGGTCCGAAGACCTTGTTCGCCCATATGATATGGCTTGATGACGATGAAATAAAGCTGCTGGCCGACACTCAAACCGGCGTGTCCCACAATCCGGTATCGAACGCTACCTGGGCAGGCGGGCTCGCTCGGCTTCCTGAACTCCTTGACGCCGGTGTGCGCGTCGGTTTGGGGTCTGATGGCGCCGCGACAAATAATAGTCAAAATGTATGGGAAACCATGAAAATGGCCATGCTGTTTCAAAAAGCGGCGCTTAATACGCCAACCTTTGGGTCGGCCGAGTTGGCGTTGGAACTCATGACCCGAGGTGGCGCCAGGGCCCTTCACATGGAAGACGAGATTGGTTCCCTCGAACCTGGAAAACGCGCCGACCTCATTGTCATTGACACAGAACGCGTGGCCCTTGCCCCGTTGCAGACTGTGGTCTCGAACCTGGTTTACTCGAGCGATCCGTGGGCGGTGCGCGATGTATATGTAGATGGTGAGGCCGTTGTCTCTGACGGCGTGCATCGTTATCTCGATCGTGCTCAAGTGATCGAGCAAGTCGAAATAGCAGTGGGCCTGCTGCATGAGCGCATAAGCGGCCACGCTTCTTACCTCGCCGAGCGTAGCCGGTGGCAGTGGCATCGAAAATAAAGGCGCTGTTGAGCGCCAAAATTAGGACCGCTTTCAAAACTGAACACAGCGACCAGGGCCGCGACTGCGGTCCAGCGCCTGTGCCTTCCGTTTATTCCATCCACCCCAAGATACTGCGGTTTTCACGAATCATCCTACTCCATCCAGCCCGGTCTCGCCGCCAAGTGTGTTCGGCGCAATCGACGCCGCCCGCTTACCTGCAACAAAATGCCATACGACGGCTTCTCTGCGGGACTATCCAAACCAAACTTCACAACATGTACCGCGATGCATTTGTTTTGACTCTGTTTTGCTCGGCAACGCTGTAAACTGACGCTATGCGCATACTTACCGTTCTTATTCTTGTCTTGTTCACTGCACTGGTGTCGGAAATGTCTCCGCGTAACGACAAGATATTACGGGCAGCCGAAATAAATCAGTTTTCTTCTAATCCAGTCGAACGGCTAGAAAACCCGGATAGAGAAATAAGAAATTGGATGTCCCATGGCCGAAGCTACTCCGAACAGCGGTACAGCCCTCTAAAGCAAGTTAATGATACCAACGTGAGCAAACTGGGATTCGCTTGGTACTACGACCTTGACGATCATAACGTTGTTGAAGCTACACCTATCGTGGTCGACGGAATTATGTATGTCACAGGAGCGATGGGTAAGGTCTATGCTATGGAGGCCACTACGGGACGGGAGATCTGGTACTTTGACCCCCGGGTGCCGCCTAAAACACTGGTCCTTGCCTGTTGCCAACCGGTAAACCGTGGCGTTGCCTTTTGGAAAGACAAAGTTTTTGTCGGTGCATTGGACGGACGCCTTATAGCACTAGACGCACAGTCGGGTGAGAAGGTTTGGGAGCGGATGACGACAGATCCCACCAAGCCGTACACGATCACGGGTGCTCCTCGTGTCATAAAGGGAAATGTTGTTATTGGAAATGCCGGCGCCGAGTACGGCGTCCGAGGTTATGTATCTGCTTATGACGCCGAGACCGGTAAGTTGCGTTGGCGCTTTTACACGGTCCCGGGTAATCCTGAACTGGGCTTTGAAACAGAAGCTATGCGTATGGCAGCCGAAACCTGGACGGGCGAATGGTGGAAGTACGGAGGAGGTGGAACGGTGTGGGATGCCATTACGTACGACCCCATGCTCGATCTTCTCTTTATCGGAACAGGTAACGGGACGCCTTGGAACCATCAAGTGAGGTCGCCCAGGGGTGGCGATAATCTCTTTCTTGCATCCATCGTTGCCCTAGAACCTGCGACAGGAGAATACGTTTGGCACTACCAGACTACTCCTGCAGAAACATGGGACTTCACGGCAACACAACAGATTATATTAGCCGATTTGGAGATTAACGGATCCATCCGCAAGGTTCTGATGCAGGCACCAAAAAATGGCTTCTTTTATGTATTGGATAGAAAAACAGGTGAACTCATCTCCGCAAAACCGTTTTCTGCTGTCAATTGGGCAAGCCATGTGGACCTGAATACAGGACGCCCCGTAGAACGGGAAAACATGCGTGTTACCGGTGACAACGAAATCGTCGTTCAGCCCGGCCCGTCTGGTGCTCACAATTGGAATCCAATGTCATTTAATCCCAAAACGGGTCTCGTATACATACCAACTTTGGACAGTCTATTTTTCTGGAAAAATGATGCCAACTTCAGATATGCCGAAGGATTTTTTAACCTGGCTTATGATCTGAGCATCCCTATGGATTTCAACATTATGGGCAAAGAAAATCGTTTCCGTAGTTATTTATTGGCCTGGGATCCAGTGACACAGAGCGAAGCTTGGCGCGCGGATGGAGGCGGCGGTGGACTTCTTTCTACGGCGGGTGGCCTGGTTTTTCGAGGAACCACAGACGGCCAATTCGTCGCCTATGATGCAGAGTCAGGACGTCAACTCTGGGCAACGGATGTTCAGAACAGCGGGGTCGGCGGACCAATCTCTTACGAGGTTAATGGCGACCAGTACATCGCTATTGCCCTTGGACGCGGCGCAGCCACGCTTGTAGAGGCTTCCGTACCCCAACCTGCAAAACTACCCCACGCGAACCGCGTAGTCGCGTTCAAACTAGGAGGAACTGCAGCGTTGCCCCCTTACGTCTATGAACGGCAGGATCTGCGGCATCCTCCCGTCGAGAAGGTTGACGCGGAAGTTGCCGCCAGCGGGCGTTACCCCTTCCATCGTTTTTGTTTTAATTGTCACGGCCGGGAAGCGCGGGGTAATAAGATTCAACCCGATTTGCGGTATTCTGATTACCTAGATAACGGTTTGTGGAAGGATGTTGTTCTCGATGGCAGCTTAACGGGTACTGGTATGGTTTCATTCAAGGATGTCATAACATCCGAAGTCTCAAACGCCATTCGCGTGTATATCATATCTGAGGCGCAGAAAACGACGGCTACGTCTTCAAGAAAATAGAACCACCCGCAACAACGGGGGTGTGGCGTCCCGTACGGGAGTCGAATCAAAATTCTATCCCATTGTTATATATAACTATTTCGCTGCCTATCTCTCACACACCTAGTGCTACCTACCCTTCTACCTACCTTTTGTCGAGGGCCTGTCAGGGGCTAAGGGGGGCAGTTTTGACTCTGTTTTGCTCAGTAACGATGTAAACTAAAGCCTTACAAACGGGGAGGCTGTCCGTATGCGCATACTTACCGTTCTTATTCTTGTCTTGTTCACCACTTCTGTGTGGGGGCAGACCCGGTATGTCTGCCAGGTAAATGAAAAGATGACCTGTTCAGAAAATGGTTGCGAGAAACCTCGTATTCTTGACGTCGACTACAGGATAATTGACGAAGATAAAAAACTCTATTCCGTAATAAGCTCTCTCGGCTCAGACGAACACGAATTAATAGCCCGATCAATGCCTGGGGCATTTCTAATATTCAACTTTACCAATTCATCTTACATAAAGATTCTTCAGATGGATGTTCCGCCAATGGAATTAAAAAGAGGTGATTTCATAGAGTCACGTGATTTGGGTTTGACAACTGTTTTGTCTTGGGGAACTTGCGAGTTTTAGGTCACTAAGGACATCCGTTTATTTGAAGCTCTCCAGTGCGCGCCAGCCTATTGCGACTAGAGTGTCATTTACAAAAACGATGGGCGTAAATTCCTCAGCGGTCAGCTCGCCGTCACGGACAGTGAAAACGAGGATTTGCTCGCCATCAACGCCGGTGCTCTTTTCCAGCTTTCGTATGCGAGCCTTTGTACTCATGATTACTGCGTCAAAGCTTGTCTATTAACTGACGGACACACTGTTCAAACCCTGAAGTACCCCTACTTAATCCCATGTTTTCACAGACATCAGGCACAAACTCACCATTTATAAAATATCCACTGCGTTTTATCCCAAGCAAAGTATGGGTACCTAGTCCGTGGCGCTCGCCGTCTTTCCACTCGCCGGCGTATTTGTTGTTATCATCGATAGTGTAAGTACCTAGTCCGTGTTCCTCGCCGTCTTTCCACTCGCCGGCGTATTTGCCGCTACCGGGGGTAGTGAGAGTGCCTAGTCCGTGGCGCTCGCCGTCTTTCCACTCCCCGACGTATTTGGCGCTATCGGGGGTAGTGAGAGTACCTAGTCCATGCGCTGTACCGTCTTTCCACTCGCCGTCGTATTTGTATCCATTTTCTAAAATGGCGCCACCAAAACAGTTATGCCGTCTTACAGATTCATCAGAGGGGCAATCGGGCAGTGCATAAGCAGTGCTTGTCAGAGAGAGCAGTAGAATGACAATGATTTTCTTCATGCTTTTATTCTGCAATACCTCAGATTATTGGACAACAAGCCTATGGGGCACGGTAACATAAAAAACAAGGCGACCGTAAGCTCACAGATCTCTGGATAAAAAGTAGTTAAAAAAATAAAGGTCTCTGTGGTTTTTCTCTACACGTGCACCAACACGCGCGCACGCGCGCGAGGGACAGGTTTATTCTCGCTGAAAATTTAGCCTCCGACATGTCGCTCTCCACTTGCTCCCGCTTTTAAATGACTCGTTTTACCAATGAACCAAAGGCTATGATCTTGGTCGGGGACGAGAGTAATGCGCTTCATTGATGGTCATACAAGAGGAACTGACAATGGGATGTAAGCCAAAACATCCCGCTGCTGCGCATCTGCAACAGATTGATTTCTTTAAATCTGTAAAGACATTCAAAGAGCTGGAAAGCAAAATCCAAGGTATCCAACCCTGGGGTAGGCTGACTAAGAATCAAGCTATGGGCGATGCGTTTGAGGTTTTTGCAGAAGCTCACCTCTCAACAATCCATGGTGCGAAGGTAGTCTATCCCGACAAGAATATGCCGGCCCCACTGAGAGCAAAACTCAAACTCCCACTCCAGGATAAAGGAGTAGATGGCGTCTATGAAACGCTGGACGGAGAGTTTCATGCCTATCAGGTCAAGTTCCGCTCTGGTCGGACAGCGCTGAACTGGGGGGATGATAAACTTGGCAACTTTGCAGGACTGTCCGATCGCTGCGACTACCGCCTCCTGTTTGCAAATTCCGATGATATTTCGAAGGAATTAGAAACCCGCGATAAAATGGGGACCCTCAGAGGAACTGATCTCGATGAGCTGACTGAAGATCAACTCTCTGCCATCGCCTCTTGGATTGACGGTGCCTATCAGCCCATTGTGCCAAAGACACCTCGCGCCGATCAAAGAGAAGCGATCAGAAGACTTAAAGAAGCGCTCAAGACCAATGATCGTGCAACAGCAGTCATGGCCTGTGGTACTGGCAAATCCCTTGTCTCGCTGTGGCTTACCCAGGAAATGAAGACCAAGACGGCACTGGTCCTTCTTCCCTCCCTTGCTCTCGTCAACCAACTCTTAACGGACTGGCATACGGAGCAGGAAGACCCAACCAAATTTGTTTTCAAGTGCGTCTGCTCTGACGACCAAGTGGCCTCGTCCATCGATGACAGAATGGCGGTGACAAAGTCTGATTTCTCCCACCCCGTAACCTCCGACCCAAAAGTTATCCGCAAGTTCATGGGTAGTGAGTTCAATGGCCTAAAGGTGATCTTCTCAACTTATCAATCCTCACCTCTGGTCGGTGAGGCGATGAAGCACCTTCCGGCATTTGACCTTGGAATTTTTGACGAGGCGCATAAGACTGCTGGAGCGAAGGCATCAAACTTCAATCACGCCCTTCGTAACGACAACATCCGAATAAATAAGCGCGTGTTTTTTACCGCAACTCCTCGCCTCTATAACCCAGCAGGCAGGACAAAGGATGACGATCCCAAGCTTCTGTTTTCCATGGATAACAAAAGCGTATACGGACCCATCGCGTACGAGCTTTCCTTTCGCCAAGCTGTCGAGCTGGATGTCATTTGTGATTTTAAAGTTGCAGTCTCGGTTGTTAGTTCCAGCGAAGTGCGTCAGCACATTGAATCAAACGGTGGGGTCTACGTCGAAGGTGATCTTGTAAGAATTCCTCAGGTCGCTCGCCAACTTGCTCTCAAAAAGGCTGTTGAGAAGTATGGGGTCTCTAAGATCTTTACTTTTCACAATCGAATAGCTTCAGCCGCCTCATTTGCCAGTGAAGGTTCTGAAGGTATTGGAACACACCTGCCCACATTTGATTATGCGACCCATATCCAAGGCAAAATGCGCACGACAGAGCGAAAGAGTATCCTCGGGGCGTTTCGGGATAGTGACACAGCCATTTTGTCCAATGCGCGATGCCTTACTGAGGGCGTCAATCTGCCTGCGGTGGACATGATTGCATTCATGGCGAAGAAAAAAAGCCGCATCGACATCGTCCAAGCCTCTGGTCGTGCTATGCGAAAGCATGGAACGAAAGAAAGAGGCTACATCTTTCTGCCTTTGTTCATCGATCGGCAAGAAAACGAGACAGAGGAAGAGGCTGCCGAGCGCCTGGATTACGGGGAGATCATTAACGTCTTAAATGCTCTGAAAGAAACGGACGAGGCTCTAAGGGACGTCATCAACGAGCTTCGATATCAACGGGGTTTGACAAGACAAATAAAAGGGGTTCGGGAAGGAGGATTAAGCGACTTCGTAGAGGTGCTGGGTAGTACAGACATTAATCTCGACGTCCTAGAGGCTTCGATTACCACCGAAATTGTCGACAGGTTGAGCGCTCACTGGGAAGAGATGTTTGGACTCCTTGTTGCCTACAAAGACGAGCACGGCCATTGCAATGTGCCACAGACCACCGTGTACCGTGGCGAGAACTTGGGGACGTGGGTTAACGACCAGCGCACACGAAAGAATCTATTATCCGAGGACAGAATCAGGCGTCTCGAGGATATAGGATTTGTTTGGGACCTTCTTGAGGCTCAATGGGAGGAGATGTTTGGCCTCCTTGTTGCTTACAAAGACAAGCACGGTGATTGCAATGTGCCAGCTAAAGAGGAGTACCGTGGCGAGAACTTGGGGATCTGGGTTAACACCCAGCGCCAATCCAAGAAGAAAGATAACTTGTCTACGGAGCGGTTCCAGCGTCTGGAGGGCATAGGGTTTGTCTGGGACCCCTTTGACGCTCAATGGGAGGAGATGTTTGGACTCCTTATTGCTTACAAAGACGAGCACGGCCATTGCGATGTGCCCCTTAGCACTGTGTACCGTGGCGAGAACCTGGGGAGCTGGGTTCAGCACCGGCGGGCGGACAAGAAGAATGGTGAATTATCCGAAGACCGGATCAAGCGTCTGGATGAGATAGGGTTTGTCTGGGACGTCCTAGAGGCTGCATGGGAAGAGATGTTTGGCCTCCTTGTTGCTTACAAAGACGAACACGGTGATTGCAATATGCCACAGACCACTGTGTACCGTGGCGAGAGCCTGGGGATCTGGGTTGGTACCCAGCGCAAAGCCAAGAGGAAAGGTAACTTGTCTGCGAAGCACATCAGGCGTCTCGAGAATATAGGGTTTGTTTGGGACGTCAGTGAGGCTTACTGGGAGGAAATGTTTGGCCTCCTTGTTGCTTACAAAGACGAGCACGGTGATTGCAATGTGCCAGCTAGAGAGGAGTACCGCGAGAAGAACTTGGGGGCCTGGGTTCATAGCCAGCGCACAGCCAAGAGGATAGGTAGATTGTCTGCGGACCGGATCAAGCGTCTGGAGGCCATAGGGTTCAAGTGGAGTGCTTGACAGCTAAGGGATTAGCACAACGAATTCTGACGCCCACACATCCACGCGCTGTTATACGGTTTGTTGGACTCAGGAGAGTCATCCAGTAGCCATGTGACGTGCAGACGAGCATAGAGTGCTGCTTGACTATTTGACTCACTGCCGGCGCCCTAAACACCTGGTAAATTATATGTGTGAAAGCTGCTTGTACCGTTCGTTCCCTCCTCGGTGAAAATAGCTTTTACCGTCGGTGTAAATAGTTTGCACCGTGAGCTTAGTTACAGAGCTGCACTGTGTAAGGAATTTGTACCGTCGGTATAAGTAGCTTTACCCGGCTTTTGTTTTTCGGGGTCGGGCTTCCAGCTCATAAAATCCTTGGTCGGCTTTTCTGCTCCATATTCATACTCAGTGAGTATGTATGTGGTTGCATGCCGGATCTTGAGGTCGAAGCTGCCTTGTTGGTTGACTTTGATGAACCCACGATCTCTCAAAACAGCGAACCTGGATTGCGCTGTGGGTGGCGAGACATTTAGCCGTTTTGCGGCGTCACGGACGCTCAAGAAAATACCTCCATTATTGCGTCCGTTATAAAATGAATACAGTTCGATCAGGAGTGCTCTAGAAAGGCCGTCGAGGGACCTATAAGCGGCACTGTGTAAAACCCAGTGGTGGAGTTTTATAAACTGATGACCATAGGCACTTCGTCCGTTCGGCAGTATGCCCGCACCCCGTTTCCTTGGTTTTTTTGGCACCTTGGTCAGCCCTAAAACTCACTTACTGCCTTTTCAGTCACTCCCGACGGTAAATTGTTGATCCAGTCGTCTGCGTCCTGAGTCGCAATGTAAGTGCGGCTGCCAACCTTGCGACTTTTGAGTTCGCCTGCACTAAGAAGACGATAGAGCGTGCTTCTCGAAACGCTGTAGAGCTGCACAAACTGGTTTACGGTTAATAATTTAGGGGTTGTTTGTGTTGTCTGCATGGTGTCCTCGCTTGTTTTGAAGGACTTACCAACTACACACTAAGAACAGAAAATGCAAAGCCCGCGATATGGTGATAATGCGGCCTAAAAACGGCCATTAACACCGTGGGCTAGTTTGCTAGCGGTAAGAACGCGGCACGTATCATTAGTCGCGGATACATATTTTCTAATACACGCAGGATCCCACGTGAGTCCGGCTTTTCCCGGAACTTTTTTATGCCATTGATCAGCCCCTTCTCACTACCCGTCGTTAGCTTGTAGCAAGGTTGTAAAAAACTATAAAAGGGGCCGTAGTGTTTACCTTGGTCCTCCTCGGGCATGTTCTCTCCGTGCACGCTTCTATTTGGCTCTTCGCCGGTGAAATAAGTGTACAGCTCTGCTAAACACGCGATTGCTGCCACAGAGGTAGGGTTAAACGGACGGCCTTTCTTTTTCGGTCCTACTTCGGTCATTATTGTTTCAAGTGCTTCCTTATATTTGCCGGCCACCTCCGCAAATTGAGTCCAATTGCCGGCCCGATCCGTCAGGTCTCGTTCCAACCTGTCGGCTCTCGTTCTCATTTGCTCATCAAGAATGGTGATAGTTTTGTGAAACTCTTTCACCTCGTCCAGATACTCGTTTGCGGTTGGCGCTTTTTTGGTATTCGGAGAACTAAGCATGCGATAAAGACATATGAACGCTACCAATACCGGAACAGCATGTTCTTTGGTTATGCCTACCTGCAGCTTTGGAAGCCGGTTAATGACACCGAAGCACTCTCCAATGTCAGTATCCTTGACGCCGTGAATACTCTCCATGAAGCTGTCACGGTTCTCCGTCATCGGAGGTTCACCACTTTTCCAGACGTAAAGCCGTGCTGACAATATCGGCCCCAGTTAGACATTAGCCGTTGTCTTTTCTCAAATAAGTCCCCGCGCCGGTAAGCCGCTTCAACCTTACTTCCGATTGCGTGTGAAAGCGCCATTTCAATGACATTGTTGTCTACTTCTGTCTCCTCCGAGCACCAGTCTCTAAAGGTTGACCTAAACCCGTGGACGGTTATGTCTGCCCGTCCAAGTCGTTCTAGTAATCGATCCATCCCGCCGGTGGAGAGGTGGCCACTCTTACCACTGCCGGCAAAAACAAAACCCGCGCTACTTGGGTTCAGCGTTAGGAGCATCTTCAGTGCGGGCTTGGAAAGCGGCACCCTATGCTCGACGCCCGTCTTCATTCTCTCGCCCGGTAGCGTCCACATCTCTTCTTCTAGGTTAAACTCTTCCCACCTCGCTGCAATTATTTCACCCGTGCGTGTTGCGGTCAGTATGAGTAGTTCGAGCGCGCGCGCTGATAGCGCGTCTCGTCTTCGAAGTTCATGCATAAATTCTGGTAAGTCGTCATAGGCTAGGGCTGGGTGGTGTCTAACGATGTGCTTCTTATTCTTGGCCAAAGGATATTCGAGTGTGCCCTTCCATTTGGCCGGATTGTCGCCGGTCCGAAGTGCTAGCGCTTTGCTATGGTCCAGCACCGTCTCAATTCGACTGCGGATCTTCCTTGCAGTCTCACTCTTCTCGTTCCAGATCGGTTGTAAGACTGCGGCAACCATTGGCGTGTCTATGGCCTGCGGGCTGAGGTTGCCCAACGAGGGGAAAACGTACTTCTCAAAGGTACTCCGCCACGAATATTCAGTTTTACTATTCTTCCATTCCTGTTTACGTCCTTCGATGTGCTGAAGGGCGACGTCCTTAAATGTCAGCCCACCAACTGCACGTTTAGTTCTATCAGCGTGTCGAGCTGCGATAGGATCAATACCGACATTGGTCTTAAGCCGTGCATCATCTCTAAATTCGCGTGCTACCTTAAGACTAATGAGTGGGTATGAACCCAATCCCATGTGGCGCCTTCTACCCTCGAAATCGAACCGATAGAGCCAGCTAGCTCCGCCGTTTTCGTGCATTTGGTAATAAAGACCATCGCCGTCGGCCAGTAGGCAGGCTTTACCGTTCTTTTTTGCTAGGCGGACTGTGTGGTCCGTTAGACGAAAGTTTTGCCTTGCCATCCTACCTACCTTTCTACCTACCTTTATTTGTGCGCCTATCAGGAGCTATGGGGGACAGTATGGCACGTATTTAGTAGAAATGTAAGATATTGCTGGTGTTTTGGTGGGTAGCTAGGGCCAACGAGGAACGCCCTGAAAAGGGGGTGTGGCGTCCCGTACGGGAGTCGAACCCGTGTTGCCGGCGTGAGAGGCCGGTGTCCTAGGCCACTAGACGAACGGGACTAATAGTGGAGCTATTGTACAGCAATTTCCCGGCAATGCGCAGGTATTCGATAACTTA
>Ga0315336_1005969_pt1 | contig 12841 bp, 6 predicted proteins | sample ASW5metaG_FD_204512 | JGI IMG/M metagenome (GOLD analysis project Ga0315336, IMG submission 204512) | Ammonia-oxidizing marine archaeal communities from Monterey Bay, California, United States - ASW #5 | ecosystem: Environmental > Aquatic > Marine > Intertidal zone | place: USA: California...
CCCGAGGAGCAGGAAGCCGCCTGGAACGCCGCGCTCCGCTGGAAGGGGGCCGTCTCCCGCGCCGTCGCCGGTCGGCGTCACACTGACGATGCCGACCGGAAACGACTCGCGAAAATCCGCAGGCAAGTCGCCCGCATCACGCTCTCGACAGAGAGAACCGATGAGGTCGAAGCGCGCCTCTCCGCCCTTCGGGACCAACAGGAGCAGCTCGAGCGGGCTCTGTTCCAGGCGACACCCGTCCCCGAATCACAACCGGAGCCAACGGCGAAGGCCATCTGCGAGGCCATGCCGCCCAGGTCGGTGCTGGTGGACTACCTCAGTATCTCTGCCGAGGTGGAAAGGCCGAAATATGTGGCGTTTGTCCTTACGAATGACTGCCAGGTGCGCCGCATCGACCTCGGGCTTCGCCAGGAGATGGACACCTTCATCGTCAGTCACCGGGAGGCGCTCGGCGATCTCGATGCCCGTCTCGATCAGCGCGGAAGGCGGCTCGCCGAGCGGCTCTGGACTCCGGTTCAGGCTGCCGTTCCCCAGGCTCAGCGATGGTTGATCTCTTCCGATGGCGCCATCGCCAACGTGTCGTTTGCAGCCCTACCCGCCGCGGATGGCGGCTATCTGGTCGAGTCCCACACCTTTTCGTACCTCGAGTCCGCCCCGGAGCTACTCCGCTGGCAGGGCGAGAAGTCAACGTTGTCGGGGGTATTGATCGCTGGCGGCCTGGACTTCGGCGTCCCAGAGGGAGGCTCGAGCTTCTGTTTCGACCGGGACTTCCCGCCCCTCCCTGGAACCGAGGTCGAGGCCATCGGGCTCGCGCAGCGGTGGAGGAAAGAGCCAGTCACGCTCCTCACTGCGGCCGACGGCACCGAGGAGGCCCTCATCCAACACCTGCCCGGCAAGCGAGTCGTGCACCTGGCCACCCACGGATTCTTCGCCACGGAGCGATGTAAATCTGCCTTCTCTGGGGGAAGCTATGACCCCATGGCCCTGTCCGGAATCGTGCTCGCCGGCGCCAACCGAACGCCCGACCCACTCGACCCCCACGACGGCATCCTCACCGCAGCGGAGGTGAGCGGACTGGATCTCACCGGCACTCAGCTGGTGGTGTTGTCCGGCTGCGAGACCGGTCTGGGCGAGATCCGGCGCGGCGATGGCGTGTTGGGGCTACACCGCGCTCTTGCGGCCGCGGGCGTCCGGTCGGTCGTGATGAGTCTGTGGGCGGTTCCCGATGACGCCACGGCGAGCCTGATGGAGGACCTGTACCGCGGACTGCGACGCCGCCGAGCTCCACCGGAGGCGCTCCGACAGGCGCAGCTCAAACTGCTCGCCCAGAACCGCAGTCGCTACGGCGAGGCGCGGCCGGCAGACTGGGCGGCGTTTGTCACGTCTGGAGACTGGCGCTGACTTCCCGCCGTTGGGTCAAGAGCGGCCTCGTTTCACGTCCATCCACGCGAAGAAGCGCTCCGCGGACCAGGTGTTCACCACGTTCTCCGGACTCACCCAGCCTCGGGTCGCGTGGCGGGTCCCCCACTCCATCCGCTCGAACTCGCGCACGTGGTGCGCATCGGTGCTGACAATCAGTGGCACCCCCATCTCGCGGGCCTTGCGAAGGACGGGCGCGGCGGCATCCAAACGGGGCAGAGCGCTGTTGATCTCGATCGCGGTGTGGGTGTCGAGAGCCCCCTGGAGAACCGCGTCGACATCCAGCTGGATCCCAGGTCGGCGGCCGATCATGCGCCCAGTCAGGTGTCCGATGACGTTCACGCTGGGATCAGCCATCGCCTTGAGGATCCGATCCGTCTGCTGAGCAACCGTCAGGTCGTAGTGGGAGTGCACGGCGGCCACACACCAGGACAACCCCATGCGGAAGTCGTGGTCGTAGTCCAGCCCGCCGTCCTTACCGATGTTCAGCTCGCAACCTGGGAGGATCCGCATCTGCGGGTACTGCTCCTGAAGGGCGGCGAGCTCCTCCCGCTGCTCGAGGAGGCCTTCGGCGGTGACCCCGTTGATGGCGAGATCGATGCCGTGATCGGTGATGGCGAGGTAGCGATAGCCCCGAGCGGCAGCGGCGGCGACGACCTCGGTCAAGGGACTGCGCCCGTCTCCGGACCAGGTGGTGTGCACGTGCAGGTCGCCCTGCAGGTGTTCGGGACGCAGCGCCTCGGGGAGCGTGCCGGCAGCGGCGTGTTCGAGCTCTCCGGTGTCTTCCCGCATCGGGGCCGGGATGAAGGGCAGGTCCAGGGCCCGGTAGATCTCCTCCTCGGTCTTCGACGCGATGACCGCGCCGCCGTCGATCTCGGTGAGCGCGTATTCGTTCAGCGTCCAGCCCTTCTTGCGGGCGAGGGCGCGGAGCTTGATGTTGTGGTTCTTCGACCCGGTGAAGTACATCAACGCCGCGCCGTACTCGTGCTCGGCGACGACGCGCAGGTCGATCTGCAGGCCAGATCGCATGGAGATGGAGGTCTTGGTCTGGCCACCGACGATGACCTCGGCCACCTCCGGTCGGGCCACGAACCAGCGCATCACGAGCTCGGGGTTGGTGGCGGCGACGAGCAGATCGAGGTCGCCGATGGTCTCCCGCATCCGGCGCAGGCTGCCGCAGTAGTCCGCGCGAATGACACCTTCGAGCTGGAGTAATCCGGCCACCAGCCCGCGGGCAATGGGCATGGCGGTGGCGATGGGCGTCCGCTTCTCGGTGAGCTTGAGCCGGTCGATGGCGCTGGCGAGCTTTTCCTCGGTCTTCGCGCCCAGGCCTTTGAGATCCCGGAGCTTGTGGTCGGCGATGGCGGCCTTCAGGTCGGCGATATTCTCCACGCCGAGCTCGTCGCGGATGCGGGCCAGGGTCTTGGGACCCATGCCGGGGATCCGGCTCATTGCGAGTACGTCCGGCGGGTGCTTTTCGCGGAGGCGCTCGAGCTTGGAGACCTTGCCAGTGTCGAAGTATTCGCGGATCTTCTTGGCGGTCGCGTTGCCGATGCCGTCGATCTTCTTCAGGGAGGCGACGGTCTGCTCGGACAGCTCGAAGCTGACCTGTTCGATGCCGTGCACGGCGTTCTCGTAGGCCCGCGCCCGGAAGGACTGGGGATTCTGCTCGTCGAGCACTGATAGCGCCGCGAGCTCGCGGAGCCAGACCCTCACCTCATCGTTTCTGGAAGCCATGCCGCACTGTAGCGCCAATCATTCAACAGCCCCGGAAACCACGTTGTCGGCGGCGTCGTAGGCGATCGTTCCAGACAGGTTGCCGGAGCTGTCCCAGGTCTTGACCCGCCTCGCCACGCCGTTCCGCTCGAAAGGCGCATCGCCCGCGTCGAACCACGCGTTCTCGACCTGTCGGCCGAAGCGGTCATAGCGCGTCGTCTGGCGCGCGGGGTTGTCGGGCTGCCCATCGACACCGAAGTACCGCTCGGCAGTGACGCGGTTGTAGACATCGTATTCGTACGCGACCCGGTGGTAGCCCCGCTCGGCATCGACCACGGCAGTGTCGTCCTCTGAAAACCAGGACTCGTCGGCCAGACGCCCCCGCTCGTCGTAGCTCGAGGCGTGACGCGAGCGGACATCGCCCCGATGATTGAGAACCTCGGTCACCAGTCCTCGCTCGTCTCGGGTCGTCTCCTCTACCGCAACGAGCTCTCCAGCGGCGTCTCTGCCCTCCTCCCGAACGATGAGTGACGAGTCCAGGTGGTAGACGAAGTGGACTTGGTGGGCCAACCCATCGGTCAATGCCTTGGCCCCGCTGGGACTGAAACAACGCTTGCTCGTCGCGCGATCCAGGGCGTCAAAGGTCGATTCGACCCGGGCGCAGCCCTCGACGGCGACCGGTTTGTCTGAAGGGCCGAAGTACGCGATCTCGAGCTGGTTGCCCCTGGCGTCCAGGTCGATCTCGACCCGGGCATATCCTCCGGGACCCGAGCGCAGACCGCCGTCGTGATCGACGAAGCGCTGCGACTTCACCCCGCCCTGAACGCCCCACTCCTGGCGTACAGCCTCGATGCCATGCCGGTCGGCGGTCCCCTCACCATCGGCCCCGAAGTTGGCCCACGCCAGCCGACGGGCGCGCTGATCGTGGGTGCTCTTCTGCTCGGCCCACCCAGTCCTCGGGTCGACCATGCGCTCCCCGTCGACTCCGAGGCATACCCGGCGTGAACTCCGCACCCCCACTGCGGGATCGGTCTCCCAGAGCATCGCCGCGCATGGGACCGAGATCGGCTCCCCCGAGGCGTCGAAATACGTGTTGCGCACCTCGCGCTCGAATCGGTCGTGCTCGAAGCGGATCTCGTGCCAGCCCTTGTTGCCGATGACGGGCTCACCGGAGGCGTCATAGAGCCGATCCGACGTCTTGCGCCCGGTCTCGTCCGACCGGCGCTTCTGGGTGGCCCAGCCGTCGGGGCCCAGGGTGGGACGGCCGTCGAGGTCCAGGTACGTCTTCTCGACGATGTGGCCCCGGTCGTTGTATCGGTAGCGCTCGTCAGCGACCCCATCTCGGTCATAGACCCTTTTGTTCGCGCGATCTCGCCGAGACACGAGTCGAACCTCCCCGCGATCTCCTATCGTGTAGTTCCAGCTGTGGAATCCGCCGGGACCCTCGGTCGGCTCTCCCGCCACATCGAAGAAGGCCCGGCGGGTCAGAAACCCCCGGTCGTCGATGTCGTGGCGCCAGATGTGAGCTGGTTCTCCGTTCTGGACGCAGATCCGATCCCGGCGCCCACGTGCGTAGGAGCGCCGGATCTCCTCACAGCCAGTGTTCATCATCGCCGTGGGCTCCCCATCGCGGTTCTCACACGCCATGGAGACGATCTCGTACCGATCGTTGCGTTGAACCCGGAACGTCGCGCAGCCGTTCTCCTGGATCTCCACCCCGCCGACGCCCTCGGTCCAGTTGCGGCTCTGGGTGAACGGGAACTTCGGGTGGTCGTAGCGCCTCCGCAGGACCGCGATCCCGTGCTGGTCGAAGTCGTCGCTGCCGTCGGATCCGAGAAACCACGTGGCCACTTGCCGCCCTCGATCGTCGTACTCGAACCGGAATCCCCACGTCGTGTCATCGGACATCAGGCGTTCGCCCTCGGGTCCCTTGAAGTCAACGCGTGCCGGCCAACCATCCTCCCGGAGGGTGAACACCTCGCCGAAGGCACCGGTCTCCACGCGGCGCATCGGTCGACCCACGGCGTCAAAGGTCGCGTAGGTGACCGTGTCCCCCTCGGCGACGACCCGGGTCTCAGATCGGGTCCCACCGTAAGGGTCGGGCTCGACGATGCGGGTCAGGCGCGCGCGCTTGTCATATTCGTAGGTGAGGAGCGCCGGCGCATCTCCAAAATCGCCCGCGTAGTCAACGTCGATCGAGTTCATGCGGGCGCTCTCGACGAGCCGTCCCTTGACCTCCAGCACCCGGTGGTGACCGCCCAGTGGGAGGTTGTCGGGATCGAGGGGTTCTACCCCCACAACGGCGTAGCCTCGCTGCTCGATATATCCATAGTAGGCCGTCTTTGGGGTGTTGGCGTCCTTCATTCGCTCCCCGAGGAGGGCCCCGACGAGCAGAACCGCAAATCCGCCCGCCATGACCAGCCACGGCAACCGCGACGTGGCGTCCGCCGGCGCTGGAGGCTCTGCCGACTGAGGGGGCTCGGTGGCCTGCCAGGTCCCGAGGCTGGTGTCTGGATTCGATCCCAGGTCCAACACCCGCTGGATCGCCCCGGCGTCCGTCGCGCCGAGGGGCTCGGTGTCCGCGGCCCAGATCTCGAGCAGCTCGGAGCAGGAGGCAATTCGCTGGTCGGGGTCGATGACCAGGGCGCCCATGATCGCTCGCTCCATGCGCTGGGGCACGGTCGCGATGGCGCTGGGAGGCGTCAGCGCTTCGGCGCGAATCTCGTCGAGCACGCTCACCGGGCTCGTGCCCGCAAACGGCCTCCTCCCGGTGACCAGCTCGTAGAGCAGCACGCCGAGAGACCAGATATCTGCCCGGTGATCGACGTTGCTGGAGTCGTGGATCTGCTCGGGCGCCATGTAGGCCGGCGACCCCATCGCGACCCCCGTTCGCGTCGCGTGAGCCCCCCGTTTGGCCTGCAGCACCTTGGCCAGTCCGAAGTCGGTGATCTTCGGAACCAGTGTGTCGTTCACGACCTCGAGGAGCACGTTTCCGGGTTTCAGATCGCGGTGCACCAGGCCCCGGTCGTGGGCCGCGGCGACCCCGGTGAGGATCCCACGCGCCAGGCCGTCGATCTGCTCCGGTGAAGGCCGATGGCCGGCGAGAAAGGCGTCCAGGGGCGCGCCGTCGATGAACTCCATGATCAGGCCGGGCGCGCCGTCGACGTCGACGACATCGGTGACCGCGACGATGTTCACGTGCTGGAGATTGGCCTGGATTCGGCCCTCCAGAAGCATCCTGTCGCGGATGTCCGCAGAGTGGACGTCGAGGACCTTGAGCGCGTGGATCGTGCCCAGGCTGGTGTGCTGCACGCGGTAGACCGTGGCCATACCCCCGCGACCGAGCTCGTCCTGTACGAGATAGCGGTCGACGACGACGCCGGGCTTCAGAGACATGCGCGAGTCTATCCGGGCGGCGCGTGAGAGACTTGCCAGCGCGAGGCAAGCACATGTGGATTCTCTTCGGGGCAGCATTGGCGGCGACGTGGCCAGACATCACTCCGCCTCCGGCGACAGGTGGTGGCGGGGCCGACGCTGCAGTGGTCGTCGGCATCGACAACTACCTGCTCGTCGATGACGTACCGGGAGCCAGGACCAATGCCGAGGATTGGTATCGCTGGCTGACCACCACCCGCGGGATCTCCCCAGCCCGCGTGCACCTGCTGCGGGACGTCGAAGGCACCAAGGAGAAGATCGAACGCTACGCCGCTGAAGCCGTCGAAGCCGCCGGAGAGGGCGGCACGGTGTGGTTCGTGTTCGTCGGCCACGGTGCGCCCACGCCCGACGGCCAGGACGGGGTGTTGGTGGGCGCCGACGCCCAGTCCGATCCCGATTCGCTCTATGCCCGCAGCGTCTCGCGCTCGGGCCTTCTCGAGACCCTGGAAGGCGGAACGCACGCGCGAACCGTCGTGGTTCTCGACACCTGTTTCTCCGGCCAGTCGGGTCGCGGCTCCCTGATGACCGGACTCCAACCTGCAATCCCGAGCTACGCCTTCCAGGCCGCGGCCAAGACGACCGTGCTCACGGCGGGATCCGCAAAGCAGTTCGCCGGGCCCCTTCCCGATGCCGGACGGCCGGCGTTCTCGTACCTCGTGCTCGGCGCACTCACGGGCTGGGGCGACGCCGACGGCAATGGGTCGGTCAGCGCTCAGGAAGCCGTCGCCTACGCCTCCGATGCCATCTCCGCCACCGTGAAAGGTCGAAAGCAGACGCCCGAGTTGGCGGGCGAAGACGTGGTTCTCTCGACGGGAGGTGGAGAATCCGGACCCGATATCGCCCAGATGGTGCTCGATTCGGGCCCCATTGCCCAGATCTCCACCGAGGACGCCGAGGAGGACGCGCGTCTGGCGGCCCTGGTAGAGGTCGAACACGCGCGCGTCCTTGCCGAGAACAGGGAAAAGGACCGCATTGCCGCTCTTCAAGAGTCTATTCGCGCAGAGCTCGACGCCGCCGCTGCCACCCTGCAGAGCGAGGCGACACGGGCCTGGGCTGCACTGGAGGGCGGCGAGGATCGCGACGCGGTGATCGACTTCGTGCGGACGTATGGGGCGGCTATGGTTCGCGCTGGCGACGAAGAGCGCGGCGTCCCCATTCCCGAAGTAGACGCGGCGCGCTCCTGGCTGAGCGGCAGCGACGCGCCACAGCGCATCCCGGCCCCCGAGCCCTGGCCCGACATCGATCGCGAGCTCACCGGCCTGACCCTCTGGCACCCGCTGGGCGCTGACTGGCGTCGTTCGCTCGACGACGATCCGTCGGCCATCTGGCTACCGTGGCAGATGGTGCAGCCACTCCCACGGGCCCTCGATTGGTACACATGCAACAACTGCGACGAGCGGCCCATCCGCATGGCCGAAGCCGAGCGATACGCCATCGAGGCGGCGACCCTCGCCGAGGTGTGGGGTGCGACCGAAGACCCCGATCAGAAGCGCCAGATCGGCCGCGCCCTGACCGGACTCGTCCTCGAGGCCCGCGACTTCTACAGGCACCACAGCGGCCTGCTCTGGCGCGGCGCTCTGCCTCCGGCATTCGAGGCCAAGCCCGACAACTTCACCTATTCGATGGACGACGCGCCGTTCGGACAGCTGCTGTATTGGGCGATCCTCGAGGTGATGGACCGCGCCGACGACAGCCCGGCCTGTGAAAAGCTGATGCCAGGACTGGAGAAGCTGTCCCTCAAGGCAGCGGCATTTGGCCCGGTAGAAGAACGGTTCGAGCCCCGAGATGTGATGGCAGTGCACCGCAGCGCCGCGAGATGGGCAAAGCGGGTGGGTGCCTGCGAAGACATCGATGAGCACTCGTCGCGCCTGCACGACATGTTCACGGAGGACTGACGGCCACCCCAGACCCGACGCTGTCGAGCTGAGCCACCAACTCTCCCCGCACCGACCAGATCGCGCTCCCGCCGCCGGCCTCGAGCCCTCCAGAGGGTCCCCCGTAGTTGGCCATGACGACGACCATGGAGTGCCGGATGGCGTAGGCGCGCATCCTGCTGTTCTCCTTCTCAGCCTCTGAGGGCGTGAAGAACATGCTGGCGAGATAGGTCTTTGCCCCTCGCTTCGCAGCGATCGCCGGGTGTGAGACCTTGCTCGTGTCGGCACAGATCGCGACCGCGGCATGCCGGCCACCCGCGGAGATCAGAGGGTTGTGGGTGCCCGCGTCGAAGACCGTTTGCTCGGCCGGCGGCACGACCCCGTCCGGGCTGACGCTGGGGTGAAATGCCCCCAGGTGGTGCTTGGTGTACAGGCCCACGGAACGATCGGGGTTCAGGACAAAGGCGCCGATGTGCAGTCGTCGGCCGGAGCGAACGGGCGCCCCGACGATCAAAGTCATGCCGTGAGTCTGTGCCAGGGAGATGAGCGGCCGGAGTCGAGAATCGGTCTCGGTGAACGCCAGTTCGGCCGCGAGGTCGAGCTCGTAGCCCGTCAAGGAAAGCTCGGGAAAGAGCAGAGTCGATGCGCCCTTTTCTGCCGCCAGGTCGACGAGGCGAAGGTGCTCCTCGAGGTTCGCTTCGACGTCGCCACGGACGGGGGTTGTCTGGGCCACAGCCATCGCGCGAGTGAGAGTCACAGACACACGCTACTCCGAATTTGAAATCCAGGAAGATGATCTCCTGGCGCGGGCATGCAACCCGGAGTCCCCATGACTCCGACGCCGTCGCTCGATCGCAATGCGCTGCTCGGCGGTGGTAACCCCTGGTAAGCCCGGGAAACAGGAGCGTGGCTACAAAGGGTGAGCACGGAACGGAGAGTCCCATGATCAAGTCAGCCAGCCTCGTATTGCTCGCCCTCGCCCTGCCATCCACCGCGATGGCGACCGACTACCACCTGATTCGGGTGATGACGGGTGGCGGTCAGCAGAAGGCCTTGGAGAACCCCGCCGCTCCCCAGGTCACCAACGCCGGAAGCGTCTCTTCGGACGCCACCGAGACGTGGGTCCACCTCGACGTGCAGCTTCCCCAGGGCGCGACCATCACCGGTCTCACCGGGTATGGGGAGGACAACCTCGATCCCAAGTCCATCAACATCGCCCTCAACCGCTCCGCGTATTGGCAGGAGGCGCTCGAGAACATCGGCAACGTCAGCTCGACCAACAACACCAACGCCTGGACCGCCAACGGACTCAATTCCCAGGTGAACAACCAGGACTACGCCTACTGGGTGAGCGTCCAGATCCCCCGTGTCCTGCTGGGCCAGAACCCCGACGAGCTGCGCATCTGGACCGTCGAGATCGCCTACACGCCGTAGGCCTCGAGCTCCCGGCGGCGCTCGGGTGAGCACGGGAGCAGGAGAAGGCCCTGGGCGGCGTCGGCGGCGAGGGTCGGATCGATGACCAGGGCTCGCTCGAAGGCGGCGAGCAGGTTCTCGTGCTCCAGAGCCAGGCGAACGAGCGCCGTTTCGCGCGCCCCGCCCTCGAGCGACGCGGCCTCCCCGGCGAGGTCGACGTAGTAGCCCGGATGCCTGCGAAGGGCGCTATCGAGCTCCAGAACCGTCATTCGACGCTCGAGGTAGCTGCGAATCGAGACGAACATGTGGAAGCGGACCCCGAGGTCGGTCCGCTTCGAGACCAGCAGGCTCTTGTCCAGCAGTGCCTGCAGCACGCCGACCTCGTCTGGTGCGCCGGGATGAGCGGACAGATCGACGATGCCCTCGAAGGCGTCGAGGTCGAAGCCTCCCCGGAAGACCGCGCACTGCCGGAGCGCGCTCCGCTCCCAGGCGTGCAGCAGCTCCCACGACCAGTCGATGGCGTTCCACAGGCTCTCCTGCCGCGTCGGCGCGTTCCGGTCGTCGTTGGTGAGCATGCGCAGCCACCGCTCCTCGCGCGCCAGCAGTTGGTCCGGCGTGAGCACCCGCAGGCGGGCGGCGGCGAGCTCGATGGCCAGGGGCAGGCTGTCGACCTTGGAGACGATTCGGCGGAGGTCGCCCTCGTCGCCCTCGAAGGCCTCGGCGTGGTGCATCAGCAGCGCCAGACCGTCCTCGAGGGGGAGCGGCGGCACCTGGACGCAGTGTTCCCCACCCAATCTCAGTCGCTCGCGGGAGGTGGCCAGGACGCGCACATCCCCTGTCGCCCATCGCGAGATCATCGCCGGCGCGAACTCCATCAGCTGTTCGAGGTTGTCGATCACCAGCACCAGGGGTCCGCGAGCGGCGATGGCCGCGTCGAGGGCGCCCTGGGTGGGTCCGGCGACGCCCAGCGCGACGGCCAGGGCGCGCAGAAAGTCGTCGGGCGTGATCGCCTCCGACGCGTCGCACCACGACATCGGGACCTGCAGAATCTGGGTACAGTGCTGTGCCAAGCGCGTCTTTCCCACGCCAGCGGGGCCGGTCAGGGTGACGATGGAGTGGCTCTGAAGCGCCTCTGTCACCTCTGCGGCGAGGTCCTCTCGGCCGAGAAAGATCTGCGGTGCACCGGCAAACCGGGGGCGGGTCACCGGCGCAGCGGCGGTCGGCACGAATCGGTATCCGGTGCCGAAGACCGTCACGACGTGATCGGGCTCACTGGGGTTGGCCTCGACGGTCTCTCGCAGTCGGCGAACGGTGTTGTAGAGCGTCCGGGTGCGCACTCCGCGGGCGTAGCCCCAGACCTCGGTGTGCAGTTGCTCGCGGCTGATGTCCTGGCGCGGGCGCTCGACGAGATAGCTCAACAGCTGGAGTTCCTTGGTTCGCAGGCGCACGATCGCGCCGTCGCGATCGACGTCTCCGGTGTCGAGATCGACGGAGCAGCTGCTCAACGGAAGGCGGCGCGTCACCTGGCAACGGCCTCGAAGCGTTGTGGATCACGGCTCACAGACATCCTCCAGCAGCGCGTTGGTCGCCGACCAGGCCCGGACCCGATGCGAGCACTCCCCTACCCCGCTGTCCGGATGACCGCCGGGGCCAAACCACCGCTCGTCCACCGGATTCCCACGCGGATCGTACACAATCGTCTTCCGCGACCAGCCACGTCCCCCCGTGCTCGGCGCCCCATCAGTCCCGGAGAACGCCACCTCGACTGGACGCCAGGCGCCATCGAATCGAATCGCGCGCCGATGCCAGGGCCCCGGCAGCCACGCCTCTCCGATCTGGTGATAGTGGATTCGATTGGACAGAATCGTCGGCTGCGCATCGGCGTCGAAGAAGGCCACATCGGCCACCCCCCCGGCCGGGTTGTAGGCGACGACCACCCGATGGACCCCAGCCACCGTGGTCGGGGAGCCGTTCTTGTCGAAGTACGCGCGCTCGAGCATGCGCCCCTGGGGATCATACTGACTGAGCACCTCCGCCGCGCCGGCGAGCCGGCTGGAGCGGGTGAGCTGATCGTCGGCGTCGTAGCAGGCCTTGCGGGTCGCCTGGTCGTTGCGGTCGAGGACGTCGACATAGCGATAGCACCCTCCAAAGCCGAGCATCGGCCGCCCGTGCTCGTCGAAGAAGGTCCGGTGCCGGGCGTCGCCCTCGTAGGAGTAGACGGTCTGGTGCACGCCGTCCTGGTCCCCGATCGGGACGTCATCGGTGGTCCAGAAGGTGCTCCGGAGGTGCCGACCGCGCGCGTCCCGGGGCTCGCGGATGATGATGTGGCCCTGTTCGGGATTGTTGACGTTCTGGTAGACGAGGTTGCCCAGGGCATCGAAGCCGTTTTGACCCCACGCCAAGCGCGTGCCGTCGGGCCGGAAGGTCTCGACCTCGATCCGTCGCCCCATAGCGTCCCAGCCGACGCGGGTGATCGCGCCCTGGCTCCCCATGGCCGGATTGCCCTCGGCGTCCAAGCGGCGATACTCCACGGCATTGCCGAAGGCGTCGCGGTTCCGGATCTCCCGAGCGACACCCTGGTTGTTGGGGGTGAGGTTCCCCTGGGCGTCCCGGCACTCGTAGAGGATCTGTCGACCCTCGCTGTTGTACTCATTCCGCCAGACCGGGCATCCCGCACTGTTGGGGGCGGGCGCCTCGAGGCGGTCGAAGCACCGTGCGGTCTCCCCTGACAGGTCGTACTCGTAGGTCGTGGAGTGGCACGGCCCGCCGCCCGTGGTGGCATCGCCTTCTCCAGTGCGGAAGCGCTGCCGGACGATTCGGCCGGCGGCGTCCACGTCCTGCAGCACCTTCGCGAAGCCGTGCACATTGTCCACCGGCGCGCCGTCGGGTCCGAGGTAGGCAATCTCGATGGGTCTGCTGGCGGGACCTGGGGTGTAGGCCACCTCGGCCCACCCCTCGGCGTTGATCTGAAGCTCGCCGTCCCG
>Ga0315336_1005970_pt1 | contig 12839 bp, 6 predicted proteins | sample ASW5metaG_FD_204512 | JGI IMG/M metagenome (GOLD analysis project Ga0315336, IMG submission 204512) | Ammonia-oxidizing marine archaeal communities from Monterey Bay, California, United States - ASW #5 | ecosystem: Environmental > Aquatic > Marine > Intertidal zone | place: USA: California...
AATCCCGCCAAGTTCCAGCGATTACAAATGGTCTTGACCATCGATGTATGATCGAATGGAAACGATTGATTTGATCGAACTACGGTGCCGGGCTCGATGTACGGCGAAATAAACAGTGCCGGCACCCGTACCCCAAACCGGTCGTATCGAAAGCCATCTTGCAGTGGATATTCGGGATGGGCATCCGGCGGAATCGCGCCCACGGGAGGTGCTACGTGATCGTAACATCCGCCGTGTTCATCGAAAATCACGACGAGCAACGTGCGTTCCCAAAGCGGGCTTTCGACCACGCTGTTGTATATATCATTGAGGAGTTTTTCGCCTGCTACAATGCTCGAATTTACGTTTGGATTATCAGCGACCGGCGGGTGCATATCATTGTGATCCCAGAATAGCCTGGGTTCTATGAACGTATATTCGGGAAGGTCGCCTGCTGCGCAATCCTGCGCGAACTGTTCGAACGTTCGAAAATTTGGATCATACTGCGGAATCAATAAGGGCGTATGGATCATGCGGGTCAACGAGCCAAACAGATCTTCCTTGTCCCAATAGACTCTCCAATCATGTCCACCATCCGAGAGTCGCTCGAAGATGGTGGCTTGTTTATTATCAAGCGTCCATTTGATGTAATTCGAATTCGTAACGAATCCGTTTGACGATCCGGAGTGGAAGAAGGATCGGTTGCAGAAGGTCTGGCTAGGTACCGAGCAAAACCATTCATCCGATATCGCGAACGACTTGGCCAAGCCGCTCAAGACAGGGACGGCTTCCGGTGGGAAGCAGCTCATAATCTTCTTGTAATCGTCGAGGGTTGGATCCTCACGGTCTTCCCAGCCTTCGGTCGTCTGGATCGCGTTGATGTAGTCTTTTACGAATCCATTCATCGGCGCGGGATCCGGCAATGCAGAAGCGTCGCTCGACACCTCGTCCGCGCCGTAAAGCTGCGTGTTGATATGCGGATACTCCTCGCCCGGATCTGGCGAGGGCTGCGTCATGGCTTTTTGCGAATCATACGGCGCCTTATGAACCGGTATTACCTTTCCCGTTGGATCGGTATTCGCAAGTTCGGTTCGTCCGGCCACACCGTTAAATGTGTGTCGCGAATCGTGAGGGATGAAGTGTTTGGGTTTGTCCCCCTCGTATAAATAACCCGCCAAATTGTCGAATGAGCGATTCTCGAACATGACGACGACAAGATGATCAAACTTCGCTAAATTTGGGTTCACGCTCCATGCGTCCGAGCTGCCCTTTTATCCTCGTCAACGTTGTACCCGCGGAACGTGAACGGGACTTCGCTATGTTTGCTTAAGAACTCGAGCATCCGAGGAAACGTTTCCTGGTGGCAATTGCTACCCATGAAAACATCTTGATGACCATAGTGCGGATACACATGAATGTCATATTGTCCAGGAGAAACGGCGTCGAGCCGCTTGTGGCATTCCATATTCGAATCAGTAAACACGTCATTGATTTCGCCCGTTACAAAAAAGATTGGCGTATCAATTTCTTTAGCGTGCTCGAAATAGTCGTCCGGCAATGTTGCGTACTTGGGATTGTTGTCAAGATACTTGACCACCGTGTTGTCCGACTTAACCATTTTGATCAAGTGTCGGAAGTAATTCACGCTGACACCGCCGAAAAGATCTCCGGCGCGACGGTGAGTGACATCGAGCATATTTTCGTGACGATAGACCGCGGGATTTCCAGATCCCCACATGAAGCTGAGCATATGGCACTCCGGTACATTACACTCCTTGTGGAACAGGGAAATTAGCCTGGAAAAGATATTTCCGATGGAAATCCCCGGTTCCCGCCGCCAATTCGGATTGAGGTATTCAATGCCCAATACATAGTCGGCAAGAAAAGGTCCGATTTGGAGCTTAGTCTTCGACCATTTCGGGACGCGCGGCGTGAGCGCGACGCTATTGCAAATGACACTCGCGATACCATCTACCGCTTTCCCGAACAGGCTCATCATAAAGGTCATGGAACCCAGGCAGTGGCAGATCACATGGATGCGGCAGTCTTCCCCCACCTCGCTTCGAATCGTCGCCAGCGCGGGCGGGTAATCGTATAACGCGACATCGTCCATATTGAACCGGTTCCGCTTCAAGTTGTAGCTGTGCCGGTTGCTCATTCGATTATCCAACGTCCAGACATCCGAATAACCGTTGTCAAGTAGATACTGCACCAGATTGTAGTGCTCCGGCATGATGTACATGTCGCTTGATGTGGTGAGCCCGTGCAGCAGGAGAACAACATCCTTCGTCGGCTTCCGGTTGAAACGAAGCATGCTAAGCCCCAACTTGTCCATCGTGCTGAATGTATGCGTGGAAATCTCTGCGTCCTGAACCCCTTCAGTCGTGTATAGCGGAATCTCGCGCTCGTACGAATCAGTTCCCGGCGCGAGCGATGGTTTATAGACATCCCACACTTTTTCCAGAAAGAAGCTTCCATACTCTTCAAAGGCTTTGGCCCGTTCGGCGAACGTCCCGCCATAGGCTCGAAACGTTGTCATTTGTTTCATAAGGTCGAGGGTTAGGATGCGGATGATGCCAGCCGCTACGATTTCCGATGCTGGCTCTTCTTCTTCCGAAATGTGACCATTGAAAATATTGGTGTACAGCGTCGTGGTGTCTTTATAGGGATTGGCACCTGGATTGTCCTGCACCCTTTTCTTTCCGCTTAACGTCAACGGTTGGCCGTCTGCATCCGAAAAGAAAAGACGGTATGCCATTATCTTCCGATCCAAATCGGCCGAATCGGTAAGCAGGTTGAATACCCCTTTTTCGACCAAGCGCTTTCCGCCCAAGCGATCGCACTTTATGTATCCGGTAGCGCCGCTCTCGTGTTTTGGGTTTTTTACGAACTCGGCAGTGTCTTCGGTGCGGATAACGAGATGGTACATGAGCGCATCGCCCGACTCTTTGCCGTCTCGAAAGCCATCCTCGAAGTTTGTCTCGCCAAAGGTAACGAACCCCTTCATTTCTTCGGTGAATTGAAATGCGATTGGCGTTGGTTTTACACCCATGAGAATTCCCTCTGGTTACACCGCGATTCAGTTAGAACTGGATTGGCGAATTCTTGAATTGTTCCTAAAGATCTTTGTTGGGGGGCATATCTGTGATCCCTTCCGCCACACGTTCGCAAAGCGCGGAAATCGTAGCTGTCGGATTCGCGCCAACTGCGGAGGGGACGATCGATCCGTCTGCGACATACAATCCGGTGTAGCCGAACACTTGTCCGAAGGTGGATGGGTCGGCGCTCGTGACCCCCTCTTCCGGCGAGTCCGAAAGAATGCACCCTCCAATCGCGTGCACCGTGACGTTTTTTCGCAACGGGAACCACCAATTGGGCAAGGCGAAAAAATGTTTTGCATTGATCCGCTCGCTAAATTTCTTGCCGGTGCGAAGAATCGCATCGTAGAGGGACAAGCTGTCCTTGTACGGCCAATCAATACTGACACGCCCCTCTCTATCCAACTCCAGTGTTCCGTTTCCACGATCAAGACCCATGCATAGCAACACGCAGGTTCCTGTCGAGACGCTGCCTTCAAGCCATTCGCGGAATGCGTATCCGATCCGGCTGGTGGATCGGCCTTGGAACCAACGGGCGAATGTGCTTTTGACGATCTTCCATATAGCCGTGAGGTTGGCATGCGTGGGGCGCGCGCCTTCCAAATACCAGGAAGCAAAGGAAGGATAACTCGCATCTTCTAGAATGAACGCCTCGTCGCGCTTAAAATCTTTGAAGAGGTTGTAGTCGGTCCGCTGGGTGATGACCGGCCCATAATTGGGACTCGACGGCCTATCGCCTTCAACGGCGAACGAAAGGAAATCCCCGTTTCCGGAGAACCGTTTACCGAGATTGGTATTGATTCGAGGCAATGTTTTATCGACGTCGCGGCATCTCATGAGCAGTTCATTCGATCCGAGGGTGCCGGCGGAGACGATCACACGCTTGGTCAATACAGATTGTTCGTCTCCAGAATTCAAATCTACGTTGTACACCCTGAACCCATGTTCGCCTGAGCCGTCCGCATCGTCGTTCCCCGAACCGTCGACCGGCACGATTCGCGAAGCGAGATGTTCCGGGAGTACTTCGGCACCATAGCGATTTTCGGCAACATACAAATAGTTTAAGTCGAGCGTATTTTTTGAATGCGTGTTGCAACCCACATCACACTCCGCGCAATACGTGCATGACGTTTGGGTAGCACCAAATCGATTTTTCTCCTGGACGCCGATATCGGTCGGGTTATCAAAATCGTTCCCAAAGAAAACGTTGATATCGACCAGCTCCGAATCATGTCCCATCTCCCTCGCAACTTCCTGAAACAGCTCCGTACGTTCGATTCGTCTACGCGGATCATCGTTCTGAGGGATGGGTCTCGAACCCAAGACGGATTTGACCACGTCATAATAAGGTCGTAGCGATTCCCGGGAGCAGTTTTCAGGCCAACCTTGTTCGAAAACATGATCGGGCGGCTCCATAAACACGTTTGCGTATATGAGGGATCCGCCTCCGACACCGGCCGCAACGAGCGCATCCATATGAGCGTAGTTACGAATATCGAACAATCCGCGGACTTCATGGTCTGGAACCCAATCTGGGCGTGTGCAACTTTCCCCGGGAAGGTTCCAGAAATTGTGGGCCATATCCTGGGGTGATCTGGGAAAGGAACCCATGGGATAGCGCTTGCCACGCTCTAGCACCAGAACTTCGCCTGGCCATTTCTTGGCCAGGCGGCATGCGCTAATTGAACCGCCGAATCCGCTCCCTATTATTACGGCTTCGTAGGATTTCATAAAGATTCACCTCAATAGCAGATCTAGGTAGGTCATAGTAAATATGCGTTATCGCATACTGTCGTCAAAAGGTCAATAGTATTCTTTGTGCTCAAGGTGATAGATTAGAGGGATAGCCAAGCGTTGAAGGCATTAAGCTGCGATTTTCAGAGGAAAACTTGCGTTATGTTAGGAGATTGAATTGTTCCGCATTCCGGTTAATACTGGACTAGCGGCTGTCTAGTCTTAATTTAGACGTCGGCAGGTTGCGAAGAGTAACCAAGTTACGGCACGTTGCCAATAGGACTCAGAAGTTTCTGTTTGGGTGCTCCCGATATGGAAAGTACGAATTCGAAACTCCTCACACTCGTCTTCACCGATCTTGTTGATTCCACCCGATTGAAGTCTCTACAAGGTGACTCAAGAGCGGGAAGCCTCATCGCGCGGCACCGCGATCATGTCACAAACTTTTGTGCTGAGTGTGACGGACGCGTCGTTGATTGGGCAGGTGACGGGTGTTTTATGACCTTCGAAACGCCCAGCGCTGCGGTCCGGTTCGCCCTCGATTTACAACAATTCCATGGAGAGAACTCGGATCTACCCAAAGTCCGCACTGGGATTCATGTAGGCGAGGTAACCGAGCGGAGTATCAGTCGCGACAAGAGCGACCGCGCGGACGTAGAGGGTCTAGCGGTTGATATCGCCGCGCGCATCCAGTCGCTTGCGTTACCTGGACAAATCCTGGTGTCTGGTGTCGTATTTGATAGTGCGAGACAACGGCTCCTAGGTGTGTCTGATGACCAGAAGATCGCGTGGATTGCTTTGGGATCCTACGTGTTCAAAGGATTCGACGAACCAGTCGCCATCGGTGAAATCGGAATTGACGGAATTGCTCCGCTTCAAATTCCCGAGGATGCCGAAAAGGCAAAACGCGCGGTGGCTCCGACTGACGAGGATACTTTGGGTTGGCGCCCTGCCGCAGGACTCAACGTGCCCCAACGCGAAAGATGGGTACTACAGGAACAACTCGGCAAAGGGGGCTACGGCGAAGTGTGGCTCGCCCAAAATAGAGCCTCCAAGAGAAAACAAGTCTTTAAGTTTTGTTTTGAGCCGGAAAGGTTGCGAGGGCTCCGCCGAGAAGTAACGATGTTCCGTCTCATGCAAGACTCATTGGGCGAACGCGACGACATCTCGAAGGTGTTGGACTGGGAGTTCGAGACGGCGCCATTTTTCCTAGAAATGGAGTACATCGAAGGTGGCGATCTATTGGATTGGTCCGAACAAAAGGGTGGCCTAGATCAAGTACCGCTGAAAACACGTCTCGAAATTGTGGCGCAAGTCGCAGATGCGATTGCCGCGGCACACAGTTTGGGGATTCTCCACAAAGATGTAAAACCCGCGAACACCCTCATGCGCCATTCGAACGACGGTAAGCCTCGTGCGTGTCTGACGGATTTCGGAATTGGACTGATTACGGACCCGACTGCACTCAACGCGAAAGGCATTACCGCAGCAGGTTTTACGGAGACAATAGAAGAGGCGAGCGCAACGTATAGCACGAGCGGAACGCGTCTATACACTTCACCCGAAGTGCTGGAGGGGAAAAGTGTTACAACCAGTGCGGACATCTACTCGCTCGGCGTTATGCTCTATCAGATCGTGATCGGAGATTTTGGGCGCGCGATGGCCGCGGGCTGGGAAGCAGAGGTTGACGACGAAACGCTTCGTGAGGACATCGCACTGTGCGTCGAAGGCCGGCCCGAACGGCGCCTCAAGTCCGCATCGGAACTCGCAGAGCGATTGCGTGGGCTCGATGAGCGAACGAAAAAATTAGAGGTACGGCGCGACAGACTTGCACGGGAAGAAGGCGCTCGCCGGCGGCGGAAGATCGCAGGGATCCTGAGCATTATAGGGCCTTTGGTCATTGTGATCGCAGGTATATTCGCGTTCCAAGAAAACGCACGGCGCGTGGTGGCCGAAGACGCGCTGGAGCGTGTTGACGAGGCGTTGGATTTCGCGGAATACCAGGTGTACAACGGCAACATTCAGCTCGCGAACATTCGAGTGCAAACAGGGCGCATCCCCCTTGCCGGCCGTTACTTGGAAGATGCTCCAGCGCAATTTCGAAATTGGGAATGGATGCACCTCGTGAATGAGGTGTGGCCCGATCTCGACAATACCATGTCGGCCGATAGTGTGTCTGCGTCAAGTTCAGACACATCCGCCGATCTATGGGCCAGTGGAAACCCAGGAATCTACCACTCCTTCGAAGCGCATCCCGGCACGATCAGCAGCACGGTTTTTAGTGACGACGACAAGTGGGTAAGCACGGGTTCAGCGAGCGATTCTGCGGGCGCTGTGTGGAATGTGCAGACTGGGGAACTCAATGGCCGATTTGTATCTGAAAGAGGATCCACGGTTTCTGCAGTTCTATCGAATGACAACACGACGCTACTCACTGGGGGATGGGAAGGCCACGTCATCCTATGGGATGTGAAAAGCGGGGAGAGCAAAACGAATTTCAGTCAACCCGCCACGGACAGCCAAGTACAACACGTTTGGCTTAATGATGACGGTTCAGTCGCCCTCAGCGCACACATCGATGGTTCTATAACATTCTGGAATCCGCAGACCGGGATTCCTATTCGTTGGATTGACCGCAACGAGGATGTCGTCATCGTTGCAGCACACTGGCTTGACGAGGGCCGTCAGCTATTAACAGCAGATTACGGCGGCAAAGTGCAGCTGTGGCGATCAAGCGACGGTATGGAAATGCAAAACAGCAACGCCCCCGTTGAAGGTACGGTGGCGTTTATGGATATCCACTCCGATGGCACCAAGATTCTTACCGGAGTCAAAGAGGGACGCATCATTCTCTGGGAGTGGGAATCTCAAACCATCGTGCGAGAATTTACCGACGCCCACGCGATCGAACACACCTCAGAACGTTACAATATTGGAAAGATCAGCGACGATGGATCCTGTGTCGCTACGCTGCCGGGTGACAACTCTCTCCATTTATGGTCCGTTGAAACCGGTGCTAGGATAGCGACCCGTTCCGCTCCGGTAGAGAGTTTTACCTGCGCAGCCTTCAGCCACAAAGGCGATCGCATCGTCGCAGCAGGGGCGAACGGATCGATCTATCTCTGGGCGCCCTCGGTAATGCGCGGGCAGTTTCTCAACCGGACCATAGACGCCCACGACGACGTAGCGTTCAAACTCGCCTACACACCCGATTCGCACTATCTGGTTTCGGGATCATTCGATCACACGGCCCGGGTATGGGATGCGCGATCGGGTGACCTTGTAACCACACTGACGGGCACCGAAAGCGAAGTTTACAATATTGCTGTTAGTGCGGACGGTAAGCGCGTCGGCGCGTGGTTCTATGACGGAGTTCAACAGATCTGGGACTGGCAGGAAAACAGTACGATCTTCGAATTTGTCCCGAAGGAAGATCCCGGAAAGCTAACCATCGGAGCATTGGGAGGGCTACGCGGTTTTGCCATGTTCAATTCGTCTGGAAACTTTCGATCAATGATGAGCTATGACGGATCGCAAATGGCCCTCTACGACGGCAAAAACGTAAGCCTTCACGACATGATGAGCGGCAAACCTCCCATTGACATCGAACCCTATGACGACGATTTTCGACCGACAAGCCCAATCTTTAGTCCGGATGGTGTTCATATGGCCACGACCCATCCCTTTAAGAATTTCGTGCCGATATGGAATACGAGCACAGGGAAACGATCGACGACGCTCCAAGGACATAATGCCGCTGTAACAATGGGCAGCTACAATTCAACGGGTTCAAAGTTGGTTACGGCTTCCTTCGACGCCACCGTGCGAACGTGGGACGCGATCAGTGGTGATCAAGATCTCGTTTTGACCGGCCACAAAGGCATCATTTTCATGGCGGGTTATAGTCACGATGACCGCATGATCGTGTCGGGTGGAGACGACAACATCGTACGAGTGTGGGACGCACAATCCGGAGAACTTCTACAGGCATTCGAAGGACACTCCGCGCAAATCGTCGCCGTATACTTTAGCCCCGACGACTCGCGCATTCTCTCCGTAGCTGGGACCAATGAGTTTAAGGTTTGGGATCTGCAAGGCGTTGAAGTCTTTTCCTTCAATGGCGGTCCTGAATTACTCCACGTCATCTGGAGTCCGGACGGACGTCAGATCGCAGCAGCAGGTGTTGACGGTAAAATCAAAATCTTCTATGGAGCAACCGCGCAAGACTTGGAGCTTTTTCCGGAAGATTCATCCGTGCCATTCGGAGACCGCCTCGCGTGGTGGCGGTCAAGCCACCAAGAATAGTTCAACGACCACTTCACTTAAGATGTCTATCCGCGAAATCCAAGTACTGTGACCAGTCATACGGGGTCACACTATGTTTCCCCTCACGCACGTGGTAGTTGATTTGCCCAATCAGCGGCTCTTCGGCCTCCGGATACGTATCGCTTTCGAGACCACCGGTGTCGAATAATCTGTATACGCTATTGGCACCGACGCAGGACAGAAACTCTCCACGCGGGTCAGCCCATGTGTCCTCAATCGCGCTCGCAACATAGACCGGCCGCGGCGCGATCAGCGAAATCAGCATATGCTGATCGACCGGCATTGCGGATTCATTGTCGTTGTACGCTTTGTGCTCTTCACAAAACCAGTGTGGGAACGTTGTATTAATCTTCAAAACGCTTTCGCCGAAACGCCGCCGCGCCAACGCCGCGCCACCGCAACCGGAATTGTTGCTGATGACCAGAGCGAATCGTTCATCGGTCGCCCCTGCCCAAAGCGCCGTTTTTCCCAGTCGCGAATGCCCCATTGCTGCAATTCGTTTTGCATCCACAAACTCAAGATCTTCAAGGTAATCAAGTATCCGGCTCATCCCCCACGCCCAAGCGCCAATAGACGCCCAATTATCACTCCGTCCCTGATACTCCGGAAACAGTTCATGAACCCCATCATCGAATTGCTTACCTGATGTACGATCATCCGGATCTATATTTTCGTAGCATGCCGTAACGAGCGCATACCCTCTGTCTACAATCGCTTCAATGTCCCATTTCGTTGCTCGATCACCGCGATCGGATTCTCTCGTCGCATCACCCGTGCGTACACGAATATTTGGGTCGGTGTGTACCGCATGATTGCCATTGAAGTTTAGTGCCAGGAAGGCTGGAAAGACCTCATCAGCCTCGCGCGTTGGTGGCAGGAAAACACAGACATCGATTTTCGGCCCACTACGATCTTCTTTGAAGTAAAAGCTTTCCTGCAACAGTCTTGCTTTGCCCTCCAAAGCATCCTCAACAAAACTGTCCCGTTCCACATGTGCGATAGGCATCGCAGGCGGCATCGCGCCGTAGACATGCTCCTTGAATAATTCGAGTACTTCCCCGCGCCGCGTTGAACGCCATTGCTCTGGCGTTGTCACTTTGGTGCCGTCGGCCATCGTTAGCGGATCCGGCAACGTGTACGCCGGAATCTTGGCTTCATCGTAGTTCGCTTCCCATGCCTCGCTCGCCGCCGAGCAAACAACCGACGCAATAACTACGATTGGGTAAAAAAATGATCGCATCGAATAGAACCTGATATCACCTGTTTCTACGATCTGCATGAAATCCGTCCCTCTTAGGTTCAAATTCTTGATCATCAAGATATCACGTCGCATCGCTCGTTTCGTAGCGGCGATGAACCCCACAGATGAAGGTTCTCTCCATGATTGATCCTGAACCCATCCACGGTGTAAGTTCGCGAGGTTCAACCGTTAATATAGACCCAGGACGGGTTTGAAAGGAAAAGAAATGAAGGCGATTCGTTTTTTAGTGATTCTAGGTGTCATCGCAGTGCTCCCGGCAGATGCACAAAAAGCAGAGCCAGATGAAACAGCACGCCTAGCGGAAATGGATGCCTATTGGACGGAAGTCTCCCGCTGCGTTAACGAAGGCGACTTCGACGGCTACAAAGCTACATTTCACGAGGACGCAGTCTACGTCTCCGGAACCAATGGTGAGGCCTATCCTATTTCCGACGCGCTCACGAGATGGAAACCGGATTTTACGACCACCAAGTCCGGGAAGATTAAGGCCAGTGTTGAATTCAAGTTCAGCACGCGTCTGGGCGATGGTACGACTGCACATGAAACAGGGATATTCCATTACACCTCGGTGGATGCCGATGGGGTAGAAAACTCGTATTACATTAAGTTTGAAGCGCTCTTGGTCAAGCAGGGGACTTGGAAAGCCATGATGGAATACCAAAAGTCCGAAGCAACCGAAGAAGATTGGAACAACCTTAAGTAGCGGCTTTGTGATTGTTAATTACGATTGTTGAGCTGGAATCTCGTTTAACGTGTAGTACGCGTTCACATGGACTAGCTCTTCGCCCGTTGCCGATCGCATCGGTTGCAAATCGAAATCGTGAACGTGCCCCTGCACCAGCCCGTCGACATGCAAACGTACTTGTAAGCCGTCGTCCGACGGGACAGCTTGCACAACCTGAGGCTCGGTGTGATCGACTTCCGGGCTGCCGTACGCCTGTCGGTACATGTGCGTGTAGGTTTCTAACGAATACGTCTCCGGCTTTGCTGCCGTTTCTTGGTCGACGGGTTTGGTAAATGTAACGAGAAAGCCATCCGCACGCGCGTTGATTTCCTTGATTTCGAACGGTGTCTTGCCCGTCCAATCGAGCCGTTGTATCGCATACGCCTCAGTGCCTCGAACCGGCCAACCCCGATTCGTGCCCCCAACGATCAAATCTCCTTCCGGCGTAAACTGACAAGCGAGTAGTCCCGTAGACAAACCTTCCCGAAACGGGTAACACGCGCCCTGCCATACTCCGTTCACTTTCTCCGTCGTCGCGCGCATCACCACACAGAGACTGAAATCTCCGATGAAGATCTGATTCTCGAATGGTCCGAACTTACCGCCGGTGCGATCGACCATAAACCCAGAAATCGATCGACCCATCTTAATGTAGGGAAACACCACCGCATACGGCACGAGTTCTTCAACCCGTTTGCGCTCGATCATTTGCCTCGACGGCGTGTTTGGCTCTACCGGTGCAGGTCCCATGTTCGGCGCAAGGTCGTACCAGTTATAACTGGCCGGATGCCCCATGAATCCGCCGGGTTCGAGCACCTTCAGCGAACACGAACCGTTCCAGGGGCCTTGACTCTCCGCGTAAAACATAACGCCGTCTTCATTGGGCCCTATCCCGCAAGGACTACGAATGCCGCTGCAAACAGGAATCGTCTCGCCATCGGGTGTGACTTTGAGCGCCCACCCGCGGAAGGGCACTTTGGACTCGTACGATTCGGACAAACAGAGCGCAACCCAAATGTTGCCTTCTGGATCGAACTTGGACCCGAATGCGAATTCGTGATAATTGCGAAATCCCCAGACGTCGCTCAGCGTCTCAAAGCGATCAGCGCGATGATCGCCACTCGTGTCCGAAATACGCGAGATTTCCGTCTGTTGTGTGACGTAGAAGGCGTCGTCTTTGTAGGACATTCCGAAAATTTCGTCGAGACCGCTCGCGAAACGTGAATACGTCGGTTGAGGATGATCGTCGAAGGCGCCGTCTACGATATAGATGTCTCCGCGTCTAGTGGCGATCGCGAGTTTGTTTTCGGGCATTAATTCGAAACTACCAGCCTCGACCGCGATATCGTCCGGAATGGGCACGTCAACAATTGTGTAGTACTTTTCCTCTTCCTCTTCAGTGCCCCAATACTCGCCCAGCGTTTCGGCATGAACTGGTCCTGCTATCGCCAGAGCAGCGCACACCACAAGTCGAAAAAACATGTATTGTCTCCTGATTGCTCTCATGGGTGAAGCGACTTCCTTACCAATCGTATTCTAGAACGAGGGTAGATTTGCCCGCGGGAAGATCCAGCGGGATTCGAAGCTGTTTTCCAAACCCGGCGTCCTCTATTTGCGCGCGGTGCGAACTGTCGACACGGATACGCAACGTTCCGTCGATCTCGTAGACATGTTCGTCGGCTGTTATGATCGTTCGCTCTGTTGTAGCGGCGCGGAA
>Ga0315336_1005971_pt1 | contig 12838 bp, 12 predicted proteins | sample ASW5metaG_FD_204512 | JGI IMG/M metagenome (GOLD analysis project Ga0315336, IMG submission 204512) | Ammonia-oxidizing marine archaeal communities from Monterey Bay, California, United States - ASW #5 | ecosystem: Environmental > Aquatic > Marine > Intertidal zone | place: USA: California...
GTATTCAGGCTGATGAGTTCCGTTTTTCGCCGAAGTTTTCGAATCGAATCTAACATGCGCCTAGGTAGGGGGGTGCTTTATGGGGTGGGGGGGGTCTTGCTACTAATGGAAGAAGAAGATGAAAGCTCATTTGGATTGGACAGACCTATCAACTCCGGGGTAACCCCCTGACTCATGCTTACTTATGACGATTGAGTTGCCCTTCCAGTAAGTGAGAGCTGCAATCAGAGTCATCGATTGGAGAAGGGAGATGGTGAGCACACGGCTAGCTTCAGCGGGTAGGAATACTCGGTTCGGTGCGCGGCCGGTTTTACTATCTCGCGCCCTCTTATTTGCGACTCCCTTGTGCAACTCTCTTGGGTCATTTCCCTTGTGTACTAATGAGCAAAACAACAATAAGGATGTGAATATGTCAGTTTGTGGTTTGGCAGTAGAGTTTCTTGATTTCCGTAGCGAAAGTACCTGCAAAGGACCATATTGATAAACAGAGCTAAGATTTATTGTCACTGAGGAGGAATAAAGAACTAACCCTTTGAACAACTGAATAGCTGCTGCATCAAGAGTGGTCTGGCGTTCCGTCAGACCTGCCAACCTAGGGGACACCCAAGGTGGATTCTCGCTGAATAGCGGGAGATGCGGCTGTGGCAGGCATAAACGGGCCTGAACGCAGCAAGAGTGTCCAGCAGAAGGCCCGCTTGCCCTATCTTGGGATAAGCGGGTTTTTCTGTTTCACGCACTCCATCTGCCCTTTCTGGGCGGCGCATTTCCCCAGTGCAGTTCGGGACCTACCAACGGTGTCCTCGCAAAAAGAGGATGCCTCAAATGCATCAAGACAATGCATCAATTATCAACAAAACCAATAGTTCATCGAAAGAATTGGTCAAGTTTGTTAGATACGACCTTCACTTCGACAAGGATGATGCAGAGGACATTGTTCAAGACGCCATAGTCAAAATCCTTGAGCTTGGTGACACTTCAGATGTTAGATATCCCAAAGCCTATGTAATGCGCATGGTCAGGAACAAAGCCATAGATTTTCTTCGCAAGAAGATAAGGAGGGAGAAGCGAGAAGTAATTATGAAAATAGAACCTCCAGACTTCAAAACAATTGAAGACCTAGAAGCGCCCGACCTCTCTCCCCTAGAACTTCGATTCGACCTTCGGCGAACATTGCGACATTTCAAGCATGAAGAGCTAAAAGCCATTCTTATGAAGTATGCTTTTACGAAAAAACGCTCGACCGAAGAAATTGCAGAACAGTGTCCATCAAGAAAACGCAAAACATGGGACGACTTCCTCAGGAAAAACGCTTTGTCCAGAATGCGGGTACTTTTGGCGGACTATAAGATTCAAGATGTTGATGTCCATAAAGCGGCATAAATCCGCCAATTAATCCCCGGTGGCAAGGAAGACTGGAGGCTCCACCTGAGTTAGGCAGATTGTTGAGAAATCTTCAATAAAAGTGAAATAAACAGAAATTGGGCCGCCAAAACAAGCCCTCTCAAACGTCTTACTCTATGAGTGCATGATTTCGCTCAGCACGGCTGGGCGGCGAGCACTGTAAGCCCCCAGCGACATCGCTGTGGAGCCGACCAATCGAGTCTTTTGGGAGCCTATTTAATGCCGGCCTTAGCATTAAGCATTCATTGAGGCCGGGCTTACGTATCCTCTGTCCCCTTGGCGGGGACAGGGCATGAGATAGCCACTCAGGCATACTCCCTTGCCCTTTGGCCTGTCGGCCCGGGCAAGGTGCAGGCATGTTCTACCAGCCCTTGTGGGCTGGTTGCCTAGGGAGACAAAAACCCCCTTCGGGAGTTTATTCCTCACGAGTACCTCTCGGCCCCTTGGCGGGGCCTCACATCTTCTCCCGGCCCACCAAATGAACATTCAGGGGCCGGGTCCTCAAGCATACGTCCCGGCCTTGCGGCCGGGTAGACACTCCTCTGGCCCCGGCCCGGACTCACGGAGGCATCCTCTTCCTCCCAGGGATTGGCACCGGGCCGGGTGCTCAGGGGAACGCCCGGCCTGACGGCCGGGTACCCCCAACTCCTGAAAGCCCTCTCAAGCATCCCTACGGGCCTTTTCTGGGCCCTTGCCATAGAAGTCCCACCTCAGCGCCCTTTGAGCGGGCGCCTCATCCCCAAATGTCTAGGAGAAGAGAATTGACAGGTACATCACGTGAGCGGAGAGCGGAAAAGAAAAGCATGGGGAGCCCAACCCGAATAGATTCCCGACCAGAATACCTAGATATAAGGCTGAGACCTCCTCGAGGCATTCTTTAAGAAATCTCCTGCCCCAATATCTCGGTAACACGGCCATCCGAAAGTTGCTGATGGTCATTATCATTTGAATCTGCATACGAGGGTCAAAATAAGATGCATGACGTTGCTTATTCTCATATTTCTTCGTCCACAGGCATAAGAATGGCTCAAAAGAGGCTATACGCAATCCCTGAGGCTGCAGAATACCTAGGGATGACTAAGTGGGGCGTACGCGGCCTGATTTATGACGGAAAGATTCCAGCGGTTAGAAATGGCAGAAGGGTGTTTCTGGCTATCGAGGATATGGATAAGTGGATTGAAGAGAACAAGACCATAGCCAGGGAGTGGTAGAACAGCAGACTCGAATTCATAAGGAGTAAGACAATGGGAGAGGAAAAGAAAGCCAAGTACTGGCACCGAGTTGATCGGAACATTTATAGACGTGCGGGTTCCCCAAATCTTTATCTGGTCTACTACCGCAGGGGAAAGCGGTACCAGGAGAATGTCGATTCGGACAAAATCAGAGATGCTCGAAGGCTACTTAAATACCGTGAGGGAGAAATAGCCCAAGGGAAAATCCCAGCCCTCAGGGCAGAATTGATTCGCTTTGATGAGCTTGCCAAGGATTTCCTAGATGATTACCGGGCAAATAACAAGAAATCTCTATGGCGAGCCGAAATAAGTATTAAGCACCTAAGTCGACATTTCGATGGGATACGAGCTGTCGACATTTCAACAGACCGAATAAAGTCCTACATCGCAGAACGCCGAAAACTCGGTATCAGCGTAGCGACTGTTAACCGTGAGCTTGCCGCGCTGAAACGGATGCTGAATTTAGGGGCTCAAGCCACACCTCCCAAGGTTATGAGGGTTCCGCATATTAAGAGTCTTTCCGAGAACAATACACGAACAGGATTTATGGAGAAGGAGGATTTCGAAGCACTGCGAGATGCTCTTCCCCATTATCTAAAGCCCCTGATAACCGTTGCATACTGGACGGGGATGAGAGCGGGGGAGCTTAAATCCCTTAGATGGGATGATATAGACCTAAGAGAAAGATGCATTACCTTGAATCCGGGAACGACCAAGAGTGGCCAGGGCCGCGTCATCTATATGCCAGAAGAGTTGTGGTTGACTCTCAGGCAACAAAAGGATGAAAGGGACCTGGAGTTCCAAGATTGCCCATGGGTGTTTCATCGAGAAGGAAAGTCCATCCGCGACTACAGCAGGGCTTGGAAGTCAGCCTGTAAGCGAGTTGGGCTTAAAGGGGTGCTCTTCCATGATTTGAGGCGTACTGGGGTTCGAAACTTGGTAAGGGCAGGTGTCCCAGAACGCGTAGCCATGACTATCAGCGGTCACAAGACCCGCTCCATATTTGACCGATACAATATCGTGAGTAATGAGGACCTAAAGGAGGCCGCGCGAAAGCAAGAAGCTCATTATCGTAGCAATACCGTAGCAATATCGACTGAATGAGGAATTTCAAGGGACAACGCGAATTATGCTAATTGCTGGAAGTAATTGAAATGTAAATGGCGGGAATGCGTGGGAGTCGAACCCACCGACGAAGTGTTCAGCCCCGTCCACTGGATTTGAAGTCTGCCTGGGTTCTCGGTCCGTCGCGGTGCGTGAAGGTGAACGCCTAGCCGACGGAGATTTTCTCGGGCAGGGCAGTATGCCTTTTTTCTAGGTCGCTCCCAACGACTGGGATCACGATGTAGTTATCGTAAGCCAGTGCGGCCAGGCTAGGGTCTCCGGATAGACAGACGGATACATGGGTTGCAGCGGATCGAGGGTTTCACACCAACACCTGGCCCACTGCTTCAAAGAGTACCTTGTAGGCAGATTGGCCAGAAATTTCAAATACGATGTTCCGCTTGGCGTGGTTCACCATTATGAGCCTTCCCTGGGGCTGGGAGGTTTGAGTGACACAGATGAATCGGGTGGGAGATCCCATGGAAATTCTGCTTCAGCCATAGTGCAGATTTTAATGTCCTCATCTGGGGAATGGATTATATTCCGGAGTTGGCCATTTTCCACGGAATATCCTCCTACTATGATAGTGTCCTTGCTAAATTCTTCTTCGAGGCCATCGATTAGGTCCCGGGCGCGGAGGTTGTAGGAACCTTAGAAGAATGACTACGGTCGGAAGCCCTCAGCCTTGAAGCGCAGTGCCCAAGCCTTTGTAAGCCTGACGCCCGGCCTCCCTTTTACATTCGAGAGGGTCACGGCCTAGGCGACAAGCGAGAAACGACGCGGTGACAAATCCTTCCCCGCCAATAGCCAGCGCGGCGGCTCAGGGCCTACCTTCGATTGTTCCTCCGCGGTCAGGACCCCGATTTCGTGCAGCCAACAACTCCCGCATCGCCGGATCGATTCTTGGTCTTGCCGAAAACCCTGGAACAAATCTCGCGATGCTCGGTGAGCATAAAAGAAAATTTAGGTTTTTCCGGCCAGTTTAAGCCATAATTATCGTATAATCGACAGCCTCTCAAGAGTCGTTCGCGCCTGAAATCCGGCACCCGCGCAGATCAAGTCTTCGTTTCACGCTTAAGGGTTCCAAGCGTATCGGCTACTCTGAGCCGGGGGCTGCTTACTCGCTGGATGTCTCTGGCATCAAGGCCCATAGCTACTTCCCGGAGAAGGGGGCCTTCTTCTGTGAATTCGATGAAGGCTATGTCGGTAAAAAGTTTACTCACGACCTTGGTTCCCGTGAGCGGATAGGTGCATTCATCGAGGAGCTTGAGGCCACCGTCCTTCATCAGGTGAGTCATGATGGCGAAGACTTCCCAGGACCCGGCGGCGATGTCCATGGCACCGCCAATGCCGCCTTTTCCAGCGCCGGGGACGGTCCAGTTCGCCAGGTCGCCCCGGGCTGATACCTGTAGTGCACCGAGAACGGCGATGTCCACGTGCCCTCCCCGGATCATCGCAAACGAGTCGGCGTGCCCGAATACTGAGGCGCCTGGAATCGCGGTGACGGGTTCGCGTGAGGCATTGATGAGGTCCCGGTCTTCCTCGCTGGGGGCGGGTCGTGGGCCGATTCCCAGGATGCCGTTTTCGGCCATGAACATGATTCCGCGCCCGGTTTCGACATAATTGGCTACCTGGGTCGGAATGCCAATTCCTAAGTTCACTACCGCCCCGTCAGGGATCTCCAGGGCTACGCGGCGTGCAATATCGGACGGTTGGAGGGCAGCAGCCTCAAGCTTCGGATCGGAGTTCAAGGTCTTCTCCTAGGACGACCCGATCGACGTAGATGCTCGGGGTGTGGACGTTCTCGGGAGGAAGTTCACCCGGTTCGACGATGGATTCGGCTTCAGCAAGTGTCAGTCGTGCAGCTGTTGCCATGACTGGGTTGAAGTTGGCCGCAGTACCTCGATATGTGAGGTTACCCATTTGGTCTGATCGATGGGCCTTGACAATGGCTACGTCACCGGGGAGAGCGAATTCCAGGATAGCATCACGGTCGACGAAGCGGCGGACCTCCTTTTTCTCAGCCGCCTGTGTTCCTACTCCTGTGGGGGTATAGAAGGCTGGAATTCCTGCTCCTGCAGCACGGATCCTCTCGGCCATGGTTCCCTGGGGGATTTGCTCCAGCTCAATTTTTCCTGCCATGTACATTTCGCGGAAGACGAAGGCGGTCGGATGGAAAGCATAGGAGCAAATCAGCTTACTGACTTTCCTTTGCCGAAAAAGGACTGCTAAACCACGTTCCCCATACCCGGCATGGTTGCTGACGATGGTCAGCTCCCGGGCAGGATGGTCCGCCATTGCGGCGAGAAGATTTTCGGGAACCCCTACCCCACCGAATCCGCCGAGGAGGATTGTAGCCCCGTCAGGGATATCGGCGACTGCGGCGGCTGAGCCAGGGTAGATTTTATTTTTCACGGACGGCACAGGGCACTCCTTTTCAGAGTCTTCTTGTGGGAATTGTATTTATGGAGCATTGAATCCAAAATATCCAGGCAGGTATTCTCCCGGTTGCCTGCCTAAACGCACTGCCATAGAGTGCGGACGCTCAACATCGTTCACTGAGGGATAAATGGCGAAAAAAACAGCGGATGGCGCGGTGCTACTAGGTGGAGGAGGGGCGCTCGGAGAATTGTATCTTTATTTCTCGGTGTTTCTTTCGGGCGGGTCGATCCTGGTGATAGAGATTGCCGCCGGGCGTGTGCTTGCCCCCCATTTTGGAAACACCCTCTACACCTGGACGAGCATGATTGGGATTATCCTAGCGGCCCTATCGGTGGGATACGCTATCGGAGGCCGGATGGCTGACCGCGGCCCGAGCGTCCACCGGTTTTTTCTGATCATGATAATGGGTGCCGGGCTGGTGGCGCTGGTCCCAGTCCTCAGAGCGGTGTTTTTGCCCGCACTTGAAAAAGGCTTGAGCATCCGCTCAGGTCCCATAATAGGTGGGTTTTTGCTTTTTGCCGCCCCAGGTGGCGTTTTAGCTGCACTCACCCCCTACGCCGTCAAGCTATCTTCGCGCGGCGATGCGACGCTAGGCACCGTAGCCGGAAATCTGTTCACTTGGTCCACTGCCGGGAGCATCTTCGGGACCTTTATTACCGGTTTTTTTCTGGTACCTGCTTTCGGGTTGAATACCATCTTTTTAACCACGGCGATTGCCCTTGTGGCTGTTGGCAGCGGCGGGCTCTACATGTTTTCTCGAACTCCATCGGATTCGAAAGGTGGAATCTCCCAAAGCGTGAAGAAGGTTCTAATCATTGCTGGGGTTTGCATCCTCATCGGTGCGGCGTGGACTGGCCGCCCACCTGGCCTGAGTAAAGAAACCATTTTTTTTAAAGAGAATATGTACCATACCCTCCGGGTCATTGAAGGAGATCAGGAGGGCAAGCGCGTCCGCCAAATCTACTTGGATTATCAGCCTGAGGGGGCCATGGTGATCGGTGACGACCGAGCCACTTTTTTTAGGTACACTAAGTTTCTTGCTCTGGGTCCGGTGGCAGTCCCCAATATCCGCCGGATGTTTTTCATTGGGGGAGGTGCTTTCACAATGCCCAAGGCGCTTCATCTAATGCAGCCTGGGGCCGATATTCTTGTCGCTGAACTGGATTCGGACGTCGTGGTCGCTGGCCGAAAATTTTTCCGTCTTGGGCATTACCCCAAGGTCAAAACTGTTACAGGAGATGGACGGCGCACCCTCCGGCGCACGAAGGGAAAATGGGATCTCATCGTCGGCGACGCCTACCGGGGTCTGCGAAACATCCCATCTCATTTGGTGACGCGCGAATTTTTTGAAGAGGTGAGGGCCCGGCTCGCCCCAGGCGGGGCTATGCTGCTTAATCTCATCTCCAAGCGCTCGGGCCCGGGGGGGGTACTTTACGCTTCAGTCTACCGTACGATGGCGGACGTATTTCCCGATATCTGGGTGTTCAGCACGGATCCTAACTTACCTGCCATTCCGCAAAACCTCCTCTTCCTCGCGTTCCGTGACCGTGACCTCACCCACCGCAGAAAGTTTTTCGCTCGGCTGGAATCGGATCCCGTCCTACAATTCGCTGCCCAGTCGCGTGTATCGCCGCCGCCCAAGCGCGCCTATGGTCCTGTCATGACCGATGATTATGCCCCGGTGGAGTATCTAATCAATCTGGGGCTTTAGCCGGATTTAGTCCGCGTCTGGGGCCTCCCCGGACGCCTTGCGAATGAGGAAATCCATGGCCAGGCACAAAATTGCCCTACTTCCCGGGGACGGCATCGGCACGGAAGTGGTTAACGAAGGCGTCCGGGTACTTAAGGCGCTCTCTAAGCAGCGGCGGGGCCTTCGGTTCGTGTTCACCCGTTATCTTTGGGGAAGCGACTATTACCAAAGGACGGGCCGAATGGCTCCCGAAAACTATCTTGATAAGCTCGCCGAAGCCGATACCATCCTGCTCGGTGCGGTCGGGCGCCCGGATATTCCTGACCACATCACCCTCCAGCAGCTCCTCCTTCCTATCCGGCGGGCGTTCGATCTCTACGTCAACCTGCGTCCGATCATTTTACTTAAAGGACTCGAGTCGCCCCTCAAGGGATATGGGCCAGGAGATATCGACATGCTCTTCTTCAGGGAAAACACGGAGGGTGAATACAGCCCCGCAGGTGGGAGGCACTACCAAGGATATCCTTCTGAGGTGGCGATCCAGAACGTGATCTTTACCCGCCGGGGTTGTGAGCGGATAATTACGGCGGCGTTCGAAGCGGCCCGGGGACGTAAGAGAAAACATGTCACCAACATCACCAAGTCGAACGCCCAGGGTTTTACCCTCGTTTTGTGGGATGAAGTGTTCGATGAGGTTGCAGCCCGGCCACGCTACAATAAAGTCAAGACTGCAAAATTTCTCGTCGATGCTGCTGCCCTTGAATTTGTCCGGCGGCCCGAAATCTTCGACGTTGTAGTGGCGAGCAATTTATTTGCCGATATTCTGACCGACTTGGGTGCGGGAATTGTCGGTGGACTCGGAATTGCGCCGAGTGCCAATGTCGGGGATGCAGGCTATCCTGGGTTTTTCGAGCCTGTTCACGGCTCTGCCCCGGACATCATGGGGCAGGGGATTGCCAACCCGGTTGCGACAATATTCGCGGTTTCCATGATGCTCGAGCATCTGGGCGAAGGCGGGGCGGCCAAGCAGGTGGACACGGCAGTGCTCGAGCATCTAGCCAGCGGGCGACGCACCGGTGACCTTGGTGGGGGTGCTACCACGCGCCAGGCGGCGAACGATATCATCAAGCGACTCTAGAAGGTCAGCGGTTTTCCTGGTCGAGGTGTGCAGGGGAGTGGCCCATGTCCATCATGACGAAGCGCGGCGACGATGGGGATACGGATCTTTGGTTTGGGGACCGGGTGTCAAAGGGGTCGGTTCGTGTCGAGGCACTGGGCGCTTTTGATGAGGCTAAGGCGGCGCTCGGGCTTGCGCGGGCGCTTGCGCCAGAATGGATGAAGCCCGAAATTTTCAAGATACAAAAAGATCTTTATTTGGCTTCGAGCGAGCTGGCCACCCTGCGCGGGAAGACAGCACGCCTTAAGGAACGAGTGGGTCCGGCTCACGTCGAATGGGCCGAGGGACAAATAGTGCGCTACGAGAAAGTCATCCAGGTAACGGACTGGGTGATCTCGGGAGACTCGGGGCCGGGGGCGGCGCTGGACTTCGCCACCACGATTGTTCGCCGTGGCGAGCGCTGGTGTGTCCGCCTCCAAGAAGAAGGGTACAGCGGCAACACCGCGCTCCTGAAATTTATCAATCGCTTATCGGATTTGCTTTTCCTAATGGCCCGCGCGGCTGACAGGGACATCGAAGTTCTTGGGTGAAAAGAAGAATTTATGCTCAAAATGTCGGGTGATATCCTCCAATTGGACGTAACGATTTCCCATTTTTCTAAGTTCGCTGTCTGATTTGGGGTGTATTGAGGAGTCTATTCGAAATCTGGTTTTTGCCTATGAACGTGCGCCCCTGATTTATGTTATGGGGGGCGTTCGTTTTTGGCTTCTTAGGATTTTAAGTCTAGTAATACGAAGTTGCGACTGGATAGAATCGAGGGCATGGGTTTCCTTGTCAATTGCAGTAGTCTCGAAACATTTTCGGGCCTGGGATTCAACCTTCTCATGATTGACTAAATCGATTTTTCCCGTGTCGATTAAATCTTTGATGCAGAACTATTCGTTTATATCTTCTAATCAATTCCGTTAGATTGTGTTGAGGTTAGTTAATTATTTCCCCGCGGTTGACACAGGTCATTGCAGGTATCTAACCCCTTTGCTGTTCGTCGATAAATATCGCTCGATTTATGATGAGTTCCTTCCGTCGCCCTGGTTCATTTCCGTGACGAGTGTTATTGGACCTGGGTCCAATAACACTTCAAATTATCGAATGCCGGCGGTTTTATCTTCGAAGTGGGCGGTCTATTTTTTGAGAATTATTCGATGTATTGATCTTGGACGAATTCAATGCCTACCTTAATTGTTGCGGCAAAAGGTATCGCCAGTAGAATACCTACAAAACCCATGAGCTCTCCTCCCATCAATATGGACGAGATAACTACCACCGGATGAAGCCCTACCTTGTTGCCTATGACTCGGGGGACGAGGAACATTCCCGCTAACGGAGAGATAATTCCAAACACAATAAAAACCGCCAATGGGTGTGACCAGTCCTGATGCTGGATAGCGGAGAAGATAAGCGTGATTGGGAGCCCAACGATCCACTCGACATAGGGAAATATGCTGGACATCCCCGTCAGGATGCTGAGGATTAACCAGAAGGGAACGTCTGCTAAAAAAAATCCCAATGCGTAGAGAGCCGAAAGAGATAGGCCAACGATGAGTTGGCCCCGTATGAATGAACCCAGCAATTCGTCGAGCCGGCTGAGGCGCCGATGGACCTCCTCACGATATCGGAGGGGGATATAATTGTAGAACGTATCCCCGAATTGGCCGAAGTCTCGAAGGATATAAAAGGTAAGAATGGGAATCAGGGCCAGAAAAGCGAGGCCGACGACTAGCGAGAAGATACCCTTAGTGGTCCGGATAAGGAAGGAGCCTCCCGTGCGAAGGGCATCGAGCGGAAGCTGAGCGAGTGCCGCCAGATTTTCGGATAAAAACTTTTTCGTCTCCTCGGGTCGCCCCACCTGGAGGTGGATAAGTGCAGCCTCCAGCCATTCCTCTAAAACGCGGAGGTAGCCGGGCAGACGTCGAGAGAAGGAGACCGCCTGCTCTTTTACGAGGGGGGCGATGCTAACCCAGAGGAGGAGGAGTATGACTCCTAGAGAGAGTAGGAGGACTAGGACTGCGGCTGTCCGGGGGATCCTCTTTTTTTCCATTGCCTCGACGACTGGGTTCAGCAAGTAGGCAAGGACGAAGGCAGTAACTATGGGAAAAAGCACGGCGCGTGCGCTGATCATAATCCAGACGGCAGAAATCAGGATTAGAATTAGCCAGATCCGCTTCCAGGTGAGAAGATGTTGCGACTCTGTCCTGTTCGTTTCGGATTCGGTCATGGATTTAGCCCCGTATTGCCGGCGAGGGGTTTTTTTTTGCTTGCTTACTTCCAGTGCGCTGGAAGAGTAATCTCCCGGCCACAAAAAATGAGTAATGAAAACCTGATAGGACGGTAAGTACCCCCGCCGGGAGGTAGGCCAAGAGAAGCTCCCATCTGTCCCCTGCTCCTACCGTCCAAGCTAATAAAGCGCAGACCATCGAGATAACCTGAGCCACCGTCGTAATTTTTCCCAGGTAGGTCGGGGTGGGCATTATAAAGTCTACGGCGATATAGAGCGAGAGGTAGCCTATACTGATGAGAATGTCTCGGCTGATGACTACAATCGACAGCCAGGGAGGGATGAGCCCATTAATCCCCATCATCACATAGGCGGAAAACATCAGCAATTTGTCCGCCATTGGGTCCAGTATCGCTCCGAGACCGGTGCGCTCTCGGCGGCTACGGGCAAGATACCCATCGAGAGCGTCTGCCAGACTGGCTATGATGAACAAGGCTAGGGCAAAGCCGGGCCGTTGATAGACGAGACAAATCGTGAACACCGGAACCAGTAGTAGCCGAATTATGGTAATTCTGTTGGCGAGGGTAAATGCTCTGGTAGTGTCAACGTTTATCAATACCGGATTCTCCGTGCAAAAAAGTAATTTTTCCTCATGCCAATGATCATATCATAGCCTGCCTCATCGTTTTATCCGGGGAACTCTCCTGTGGCAGTGCAGACCTCGCAGCCAGCCGTAAGGGGGCTGCGAGCGAGCCAATGGTGTTTTCTAGCTCTCCTCGGTTTGGATGAAATAATTTATACCTAAACCAGGAAGAGGGGGTGGTTTTCCACCCACAAAATGGTGGGCCTCCTCCAGGGCGCTTCCCCGAGGCATCTCAAAAATGAATCATCTAGATATATGTAATGGGCTGTAGCTCAGACCTCTGAAGGCAGGAAAGCGCCAGAATTGAAAATGTGTGGCGGACTACTCTCCCGACGGGCCTTCCTAGCGTTTTCGTGGTGGGATCTTGCGCTTTTTGGGCGCGACCTCGATTAAATTTGTTGCTAGGCGGAGGTGAATAACTTCCTCCTCGGTGAGCGGGCGGATGCCCGACCTCGGGATACCGCGTGTTGAAATGCCAGCGAAGGAACGCCGCAAGAGCTTAAGAACCTGATGCCCCGTGGCCTCGCACATCTTCTTGACTTGGTGGTTTTTTCCTTCGCGAAGTTCGATCCGTAGCCAAACGTTTTGCTCCGTCTTTCGGCCTGTGAGCCGTACGCGGTGGGTCTCAGGGTGAGAGCCAATTATCCCCCCGGCCATGCGATCGAGCCGTCGCAGTGCCCGCTCGTTCGGTATTCCTTTTACCTTGACCTCGTAGACGCGCGGTATCTCGTAGCGAGGGTGGGTTAAGCGATGGGCGAGATCGCCGTCGTTCGTGAGGATAAGCAACCCTTCTGCGTCAAAGTCCAGCCGCCCAACGGGAAAGACGCGTCGCCCCTTGGGCGGAAGGAGGGAAGCAACCGTGGGCCGATCTTTACCTTCCTCATCACGCATGGTGGTGAGGACATTTTTCGGCTTATTCATAGCTAAATATATA
>Ga0315336_1005972_pt1 | contig 12835 bp, 3 predicted proteins | sample ASW5metaG_FD_204512 | JGI IMG/M metagenome (GOLD analysis project Ga0315336, IMG submission 204512) | Ammonia-oxidizing marine archaeal communities from Monterey Bay, California, United States - ASW #5 | ecosystem: Environmental > Aquatic > Marine > Intertidal zone | place: USA: California...
CCTGGCCGGGCTGCCGGGTCCGGCGAGTGGTCCCGGCGGCGCCTACAGCGCAGCGGTGCCGGATGGGTGGACGGGAACCGTAACCCCCGGCAAGCCGGGTTACACGTTCACGCCGACCCACCGGACCTACGCCAATGTTTCGGAGGATCATCCCGCGGACGATTATCTGGCGGTCTTGACGAATCCCACCGAGCAGTTCGACACATTGGTGATAGACCCGCCGGAACCGGACGCCTCCGAAACCGTCGCGCTGACTCTCACGGGAACCTGGCCCGACGACGCGGTGCCGGACGATGCGTCCGTCTCCGTCTTCAACGGCGGTATATACTTTGATGTCATCGACAAGACCGGGGGAAACCCGGTGGCCGCGCCCTGGCAGCTGACGCGCCCGCTGTCGCCCCAGCCGCCTGGGTCCTACGACGTTTTTGCCGCGGCCCTGCCGGAGACCAACGATGTGCCGGCATGGGTCGGCGCGCTGACCCCCCAACAGGCAATCAGTCTCGGCCTGGATATCATCGCGCTCCAGGACGCGTTGGACCAGGCTTCCGACACTGCCCTGCCGACCCGCCAGGCCGTGGCGGGGGCGTTGGCCGACACGTATGAACGGGGCATCGTCGACGCCTACAACGACTCGACCGTCAACCTGGGGTACCTGCGAGACGAACTCGAGGGACTCGAGCGGGCCGGCGTTTATGTTCAAGGCGTCGTAGATACGACCCCGTCCGATCTTGTCGTTGCGCAGGTTGATCAGGCGCTCGCCGGGATTGTCAGCAATGCCGCGGAGGTATCCGACAGTTTCCACGGCCTTTTTGTCAGCGCCATTGAGCGAGCCGATCCGGTTGCGGCGCTGGGCGTCGTGGTTCAGGATTCGTCCAAACTTCAGATCCTTGAGTCCAATGCCACGGTGTTGGCCACCCTCGTCGAAGACATTGCGGATGCCCGCCTATGGATCGCCGATGAGATGCTGCGAATTCGCGGGGACCCCGGATTCGCCTCAACGTTCTCCTCATTCATTCCGTATTCCCCTGCCCCGCTGCCGCCGGTTGGGATCGCCGCGGACGGATCGGTCGATCGGATTCTCTTCGGCTTCGCGTGGGGGCGGGCAGACACGCTGCTCCGTCTCGGGTTCGATATGTTTCCCGAAACCAGCGGCCCCGACTGGAATTCAAATTCTCCCACCGACTTCTCCACGGAACTTCGCCCCGACATGGCTGCGGCGATGGAGAAACACCAGGTCCTGAGTCCGGATGTCGTCATGACCTACGCCACCGGCGCCGCCATGTATCGCCCGCCGTGGTTTGCCGATGTCTATGGCGAGGATCCGGACTTCTACTTCCGGCCCGAGTTGCAGGGTGGCGGCGGGTTCGACTACCGCCACCCGACCCCGCGCGCCATGATTCTTGATTATCTCGAGGGAGCGGCCCGCCACGCCGCGAATGATCCATGGCACCTGGCGTACAAAGGCCCCTGGGAAGCGCATCCGTATGATGTTCCCGGCACGTTTCTCTTCCGCGAGTTCGGCCATAGTGTGCCCGCGATCGCCGCATTTCGAAACTACCTGGCAAACAAGTACAATACCATCGGCGAACTCAACACCGCGTGGCAGCAGTCGCCCCCGTATGCAAGTTTCGACGACATCGATCCACCGGACGCCCTCATGTCGGGCTTTCACCCCAACGTCGATGAACGGGGGCACACGGTCCACTTCCCGTACTGGCCCGTCAAGCGCCTGCGGGCCACCCCGCTGACGTACGAGTTTGAGCGCTGCCGCAAAGACCTCTACGCAGAGTATTTCGAAGACTGCTACGCGGCGCTGAAACGCGGAGACCCCGACCGCCCGGTCGCCTGTTCCAACTCGGGCGGCATCATGAACGAGAGTCTGATCAACTCACTCGACGATCTGCGGATGCCCGACACATGCGTGGATCTCTGGGGCAAGCATCCATCCGGCGGAATCGGGTGGGATGACTCCCCCTACCTGTACGGGTTGAATCACTACTTCAACAAGACGCTGGTTTCGCTGGAGTACTATGGATACGGCTTTGAAGAGTTCTTCCCCGTTTACGGGCCGGCCATCCTGGCCCAGGGCGCCACAACCGAAAGCGTGTACAACGCCATGCGGCGGGACGTTTGGCATGAATACAGTTGGGATCGCCGCGCGCTGCTGTTCTACTGGCCCCCCAAGCTGGTCGAATTGCGGCTGCCCCCGGGCGGCAACTGGCTGAGCGACGGAATCGATCCCTGGACCGCCCCGATACTCCAATCATGGGCGGGAACCATTCCCGCCGCCAGGCGTCGCCTGACGAGCGTAAACGATATTCTCATCAACATCCCGATCATCGAACCGAAGATCGGCGTCCTGCACGCAGGCGTATCCATCGTCAATGCCTATCCGACCGATTCGGTGAGAGAGATTACGGCCGACGTCTTCGACCGTCTGATCGCAATGCAATACCCTTTCGATATCGTGGCCGAGGAATACATCGTCAATGACCCCGGGGATCCCACGGCGCACCACGACACGCTGGATCGGTACGAGGTGTTGATTCTTCCGTATGTGCAGTATTTCGACGACGGATTCGCCTCCGAACTCCTGGGGTGGGTCGGCAACGGCGGAACCCTGATCGCCCTGGGCCCGTTCGGGCTGTATGACAAACACGGATTCGCGGTTTCGGACGCCGCCGCACTGGTGTATCCGGGCACTACGTTTTCCTACACCGATCCGGACTTTCCGCTGTCCTGGATCTGGACGGCATCCGGGGGGCCGGTGTTTACCAACGGGTACCGCGTGGACAGCTATGGAAACGGCACGATCATGACGACACTGGACGGCAGGGCTCTGTACCGGCCGGTCGTGGGTATCGGGGCGGGCACCCAACGCACCGCGCGACCGCCGGCTTCCGATATCGTGGACCCCGGTGGGTACTCGCCGGCTCAGCAAGCGTTTTACGGCACCCTCGCTGCGGCCACCGCCAGAAAGGCATGGGTGACCTCGGGGAACGTGGAAATGGTGATCCGCCGGGATGTAAACGGCACGGGTCCGCTCTATGTTTCCCTGTTGAACTGGGACTACAGAAACGCTCTCACCACGAGCGTCATGATCGATGGCGAGTACAACCCGGTCACCGACTTGTCCATCCCCGGCGGCTTTCCCGTGCCGGCGACCCTTCATGCCGGACAGACAACCCTGCCCATGAAGCTCGGCCCCGGTGAGGGATTGATGCTGAAACTCGATGAGGCGATGTGAAAATGTCGACGTACAAGAAACGGTGTTTTCTTCAAGTCGTGGCGATCACCGTCGTTGCGGGATTCTTGAATAGTTCGACGTCATCGGCCAAGGTGTTGTTCCTGGCCCATTACAATAATGCTACCGCCGACGCCGACTACGCTCTTGGCTCGCCAACGGCTTCCGGCGCTGGAGGGCATCCGGTCGCGGGGACCACCGCCCCGGGCGATGGGAAATGGGGCCGCGGGCTGGATCAGAGGACGAACGGAGACGGCCGATGCGCCTACAACGCCCTCGGCAATCTGGACCCGCTTAAAGGAACGGCCGATTTCTGGTTTGTCCTGGATGACGACTATCCCGAAGTAACAGTTCAACCGGTGTTTGGCTGGTTTAACCCTCCTGCAAATGCCACCCGTGCATTTTACGTCCACTTCAGCGGCCAGTACGACTATTTGGCTTTTAACTTTGCTGATCCTGACCCGGCAGTTGCGACGATCGCGAGCGAACAGGTATTCACTCCCGTTGTCGGGCAGTGGTATCACGTGGAGATCAACTGGGACTGCACCGGCGGCGACGGCGAAAGTACCTACAATTTCTACATCGATGGCCAACGGTTCCTTCGCAAGACAGGTTGGAATGCCCTCGGATCGCCCGGTGGACAAATACGCGTCGGTGTATGGGGATTTCTTGAAGGATTTTTCCTTCACGGCCGAATCGACGAATTGCGAATCACCGACCGGGTCGAGCACGTGAACAACTTTGCCCCGCCTACCGAAGAGTATGCAACGCCTGGAACACCTGCGGGTGTGGCGGAATCGTACGCGAAGCTTCTGCACGAGGCGAATCGTTTGGAGGAGGAGATCGGAGACTTGAGTCGTATCGTCGATATTACCCGGTCGACCGCGGCGAGTTGGTTGGATCCAGCCGGCGACAGCATTCAAGCCGCTCGTCTGGCCGTCATCGAGGCGACGGCGGATATGTACGAACGCGGTATCGTTGATACGTACAACGAGACAACGGTAAACATCGGCTTCTTGCGAGATGAACTTGAGGGGCTACGTCGGGCGATAATATATATTCAAGAATTTGTCGATACCCGTCCATCGGCTTTGATTGTTTCGCAGGCGAATCAAACCATCACGGAGGTGGTCAACGATGCCGGCGTAGTATCTGACAGTTTCCATAACCTGTTTGTAAGTGCCGCTGAGCGTGCCGATCCGGTTGCGGGCCTGGGCACCCTGGCTCGGGATCCGGTTAAGCGGGAGATCATGGAAAACTGTGCAGAGGCTTCCACCGCTATGGCGCTCCAGGTGGCCGGCGCACGCAAATCGATCGGCGATGAGATACGAAGGCTACGGAATGATGCTGGATTCAGGGCGGCGTTCCCTGATGATCGCCCCTATCTTCCGGAGCCGCTGCCTCCCGTCGAAGTTGCGGCGGATGGCTCGGTCGAGCGAATCATCTTCGCCGGGAACTACGGTAGAGCCGACACGGTGATGCGTCTGGGCTTTGACACGTTTCCCTCCGCAATTGGTGGTATCGAATGGAACGCGTACCCAGACGATTTTTCTTACGTTGTTAAGCCTGATTACGCCGCATATGTTGAGAAATACCAGAACAAGTGTGCCTATATACAAATGACGTATGCAACCGGCGCCGACATGTATCGACCAACCAATCCAGACTGGTTTGCCAGTGTTTTTGGCGATGATCCTGACTTCTACTTCGCGCCCGAAGTCAAGGGCGGCGGCAGATTTGATTACCGCCATCCGACCCCTCGCGCTTACCTACTCGACTATCTCGAGGGAGCGGCAAGGGAAGTGGCAAACGACGCCAGGCACCTTTTCTATAAAGGTCCCTGGGAAGCGCATCCTTATTGGGGTGTGGGTCCATGGCAGTTCCAAGAGTACGGAACCAGTGTCCCTGCGATTGCGGCGTTCAGAGTCTACCTGCAGAATAAGTACGGTGTCATTGAGGATTTGAATACCGCCTGGGAATCGAGCTACGCCGACTATAGCGAAATTGATCCGCCTGAACCTATCATCATGGGTTTCCACGAGGCCTCCGATGAGCGGGGACGCGGTGTCTATTTCCCGTACTGGCCCGTCAAACGGCTGCCGGCGACACCTCTGACCTATGAGTTTGAGCGCTGCCGCAAGGATCTCTACGCCGAGTACTTTTCCGAGTGCTATCAAGCGATCAAGCGGGGCGATCCGATGCGCCCGGTGGGGTCATCGACTTCAGGTGGTATCTACGATGAGATCATGGTCAATTCACTTGACGATCTGCAAATACCGGACAAATGCGTCGATCTGTGGGGCAAGCACCCTTCCGGCGGTATCGGTTGGCATGATTCCCCGTACATGTGGGGATTGAACCGCTATTTCAACAAGACGCTGGTTTGCCTGGAATACTATGGATACGGGTTTGAAGAATTCGAACCCGGATACGGGGCATCCTTTTTGGCCAAGGGATCAACGGTCGATAGCGCATATAATGCCATGCGACGGGATATATGGCATGACACGAGTTGGGATCGGCGCCTGTTGGATTTTTACTGGCCGGGCAGGTTTATCGAATTCCGAGTGGAACCCGGCGAGAACTGGCTGAGCGATGGGATCAATCCGTTCCAGGCCCCGATACTGACGCCATGGTCCTCGGCGATCCCCGTCGTCAAACGGCGGGCGTCCAACCTGAACGACATCCTCATGAACACACCGATTGTTAAGCCCAAAATCGCTATCCTGCATGCGGGTGTTTCTATCATCAATGCCTATCCAACCGATGGCTCCAGGTTCGCCGTTGCCGATGCCATGGACCGGATGCTGGCGATGCAGTATCACTTTGATTTTGTGGCTGAGAAATTCCTGCTTAACGACCCGCTCGATCCACGTGTGCATCACGACTCGCTGGATGGGTACGACGTGGTCATCCTGCCTTATGTACAGTATTTCGATGACGGCTTCGCCGCCAAGCTTCTGAGCTGGGTCAGCAACGGCGGTACCCTGATCGCTTTAGGCCCGTTCGGATTGAAGGACAAACTTGGGTTTGATATTTCTGACGGTGCCGGCCTGGTTTATCCGAACGCGACGTTCTCCTATACCGATCCCGATTACCCGCTGAGCTGGTTGTGGGAGGTGTCGGGAAGCCCATCGTTTGCCCATGGCTATGATATAGTCAGCTATGGCAGCGGTACGGTGATGACAACCCTGGACGGCAGGGCACTTTACCGTCCGGTTGTGGGTATTGGAGCAGGGACCAGGGAAACAGCGCGGCCGCCGGCATCGGACATCGTGGACCCCGGAGGGTATTCACCGGCCCAGCAGGCATTCTATGACACCCTGGCTGCCGCCACCGCAAGAAAGGCATGGGTGACCTCGGGGAACGTGGAAATGGTAATCCGCCAGGATGAAGGCGGTACGGGGCCGCTCTATATTTCCCTGTTGAATTGGGACTACAGGCACGCCCTGACCACAAGCGTCATGATCGATGGCGAGTACAGCCGGGTCACCGACTTGTCCATCCCCGACGGCTTTCCCGTGCCGGCGGCCGTCCATGCCGGCCAGACGAGAATCCCCATGAAACTTGGCCCGGGGGAGGGATTGATGCTGATGCTCGAGGAGTCGATATGAAAATGTCGATGTACGAGAAACGGTATTTTCTTGATGTCGTGGCGATTACCGTCGTTGCGGGATTCTTGAATGGTTCGGCGTCATCGGCCAAGGTGTTGTTCCTGGCCCATTACAACGATGCCACCGCCGATGCCGACTATGCGATCGGTTCCCCTACGGCTTCGGGCGCCGGAGGATACCCGGTTGCCGGAACCACCGGGCCGGGGGAAGGAAAATGGGGCCGCGGCCTGGATCAAAGGACGAACGGGGACGGACGGTGCGCGTACGACGCGACGGGCAATCTGGATCCGCTGAAGGGAACCGCGGACTTCTGGTTTATCCTGGATGATTACTATCCCGGTGTGACCGTGCAACCGGTGTTCGGCTGGTTCAATCCCCCCCATCCGAGCGGAGTAGCCAGCGCGTTCTATGTTCACGTATCCGGCGTTTCGCAATGGTTTGCCCTGACTTTACTGGAGCCGGATCCGGCCGCCCCGGTCGTATCACACGAGCAGGCCTTTGTGCCCGCCGTCGGTCAGTGGTATCACCTGGAGATCAACTGGGACTGCACCGGAGGCGACGGGGCAAGCACGTACAATGTCTATATTGATGGTCAACGTCTCGTTCGCAAAACGGACTGGAATGCCCTCGGGCCGCCGGGTGGAGAAATCCGTGTGGGCATCTGGGGATTTCTTGAAGGGTTCTTCCTTCACGGCCGGATTGATGAACTGAGAATCACCGATCAAGTCGAACATCTTGCCGACTTCGTTCCGCCCACCGAAGAATATGGAATCCCGGGAACGGCGGGCGGGGTCGCGGATACATTCGATCAGCTTCAACGAGTGACGAGCGAGCTGGGACAGGAGATCGACGACCTGACCCGGGCGCTGGAGATTACCGGGTGGAACGCGGGGAACAATCACGCCGTCGCGGTCCACTGCAGCAGCGCCCTCGCGGCACAGGAATCTTTGGCCGCCCTCCAATCCGTTGGCGGACAGCTGCGACAGTCCTATGCGGCCGAAAACGGATTGCAGCAGACACTGATGGGAAACCTGATCGTAACCGCCGCCCCCATTCACGATCCGGATTGCGACAACGACGGGACAACCGACGCCAACGAAGCGATCGCGGGAACTGACCCGCTCGACCCCGATTCGTTTTTCCACATCGTCGACGCGAATCACACGACGGGACAGGCGATCCTCACCTGGCCCAGCGCCTCGGGCAGGCTCTACACCGTCTGGTGCGCCACCAACCTGCTCGACGCCGATCCCTGGCAAGTGGTCCAGAGCAACATCGTCAGCACTCCGCCGGCGAACGTCTACACCAACAATCCGCCGAGCATCGATCCCCGCTTCTATCAGATTGGCGTGGAGTAGGAACGTCGCGGGCAGGTCAAACGACGAAATAAGTTTCCTCTATTTCGCGTACTCGATCTCGACGGTATCGAACATGACCAGGCCTTTTGGAAGATATTGCATGTCGACCTTGTAGTCCCTGGCCGCCCACTGACGATGGAGATCTTCCACCTTGCCGAGCGGGGCAATTTTCAACGGGAACAGGACAAAAATGATGTCCACGTTCACATCCCGGAGCACTTCGGAAATGTCGCCGTAGCCGTACACATCGGCCCGGTCATGGCGGGTGCCCAGGCACGTCCAATCGTCGGGATCCGGCGCGAGCTGGACCGTCTGCTCCGACCACTCCGGGGTGATGTTAAAGGGTTGCCCGGTCAGGATGAAGTTCGGCGTTGTCTTCGGCGGCCCTTCGACTTTCGCTTGAACCAGCAGCAGAAGTTGAGCGCCGCCGACATCGGGTTGCGACTCGGGCGTATGATCATTACAGAGAGGTCCCGCCAGATCCATGATCCCGCGCAGCCGGACCGTGAGCTTCGCATGGGTCAGATCCGTACTGTGACCGCCTTCCACGAAGCGGTTCCGATGGTGCTGCCCGGCGCCCGGGCGAACCGGCGCCTCGTCATGCGTGGGCAAATACATGAGAAGGTGAAGATACCCCGCACCGGGCGGCGCATGGTTCGCGTCCACGGACCAGGGACTGCAACAGTATGCCACCCCGTCCCACACAGGCAGTGGACTTCGCAGGTCCGCGACCCACCCGCCGGGCCCGTCGTCGAAGGTCTCGGTGTATGTCATCGACATAGAAATCGCATTGATGCAGAAGAAGGGCAATTCATCAAGGGTGAATGACTCTTTTACGTCTCGGGGATAACCCCAACGGTGCGCAAAACCCGAGCGGTCATCGTTGCTTGCGTCGCGAGTTCTTCGTCGTACTCTTCATCGAGATCCGGTCCCAGCTCGCGTAGGAAGGATTCAAGATATGCGTGCTGAACAGTTCTCAAGTCCGTGCCTTTCATGTCAGTCCCGTCGAACCGGCGCGGTACGTACGATGAGCGACTGCGTTGTTGTTCCGGTCGCAACATCTTCCAGATCGATTTTCCACTGCCCGGGCGGGTCGTTCAGGGCCAGGTTGAATGTATGAGAGCCGGTTCCGCCGGAGGCAATCATTGCCATGTCATACTCAAGTCTTCGCATGCCGTTGGGGTCGGTTACCCTGGCATTGACCACGTGCCGCCCGGCTTGTCCTTCTGAAATCTGTACCGTGGGAGATATGGTTACACGCTGATCCTGCTGGGTAACCTCTGCGGTCAGGCCGGTTACCTCGTAGGGTAGAACGGCGAAGAGCATGGCAGTGGCTACCGGAATCTCCAGTTCCAGGCTGTCCCGCCGGCCGTGGTAGTTGCGATTGATCACATCGTACAGGTGGCCGCTCCTGCCGAAGTGAACGACGAATGGACGTGGCACGGTGTCAAGAAAACCGTCCGACTCATCAAGCAACCGTTTGTGCGGGCGCAGCAGGCCGACAATTCGGGCCTCGCTGTCGCGGAACCTGAAAACGCGGACTTGCGCCCCATGATTGCCCACCGGTTCCACCCGTGTCTCCGGTTCGATACCGGTATCCTGCAGCCAGCGGCGGATAGGGTCGCGCAAGCCGCCGCCGCGTCCGGCCGCGCGCAGGGTCAGATAGTGTTGGACCGCCATGTTCAGCAGATACGTTTGCCCCTGGCCCGATGCGTGGCGCACGAAAATCGGCACACCGCCGGCCGTGACCGTCTCCGCCACGCCGCCGGCCACCGAGACTGTCGTGTCCACCGGCATCGGGTAGCTGCACGTCCTCGCGTCCGGCTGTCTCTCTACATTCGCTTCGATGCCCGGGTCGGGCTGCATCGCGCCGCGGTCCGCATGCACCTGCACCTGGACATCGACTTCGGCCGGTGAGGCGATCGTGTCGTCGCGCAACGGCTGCAGGGGCGCTGCTTCACTCTTGATGCCGAAAAGCCCGTCCAACTGCCCGTTCGGCAGACGTTTGACATGTTCGTCCAAAACCGCCGGCCGGAGATCCGCCAGCACGGCGCCGCCATTGTTCACGAAAGCCGTAACCACGGCCGTCTCCTCATTCGACAGGGCTTGCACCAGCGGCATGATGAGGAGGCGCGTCTTCATTTTTTCCAGGGCGCCGGCCGCGATTTCCGTTCGGTCCACAAACCTGTAGGACAGTCCGATATCGTCCAGCAGGCGCAGGATTGCTTCGGTGTTGAGCGCCCATTTCTGCGTGGGGTCGGCGAGATACTGCTCCCATTCCGCCCGGGTGTTATAGTCGCGTGTGGGGATGTCCGGCATCAACGTCGCGGCGTGCTGACTCGGGCGCGAAAAGTATACGGCGACTTCGTCCGTCTCACGCTCGGCCCCGAGGATCAGGCGATCGAGGCCCGACTGAATCTTCCGGACAGCGGCGCTTGTGTCCTGCAAGCATGGCGTGACACGCAGATCCGGCGCGACGCCGCCGGCCGGATGACCGGCCCCGGCCCAGCCGTAATGACTGAAAAACCAGTAACTGTTGCAGCCGTTGAAAAGCAGAAACCAGGGATAGACGCGCGTGTCGTCCGGGTTTCGATACATGGCGTAGCCACCGAACCAGCCGCCGAACATCGTGCCGGGCGACTTGAATGACCGGACAATGTCGAACTTCCAGCTATTGGGATAGACGACCATCAGATCGATTTCATCCAGCAGCTCCGGCCACGCATAGCCGTACCAGCTGTCGTCCATGACCGGACCCTCGAAACCGACCCTGGCGCCGGGATCCACCTCACGGATGATCGCTTTGGCATCGCGATGCATCCCGACAAACAGCTGGTCCATGTACATACGGTGATCGGCCCACGCCGGGTAACGCTGCGTCGCGCGCGCCGTGTCGAACGGTATCGGCATGATCTCCGCAAACGTTGTGTACGCGGTTTCCCAGGATTCGTTCAGGGCCTCGATCGATTTGTATTGTCCGGCGAGGTACGTACGAAACGCCTCGAGGCAGGTGGGCGAGACGCAGGCATCCTGATTCGTCAGCATCATGGCCTGATCGTCGCCGAGGGAATAGGCCGTTGGTGAATAGTGCCGGTATTTCTCGGCCTGCTCCTTCAGCATGGCCGTCTCTTTGCGAAGAAAAATCGGATCGGTCAGGCACGGGTCCCGAACCATCAGCCCCCCCGTGTCGGTATTCTCCGGGTAGTAGCGCGTCGCGTACGGCGACGGACGGACATTGAGCGCCGCCCATTCGTCCATTTCGCCGCCGAGAATGCCCGTGGTAACGCCCTGATCGGCGAGAACCCGCGCGGCCTGCCGGCGAACAAAGCTGTAATTGGCCGCGGCCCAGGCGCCATAGGCGAAACGATCCGACTCGAGCAATGGCTGGCGTACCAGGAGGCGATGCGTTCGCGTCGCCAGCAAACGTCCGGCCCGTCGCAGCGATGTGCGGAGTTCGCATTGGATCGTCAGCGCCTCGCTCACGTCCGCCGCGAGTGCGGTGTGCTCGCGTGCCGGCCATGAATCCCGCCAAAGCAGCCGGCCGTGGGTGTCGGCAATTTCCACACCCAGTTCCACCCCGTCGAGATCGCCGGTCAATTCGATTTCGACGGGTACCGGCTGGTCAAGGGTGTATGACTTGTGTGCCGTCTTAATTGCGGTAATCTCGGCGCCGCTGTCATTGACGAAAAAGTGCGTGCCCCAGTCCAGTGTGCGCCCCTCGGGATCGCGAAGAAGGACATCGACATAGTGACCGCCGGTCGGCAGAGGCGGCGCGACGATTACGACGTGGCCGTTGTCCGCGATGTCGACACCGGCACGATACACGACCTCTGAATCGAGGCGGCGAATGGTGAGCTGCGCTAGTGCGCCGTCCGGATACGTGTCACCGCAATACACCTGCAGCGCCCCCAGCGTGGCACCGCCGTTGCGGGTGTCGGCGGTGCCGGCCAGATCGTGCCAGCCCGTCAGTCGGTTTTCAGGCAGTGCCCGTGCCGCCCATAGCAGGCAACGGCCGGTCAGTGAACAATAGTAATCATAGTGAATGTCACGCACGCGCGCGTCGCGGTGGATGTCGCCCGGGGACAGGTAGCAGGTGGCATTGATGTCAGGTGCATGCCAGTTTACGCCATCCGTACTCAGATCGGCGATCGGGGCGGTCTGCAACCGCTTAGTATAGTCGGCCACAACGATACGCCCGCCACCGGCTTGCTCGTGGAAAGAAAGTCCATTGCCGATAAGCCGGCTCGACGACTGGGGCTTGAAGGGCGGCAGGGCCTCCGTGGGGATCCCGTCTACCACGGCGGCGACCGCATCCCGTGGCATGATTGAATCTTGATCGAGCCGGTCGCGCAGACGTTCAGACAGGGCCAACGGATTGAGAAGCGCTACTCCGGCTCCGGCGTCGAGGGCATCGAGAACGGCCTGCTCGACGGCCTCGGGAATGACCGTGCAATCCATATGCCCGATTACGATCACATCCGGCCGGCGGTGGGCGCGCAGCTCGGCGAGAGCGCGCTCCGATACCAACTCTGCGGTCCCGTAGGGGTGCCAGGCATAGTGAGGCGATTTACTGTCACCCCACTCCGTGGAGAACATGGTCATGACGACAACGGCATCGA
>Ga0315336_1005974_pt1 | contig 12833 bp, 6 predicted proteins | sample ASW5metaG_FD_204512 | JGI IMG/M metagenome (GOLD analysis project Ga0315336, IMG submission 204512) | Ammonia-oxidizing marine archaeal communities from Monterey Bay, California, United States - ASW #5 | ecosystem: Environmental > Aquatic > Marine > Intertidal zone | place: USA: California...
AACCGGGCTGGGTCGAACATGACCCGGAAGAAATCTGGCGTACGCAACTCGAAACGGCACAGGCGGTATTGCAAAAAGCGGGATTAACCGCCGCCGACATTGCTGCGATCGGCATTACGAATCAACGTGAAACGACGGTGATTTGGGACCGGGCTTCTGGAAAACCAATTTACAATGCCGTTGTCTGGCAATGTAGGCGGACGGCGGACATTTGCGACAAGCTGAAAGCAGACGGCGCGGAGGACGACATTCGGGCGCGGACGGGACTCGTTACGGACGCGTATTTTTCCGGAACTAAGGCCGCATGGATATTGGATCATGTTGACGGTGCGCGCGATCGTGCAGCGAAGGGCGAATTGGCGTTCGGAACAATTGATTCTTGGCTGCTCTACAACCTTACGGGCGACCACGCTACAGACGTTTCGAACGCGTCGCGTACGATGTTGTTCAACATTCATGAATTGGAATGGGATGCGGATCAGTTAGCATTGCTCAACGTTCCCCGCGAAGTGTTACCCCAAGTAAAACCAACCAGCGGCCTGTTCGGAACGACGACGTTGTTTGGCGATGAAATTCCAGTGTGCGCAATGTGTGGCGACCAGCAAAGCGCGCTCTTCGGACAAACCGCGTTCGACCCCTCAGACTGTAAGAACACCTATGGCACCGGCTGTTTTGTGCTGATGAACACTGGCGATAAAGTCGTTGAATCCAAAAACGGGTTGATATCGACCGTTGCCTGGCGCATCGGCGATGACGTGACGTATGCGCTAGAGGGCAGCGTCTTCATTGGCGGCGCGGTCATCCAATGGTTGCGTGATGAGTTGAAACTCATCGACACCGCCGCTGAGAGCGAGGCCATCGCCCTTGAAGTTCCGGATACACAGGGAGTCTACGTGGTCCCGGCCTTCGTCGGCCTCGGCGCACCGCATTGGGATCCGCACGCGCGCGGCATCATCACAGGGCTGACCCGCGGGAGTGGCCGAGCCCATATCGTCCGTGCCGCGCTGGAGAGCATCGCATACCAATCCGCGGACGTCATTCACGCAATGGAATCTGATACGGGCGCACCCATTCCCGAGTTGCGAGTTGATGGCGGTGCCACGCAAAACAAATTCCTGATGCAACACCAAGCCGACGTCCTAGGTGTGCCGGTGCTTCCAGCAGCCCAGCCGGAAACGACAGCCGTGGGCGCGGCGATGCTGGCGGGGCTGGATCAGGGGATTTGGAAGGACCTGGATGCGCTTCGCGCAGTCCAAGGTGAATCGCCTAATATTGATCCAAAGTGGAACGATTCCGATCGAATTGATGGCAAAAAAGGGTGGAATGAAGCGATAAAGATGCTAAAAATGCCCAAATAGCCCTGAGTTTTCATCCTCGATCGGTTGCCATTTTGGGCATCCCATGTTACACTTTAGACGGTCAGCGCCACATGTGGCGTTTCTCCTTCCGCGGAGGCCCTGGTGCGTTTTTCGCCCGGGGTCTCTAAAATAACTCGCGGGCGAATTCGCGAGATCCTATATTCGGGCTGAGGTCGAACGATCTCAGCCCCTTTCCTTTGCCGCTGCGCCACAGATGAATTGAGTCTACTTTACGTCGACCCACCGCTTCGTTGCCGCGGCTTTCTCGACAGCATCGAGTACCTTCTGGCAATTGAGGCCATCGTCGAAGGTCGGATAGGCGACGTTCTTCCGTCCGAGCGTGCTCAAGAAGTCGTAGACCTCGTGTGTGAACAAATGTTCATATCCGATGATATGCGCGGGCGGCCACCAGTTGTCGGTGTAAGGGTGGCCGGGGTCGGTGGCGTGCACCTGCCGGAATCCTTGGACATGGCCTGGGTCGGCGTTGTTGTAATATTGAAACACGTTCATGTTCTCAAGGTTCCACGTGACGGAACCTTTACTTCCATAGATTTCAAACGTGTGATGGTTGCGGCGACCGGGGGCAAAGCGTGTGGCTTCGAACGTAGCAAGCGTATTCGATCCGGCGATTCGGCCAATGAATATCGCTGCGTCATCCACATCGACTTTTCCTTTCTTCGCCTTTTTGCCCGCGCGTTTGGTCTTTGTGATGCCGGTGTCGTCCTCAGGCAAGGGGCGTTCTTTAATAAACGTCTGGGTGGTCGCTGCGACTTCGGCGACTTGCCCCACGAGGTTGTGGCACATGTCGATGATGTGGGCGCCGATATCCCCTAAAGCGCCGGACCCGGCGTGTTTCTTTTGCAGCCGCCATACGCGTGGGAAATTCGGATCAACGATCCAGTCTTGTTGATACGCCGCACGGAAGTGAAAGATGTCACCGAGTTCGCCGCGTTGGATCATTTGTTTGATTTCGGCAACAGCAGGCGCGAACCGGTAGCTGAAACCGCACATGTGTTTGACCCCGGACTTCTTGACCGCGCGTAACATGTCGGACGCTTCTTTGGTGGTGTTCGCCAACGGCTTTTCGCAGATGATGTGTTTTCCCGCTTTCGCCGCTTCGACAACCATGGGATGATGCAGATGACCGGGGGAGGCGACATCGACCACATCGATGTCGTCGCGGTGGACTACCTTCTTCCAGTCCGTACTCCATTCTTCCCAACCCATCTTCTCTGCAGCGTCTTTGGTCCCCGCTTCGTCGCGGCCACAGATGACTTTCAAAACAGGCTTTTTCTTCATATCGAAGAATTTGTCCACCTGGCGGAACGCGTTGCTATGGGTCTTACCCATGAACTTCGTTCCGATTAAAGCGATGTTTAACGTTTTGCCCGGCATATGCCCCACTCCTCCGCAATGATTGAAAAGACTGAACCGCCGATTATAGGTACCCAATACCAATTTGCCAAGATCCTGCGGATGGCATAACTGCGGACGACGTATTGGGTAGCGAGATTGAGGTGAGAAAAGAAATCGTCTCACGCGAAGGCACGAAGGCGCAAAGACTCCAAGAGAATTGACTCTTTTACGTTGTCCGCAGACGACGCAAATAAAGGAAGAATCGCAAGAAGACAACCGCCGAGGGCCCACGTTGTTCATGGGCGGGGTGCGTGTCCTTGTGTATATTCATGTGTTTTAGGGAGTAATACAGGGTTTTTGGGTGATAATTTTTGTGTTGCTTTCGTAGTTGATATTGAATACCATTGTCGTAGGACGCTATAGTTTTACTTAGCTTCAACGGCGTTGGGGTTTTTGCTTTCGTTTTGATGGTTTGGGCTGTGGGTTTAGCGTTTGTTCGTTGATGCTGTGGGTGTGCTGCGAAGGGAGTTTTCGATTATGAAATGCACTCGGGGATATTTTGGCGATTATAAATTTGATCGGGTTCGTTGCAGGGTATTTTTGGCGGGGCTGATTTTGGTGTCGTTGGTTTTACCGACGTTACCCGCATATGGGGCGAATAGCTGGTACACGAGTGTGACAGTGGATGGACAGACGGTCCCGGTATCGGCGTTTGTCGATAGAGTGATTCCGCCGAGTAAAGTGGATGGGGTTACGTTTCTCGATATTGTTATCTCTATTTATAAGAAGTTCGGCGATGAGAATTACCCGTCGGGTGACAACGATGGGAATACGCAGGGTAATCCGGGATCGGTGGAGCAGGACATCTACGAAGAAATCATTCAGTTCATGGCGGATGGCGTTTATGAATCGACCGATGGACAACATAAGTTGCGGAACGTTTGCATTTACAAGAAGGGAAAACGGTCTTCGGAAGCAGACATTATCTGGGATCCGTTTGGGATTCCTCATGCGACGCGGAGCGGTGTGGCTGGTGCGGGTGGTCACATTTACATGTATGACAGTTTCAATGGACATGATCATCTTGTTGATAAAGAGGGTGCGGGGTATGGACTGGCGCACAATGTAGGTCACTATTTTTATGGTCTGGAAACGGAGTTCCCTCAGCAATCGGGTGATGTAGGCGTGCGGTTTTCGATCATGAATAATCCTTGGGCGGCACGGGGTGGCAATTATTCGTGGCTGAATTTTTCAGTGGCTTGGCGCGATGATCCGCCGGGTGATTTTGAGGACACAAAACTATCGGAGCATCATCGTTACTTTTTTGAAAGTTGTTGGGAGACAATCGCACGAGATCCAGCCAGTGATCCGAAGCCTTCAGATCTAAACGGGGCGTTCAAGCGGCCGTATTACACGGATCTTGCCATGGTGGCTCCTGTGGGTTTTGCGAAGCCTACGGTCGATTTGCCTGTTGTTGGTACGGAGACTTCTCGTTCTGATTTGAACATTATTTGGAAAACGAATGATCTGGTGTATCAGATCGTGTTGGATCGATCGGGGAGTATGAGTGGCACGAAGGTAGAGAATGCGAAGACGGCTGCGAAGTTGTTGGTGGGAAAGGCGGAATTTGGAAAATCGAGTATTGGCATTGTGATATTCGATAACGTCGTAGAGGTTCTTACCCCAATCACGCTGATCGCTGACCAAACGACCAAAGATGATATAGCGTTGCAGATCGACACGATCACGGCTGGCGGTTCGACTGCAGTCGGAGACGCGGCGCAGATCGCCCTCGATGGATTGACTGCGTTGGGGACGACAGATGACACAAAGATTGTGTTCTTATTGTCGGATGGTCAGAGTAATTCCGGCGTTGACCCTTTGTCGGTCATTCCGGCGTATCAATCGGCAAAAATACCGATTTTTTCGTTCGCGTACGGATCAAGCGCAGATACGGTGACGCTAGGTCAAATGGCGACGGACACGGGTGGTGAGTTGTTCATTTCTCCGACGTCGTTGGCGGATGTCACGAGTGCATTCGAACGGGCGTTTCAGCTGGCGTCGGGAAGCCAGAGTATCTCTTCGGAGAGTGGCGTGGCTCAAGGCGCGAAGGCGAGTGTCGAGAACTTTTTTGTAATTGATTCGACGGTAGGGCGGTTGGATCTTTCCGTAGTGCATGACGGCGCGGCGGCGGATACGCAGATTACACTTCAAGCGCCGACGGGTGCGGTTGTAGCGCCGACATTGGTTTCTGAGTCAACTTCGGAAACACTCTTACTTTACACAGTGGATCTTCCACTTACGGGTTTGTGGACGATTACGGTGACGCCGCTTGTCGCGTCTGATGTTGGTTTTACGTATCAGGCTACGTCGATTCCGGATGGGAAGCAGTATTCGCTTTCGTTAGAGTCGTGGGGTGGAAATGAGTTGGTGTATCCGGCGCCGATGTTATTGGTCGCAGCGCTGGAACGGGAATTGCCTATCAACGGGGCAAGCGTCTTGGGTGTCCTTACGCGCCCTAGTGGTGCGCGATCCGGAATTACGCTGCGGGACGACGGTGAAGGTGTGGATGAAACGGCGAATGATGGGCGTTATAGCGCGCTGGTCATTTACGATGCGTCTGGGTTGTATTCGATCGACATCGACGCGGACAATTTCTCGGGTACCGCTAGTCTGACGTTTGATGATCATGGATTGCGTCCGCCGCCGGGTGGTTCCGATTCGCATGAGCATGAGGATGATCCGATTGAGGAGTTCTTTCAGCGTGAGGCTTCGATGCAATTACAGGTGACGGGTACACGGGCGGATGATCACGGTAACTCTTATTCGAGTGCGACATCGGTGGTTGCAGATAATTCGGACACTCCGGGAAGGATAGAAACACTGTCGGACGTGGACTTCTTCTCGTTTACGGTTCCACCTGGGGAATTCAGATTGAACGTACGCGTATCGGGGTTGGCGGGAGGGATCGCTCCGCGGCTTCGGGTGTTTGACACAAATGGGATCACGTTGCTGCGCGAGGGGACGTCGGAAAACGCGACAGGACCGGGTGGCTACGTCAACTTGAGATTTGGCGTCGTTGCGGCAGGTACTACGTACTATGCGTCTGTATCCAATGACGCGACTGTGGGGGGGCTCTATCAATTCAGCGCTGGGCCGGATATTAAGGCGGATTCAGATCGATTCCCTCCGGGCGCTGCGCGTAATTTTATGGCCGTTGGTGAAGATGGTGTCGTAAGCCTGTTGTGGACAGAGCCGACGGATATCGACTTAGCTGGTGTACGCATCATCCGGAATTCCTCGGGCTTTCCAGCGCATCCGGCAGATGGACAACCGGTTTTCAATGGCCTGAAATCGAACGATGAAGACGGCGCGTTCGCAAAGGGCGGGTTCTTCGTGGACACGGCCGTCGCGAATGACATCACGTATTACTATGGGGCGTTCGCGTATGACACTTCACAGAATTTCGCGCCGGGTGTTTATGCCAGTGCCACACCGACAGCACCGTGTTTCATTGCGACGGCGGCGTATGGGTCGCCACTTGCGGCGGACCTGTATCTGTTTCGCTCATTTAGGGATCAGTACTTGATGACGAATGTGGTGGGCGAGAAGCTTGTTGCTTTCTACTATGCGACGAGTCCGCCGTTGGCAGATACCATTGCGGCGCACGCAGTCCTACGAATTCCCGTGCGAACGGGGCTTTCGGTTGTCGCGTTTATCTTGCGAGGGTTCATGTATGCGCCTTATACGTTTTTGATGTTGGGCGTAGCAGCGTGCGCATTCTATGTACGGCGACGTGGGTCTAGAAAATGGAACGTGGCGCTGCACTCGTAAACGTTGCGCGCTGGTACCTACCTGGTCGCAGCGGGCGATGAGTTCAAGCTGATGGGTAATAAGGTTCTGATTCGGACCATTTCGAAACTCTATTACATTGGAAAGTAGTGCCTATTTTTAGCCTTCGTCTTCTAAAGCGAACACCCAGATGGCGCCGCCTCCAGCATCACCGGGTGAGCCTTTGGTGTCGCTGAATTCCCGGTACGAGCGCGTGATGTCGCGAACGTGATTGTTCGTCATTCCTACTGTGACTGCGACGTATTGCTTGTCGGTGACGCTGTACGTAATGACCTGACAGGTCGGTAAATCGTCGAGTGTGACTTGCCAGAGTAATTCGCCGGTGGCATCGTCGAACGCCTTGAGCGACGGATCGATATCGCCGGAAAAGACTACGCCGCCAGCCGTGGCGAGTATGGACGTCGACGGCGGCGTTTTTTGATCGTACTTCCAAGCGAGCTTCTCGTTTTCAAGATCGATCGCCTGAATGCGGCCCATCATCCCATCTTCGAGCAACGTTGGGTGCGGTTCGGAAGTAAGCCCCACACCCGAGGACAGCAATCGAAATCCTTTGGGGCCCATGCCCATGCACCATTCCGTTATCGGCACATACACAAAGTTGGTCTGCGGGCTGTACGCAGTGGACGGCCAACTCCGTGCGCCGAATGCGCTCGGACAAATGACACATTCGTCCTCGGGATCGGGAATCTGGTCGGGATCATACGTTTTGGCGCCGGTCTCGGGATCGACCGATGCGACGACATTCTGAACACCGCTATCTACCGTGAACAAGTATTCACCCGTCGCCGCATCCAATGCATCAAGCATCACCATCTTCCCAACGTTGACGACCGCCTTACGCGGTGTACCGTCAACGGAGATGTTTACAATTTGTCGCTCGAACGACCAGTCCAGATCCCACTGATCGTTTTCCATGTGTTGGTAGTGCCACACCAATTCACCTGTGCTGGCATTAAGCGCCACGGTGCAGTCAGTGTATTTCGCGATGTTGGTGTGGCCTTCTTTGCCGGCCGGATGCAAGAGCGGACCGGTATCGTAGGTTGGCGCCACTCCGAAATAAAGCAAATTCAATTCAGCGTCATACGTGCCCTGATTCCAGACGGATCCACCGCTTCGATCCTCAAGCGGCAAGCCGTTCCACGTGTTCCCCTCAGGCTCGCCTGGACGGGCAATAGTGTTGAAGCGCCAAACCTCTTCGCCACTGTTGATGTCCACCGCCAGAATAAAGCCGCCCTTAGGCGCGCTGCTGGCGGTAACGCCTTGAATGACCTTGTCGCCCGCCACCACCGGCGCGCTCCTTAGTTGATACGCTCTTCGCGCCTTTGGCGAAGTTTCCGGTTTGATTTCGTGGTCCCAAATCACGGTGCCCGTTCTAGCGTTCAGCGCGATCACGTGTAGATCGGACGTAGGCACCAACACCTTATCCCCGTACAAGGCAACGCCGCTCTTCTTGGTGGGCCGTTCCACTTCTTCGCGCTGGTACCGCCATAAGATATCGCCATTCGATGCATCCATGGCCAGCACCGTTGCAGGAAATGTGTGCAAATACATGACACCCTGATGCACGAGTGGCGTTGGCATACTTTGACCAAACACGAGTGGAGCGCGCCAAGCCGGTTTGAGACTGTTTACGTTCTTTTTGGTAATTTGGTTGAGCGGGCTATAGCTGTGCCCGGCGTACGTGCCGCCCCAATGTAGCCAATCGTCTGGCGAGGGATTCTGCAACATCTCATCCGTCACTGCGGGGAGAGCATTGAGCAAAGCAGTCTGCGCTTCCGACTTCTCCACCGGGACCATTGGATCGTAATCCATCCCCGGAATCGTTGGAATCGTGAATTCCTCGAGCGCATCAATGGAGTCCGGCAATGGCTCTTCCCCGGGAGTTAAACCATTGAACTCCAGGATATAGGCCAGAATGTTTGCGTATAGATCATCGCCCAAACTGCCCGGCGCGGCGACTGGTTTATTCGGCATACGCCAGACATGAAACGCAAGGTTCGCAAGCGATTTTCCGCGCCAACTCCGATCGAATCGATTCCCCGCCATCGCCGGCGCTAGATGCACCCCTTCGAGATTCATCCCATGGCACCCAGCGCAATATTTCTCGTAGTTCCGTTTACCTTGCGCCGCTTGCCCAGACGAAAAACGGGGTACATTCTCATCGACCGCCTGAGCGATGCCGGTGGAATACCACTCACCCAACAAGAACACACAAATGCAGAAAAACGCCGAACGTCGAATCAATGTCATTAATTCCATCCTGGTTTTGCCAATACCACTAGGGGCAGCCCATCATGATCGGTCAATCCGGCGATCATTTGCGCGTCGGTACGTTCGATGCCGCCATCGTCGTTGGCATCGACTTGTAACGTGGATTATTTCGATGTCACACCATCACTATCGCCATCAGCGACAACACCGAGGCCTTGTTCGAACACGGCCAAGTTTATCTGCCCTTCGAGACCATCTTCTCGATAGTGGTGGATCGCCTGGTATTCCTCCGACTGCGCCATTTTTAGGAGAGCGGTCTTATCCGGATATCGAACGATGGCGACGGCGTCCCACGTCGCGCCGCCGATCAACGCGCCTTTGCATTGACCCGAGAAAATAAGTTCGGCACCAATCTTCTGGAGAATCTTGCCGACTTCGACACCGTATTTGGCATAATCTTCACCGGTGTCTTCCTTGAGTTTCAATAGATTGACCATGCAAACGGGACCACTGGGCAATGCCATGAATGCCTGAAGCTGTTCCGGAGTTGGCTGCATGGCATTCAAGTCAACTTCATGCGCCAAAGCCGTTTCGCTTCCCACTAAGGAAGCCAACACTGTCGCACCTGCTAGGGTTCCTGCCGCCTTAAAAAAATCTCGTCTCGTGTCGTGCTCGTTGGCTTCGATCATTTTGCTGCTACCTTTTTGGGTTCACTATCAATCGACCTGAATGCATATTGACACCATATCAAAAAATTGGGTTTAGGAGCGTGGGCAGTTTGATTCCTATGCGCACATCAGAATTGGACGGATTTCACTTGAAGGCGTCCTTTTACTCTACCGGCTCTTCCTTCAACATCCGCTTCAATTCGAAGTTGCAAATTCGGTAGAATGCGACTTCGATTAGTGAACAACGATTGAATCCGGCTGCGGCGCTAGGAACTCACCCATGACCTACGGTACATTCATTCGCAAGAATGCTCTGCGAAACAAACGCAGGACAGCGCTGACGGTGTTGAGCGTAGGCTTCTCGCTGTTCTTGCTCATTACGCTGCAGGCCGTATTGGACTCCTTACTCAATCCGCCCGAAACGGAAGAATCGACGCTGCGGCTCGTTGTGCGCCATGCTGTATCGCTCGGACAAAGTTTGCCGGAGTCCTACCAACGCGACATCGAAAAAGTGCCCCACGTGAAATACGTCGCGCCAGTGGAATGGTTCGGCGGCCAGTACAAAGACCCGAAGAATTTCTTCGCGAACTTTTCCGTCGGTCATGAGAATTTCTTTCAAATGTTTCCCGATCTCAAATATTCGGAAGGAACAGAAGAAGCGTTCATGAAAGAGCGAATGGCGGCGATCGCTGGCGTGGACCTGATGGAAAAGTTCGATTGGTCCATTGGCGATCGGATCACACTCACCGGAACGTTCTATGACGTCGATCTCGAATTTCGAATCGTGGGAACGTGTGAGGGCGAATACGACAGCAGTACGTTCTATTTCCGGCACGATTACTTGCAAGAGTCCGGTGCGGCATTCGGAACGGTCGGCACCTTTTCAATCATGGCGGACAGCGCTGAGGCGATACCGGGCATTATGGAAACGGTCGACGAAATGTTCCGGAATTCGCCCGCGGAAACCAAGACTGAATCAGAAAAGGCGTTTCAGCTGGGGTTCGTTTCGATGCTCGGCAACGTTCAAGTCCTGATTGGATCCATCTCGATGGTGGTCGCATTCACAATGCTCCTCGTTGCGGGCAGCACGATGGCCATGACGATTCGCGAACGATTACGCGAAGTCGCAATCCTGAAGGCTATCGGATTCCCTCGAAAAGTCATCCTCGGCCTCGTGTTGGGTGAAGCGTCCGCCGTCTCGTTCCTCGGCGCACTTGTCGGCATCGGATTGTCCAAAGGGCTGGCAACGGTGAACGTTGGCGCATTCACCGCCGACTTCGTCAGAACCATCGATCCGGAACCGGCAATGCTTGCCATTGCGCTCGGTGTAGGGCTCGCCATCGGCGTAATCGCCGGCCTGTTCCCCGCGATTCAAGCCTCAAGTATGAGCATTAATGAAGCCATGCGGCGTCTGGAATAGTTTGTGATTATTCCGATTCAATACAACGTCCGGTATCTCCGTGCGCGCTGGACCGGCACTCTCATCACCGCGGTGACCTTCGGCCTTGTCGTCGCTGTGTTTGTGATTGTCATGGCACTCGCACAGGGACTCGACCGCGCGTTTGTGACCAGTGGCGACCCGTTGAATCTGCTGGTGATGCGGCCAGGCGTCCAATCCGAAATGCAGAGCTTTATGGAGCTCGAACAAATTCAAATTATTGAAACCCTCGATGGGATCGCGAAGGGTGCTGATGGTAAGGCAATTGCGATTCCAGAGTTGCTCGTCGTTGTGAACAAGCCGAAAATACCGGACGGCGATCCGTCAAATATCCAAATCCGCGGTACGGGTTCGCAAGCATTCGAGATACGGCCTCAGGTCAAGGTGGTCGAAGGCCGAATGTTTGAACCTGGTTTACGGGAAATCATCGTCTCACACCTTGTCGCAAAACGGTTTCAGGGGTTCAAGCTGGGTGACAAGCCGCGGCTAGGAAAAGGCGAGTGGACCGTCGTCGGCATCTTCGACGCAGCCGGATCGGCGTACGATTCTGAAGTATGGGCGGACCAACGAGAATTGTCCGAAGAATTCGACCGAGGGGGCGGTTCCAGCACCATCGTCGTGCGCGCCACGGATGGCGCAGCAGCCGCATCGCTCGCCCGTGTCGTGGATAAAGATGTCCGCCTGCCGCTCGAAGTCAAGACCGAAGCCGACTACTATGCAGAACAGACGGCGTCGTCCGCGCCACTCAAAGCGTTCGGCACATTCCTCGCCGTGATCATGTCGATTGGCGCCTGTTTTGCCGGCATGAACACCATGTACGGAAACGTTGCGAGCCGCGTGAAAGAAATCGGTACGCTTCGTGTACTCGGCTATACGCCATTCTCCATCGTGCTGTGTTTCGTATTCGAATCCATCCTGCTCGCACTGATCGGTGGCCTGTTTGGATGTCTCGCCGCGATTCCGATGAATTGGGTCACGACTGGAACCACCAACTTTCAGACTTTCAGCGAAGTCGTTTTCAACTTCGCTGTCACGCCGAAGCTCATGGGAATCGCGCTACTGTTTGCCGTGGCCATGGGCATGATTGGCGGCCTGTTGCCCGCCGTATCCGCAGCGCGAAAACCGATTGTCGATTGCCTGAGTAAAGTGTAGCCATGTCCGATCTCGATACCGATCTTTCAAAACTGACCATCGACAAGTCCCGCAAAAAGCAATCCAGCGGGGCCATGACCCGCTATGTCACCTTGCTTGTTCTCGCCGCGATTTTTGGTGGAGGCGGATATTTCGCGTATACACGCTTGTCGTCCGCCATCCTCGTCCAGACCGCAACACCCATTCGCGAAACCGGCACAGTACGGGCCGGCCAAATTGCACTCAAAGGAACGGGATACGTCATCGCGCGCGACGTGTACGACATCGCGTCCAAAATTGTGGGCCGAGTAGAAGAAATCTTTGTCGAACGCGGCGATATCGTCCAGGCCGGTGATACGATAATCCTGGTCGAAGCCGAAGAGTATGTGGCGCAGGTCGAAATGACCGAAGCGCGTGTGGCGATTGCCCAAGCTCAGCTCGACCAGTTGAAGGCCGGTTCGCGGCCTCAAGAGATCGCCTTGGCGCAAGCCGACGCGGCATCGGCGGAAGCGTCGGCAATTCAAGCGCGGGCAGATGAAAAACGCGTGGCCGATTTGTTGGAGGATGAGGTAACGACGCCGCAAGAGATCGAACGCGCCCGCACCAATCGCATCGTGGCGGAATCGAATCTTCGCATCAAAAACGAGATGGCGCGTCTAGCCGAATTGGGCCCGAGAGTAGAAGAAATTCAAATGGCCGAAGCGCAACTGCAAGAGGCGCAGGCGAACCTCGAATTCTCGAAAACGCAGTTGAGCTTTACCGTTATCACGGCGCCAATCACAGGAACCATCCTGGAAAAAGTTGCTAAGAAAGGCGAGA